>Ga0335397_10012571_pt1 | contig 10352 bp, 9 predicted proteins | sample MAT04_FD_205740 | JGI IMG/M metagenome (GOLD analysis project Ga0335397, IMG submission 205740) | Freshwater microbial communities from Lake Fryxell liftoff mats and glacier meltwater in Antarctica - MAT-04 (spades assembly) (version 2) ...
CTACATGCGGACGACGGACGTGACGGGCACGTGCATGCTGCCCGAAGGTACGAAGATGGTCATGCCGGGTGACAACATCCAGATGACGATCGAGCTCATCACCCCCGTTGGTCTCGAGGAGCAGATGCGCTTCGCGATCCGCGAGGGTGGCCGCACCGTCGGTGCAGGCATCATCACCAAGGTCCTCGAGTAGCCTGACCCCTCGCAATTCTTAATTCACCCCTCTCCCTTGGGAGAGGGGTATGGGGTGAGGGATGTCCGAGCGGATCAACATCACGCTGGTCTGCTCGGAGTGCGAGGCCCGGAACTACAAGACCACGCGCAAGCAGTCGCAGCAGGGGCAGCTCGAGCTCAAGAAGTACTGCCCGAAGTGCAAGCGCCACACGGTCCACAAGGAAACGAAGTGACCAGCGGCTGGAATCAGCCGCCGGTTTAGGGGTTTAGCTCAGTTGGTAGAGCAGCGGATTCCAAATCCGCAGGTCGTGGGTTCGAGCCCCCCAGCCCCTGCAAGACGCGTCTCGTAAGCAAGCGCACGGAGCGCAGCAACTATGGCCACGGAAGAGGATCTCGAGAAAGCCAAGCACGACGACGAGGCCGCCGATGAGGCGGAGGAGTCGGAGGGCGCATCGAAGTCGGCAGAAGACGCCGACGCGAAGGCCGAGATCCGCACGAAGACGCAGGACGAGCTCGACGCGGAGGAGGCCGGCAAGGCCGACGACGTCGCGCGCGAGGCCGCCGCTTCTCCGCTCCAGCTCGGCTACACGCGCTTCGTGTACGCCGCGTACATGGGCGGCGCGATGCTCGTCGCGTTCCTCGTGGCGAAGGCCGGCCACCTCGCGTGGTACCGCCTCGGCCAGTGGAAGCCCGAGCTCGGCGAGCCGCAGGACGAGCTCGTCTACCTGATTGCCGGCCTCGTCGGCGTCGGAGCGGCGCTCTACTACTGGCGCAAGCCGTCGTCGCGGCAGTACGCGAACGAGGTCGCCGAGGAGCTGTCGAAGGTCACCTGGCCGAGCCGCAAGGAGGTCACGAACTCCACGACGGTCGTCCTCTTCTACACGCTGTTCGCGACCGTGTTCTTCGCGCTCATGGACCAGTTCTGGAAGTACGTAACCGACAAGATTTACAGCTTCTGACCCCGCGCTAGAGCGCATCTCGGGGGCAGGAGACCGTGTGACGGGAGTTAGCCGTGGAGTCCGCAATGGCCAAGAAGTGGTACGTCATCCAGACCTACTCGGGATACGAGAACAAGGTCAAAGAGGCCCTTCTGCAGCGGGTCAAGGAGCACGGGAAGGACGCAGCCTTCGGTGAGGTCCTCATCCCGACCGAGACGGTCCAGGAGTCCCGCGGCAACGGCAAGCAGCGCATCCGTCAGAAGACGAGCCTGCCCGGCTACATCTTCGTCGAGATGGAGATGACCGAGGAGGCCTGGCACCTCGTCAAGGACACCCCGAAGGTCACCGGCTTCATCGGCAACCAGCGTCCTCAGGAGGTTCGACCTCAGGAGATCGAGGACCAGCGCCGCCGTGTCGTCGAGGGCGCGGTCAAGCCGAAGCCCCGCGTGAACTTCGACGTGGGCGACGAGATCCGCGTGATCGACGGCGCTTTCGCGAACTTCTCGGGCACGGTCGAAGAGGTCAAGCCCGACAAGCAGAAGCTCAAGGTGAAGGTCAGCATCTTCGGGCGCGCAACGCCCGTCGAGCTCGACTTCAGCCAGGTCGAGAAGCGCGCGTAAATACGTCGTTTCTCCGCAGCTTCCGGCATGCCGCTTAGCGAAATCTAGGCCAGCCGTAAATACACGTGGAGTTTCGTGAGAGATGCGCTAAGTAGCGCTCCCGATTTCATTGGTTCACCTGCCCCGCAGGTCTGCGCACTACGACCCGTCGAAATCTGACGGAAAATCGTAGGAGCAAGCGAGCGATAGAGAAGCCATGGCGAAGAAGATCACCGGACAGATCAAGCTGCAGCTCCCCGCCGGCAAGGCGAACCCGGCGCCGCCCGTCGGCCCCGCGCTCGGCCAGCACGGCGTGAACATCATGGGCTTCTGCAAGGAGTTCAACGCGAAGACCGCGGGCGGGGACATGATCATCCCCGTCGTCATCACGGTCTACGCGGATCGCTCCTTCACGTTCATCCTGAAGACGCCGCCCGTCAGCGTGCTCCTCAAGAAGTTCGCGGGCCTGCCCACCGGCAAGAAGCCCGGCGCCGGCTCCAAGGAGCCGAACAAGATCAAGGTCGGTACCGTCACCGCGAAGCAGGTCAACGAGCTCGCCGCGATGAAGATGCAGGACATGAACTGCACCGACATCGAGTCCGCGATGAAGACCGTCCGCGGTACCGCGCGCTCGATGGGAATCGACGTCGTCGGCTGAAGAGGCCGCCGCGGCTTCGGCCGCGTGAGTCCGAGTTTTTGGCTCCGCGAATGGTTCGCGGAGTTGTCTGTAGAGAGAGACCTCAGAACCACCGTCCTGCTTGATGCGGGAACAAGCGGTGGGAGGCCCCATTCATCTACGCAGTCTTCGTGGCTGCGGAAGTCGAGAAAGGCCGAAAAGGAGGAAGATGCCGAAGTTGTCCAAGAACCGCACGAAGGTCGACGAAACAGTCGACGGTTCGCGCAAATACACGGTCGAAGAGGCGTGCGCCCTCGTCAAGAAGGCGAAGTTCGCCAAGTTCGACGAGACGGTGGACCTCGCCGTTCGATTGGGAGTCAATCCCAAGCACGCTGACCAGATGGTCCGCGGCGCCCTCGTCCTTCCGCACGGCACCGGTCAAACGGTTCGTGTCCTCGTCTTCGCCAAGGGCGAGAAGGAAGCGGAGGCCAAGGCGGCCGGCGCTGACTTCGCCGGCAGCGACGACATGGTCGCGAAGGTGTCCGAAGGCTTCATGGACTTCGATCGCGTCATCGCGACGCCCGACATGATGGGCGCCGTCGGTAAGCTCGGTCGTATCCTCGGCCCGCGCGGCCTCATGCCTAACCCCAAGGTCGGCACGGTCACGTTCGACATCAAGAACGCCGTCATGGAGGCCAAGGGCGGCAAGATCGAGTACCGCGTCGAGAAGGCTGGCATCGTCCACGCCCGCGTCGGCAAGGTCTCGTTCGCCGAAGGCGCTCTCGCAGAGAACGCGCGCGCTCTCATCAATGCACTCGTCCGTGCGAAGCCCTCGACTGCGAAGGGCGTCTACGTCCGGAGCATCACGATCAGCTCGACCATGGGGCCGGGCGTCAAGATCGACACCGGCGCGTTCGTCGCCGGCGGCACTGAGGAGACCTGATCATGGCCGCACAGACATCTACCCGCGAGGGGAAGAGCGCCGTCATCACCACGGTGAAGGGGCGCTTCGACAAGGCCACCTCGGCAGTCTTCCTTGACTACAAGGGCATGACCGTCGAGCAGGCGACCACGCTCCGCGCCAGCTTCCGCAAGGCTGGGGTCGAGTACAAGGTCGTCAAGAACACGCTCGTCAAGCAGGCCCTCAAGGACACCGCGTACGGCTCGAAGCTGAACGATGTCCTCGTCGGCATGACGGGAATCGCTTGGTGCTACGAGGACCCTTCGGCAGCTGCCAAGGTCGTCAAGCAGTTCAAGAAGGAAGGCGGCGAAGCCGGCCAGAAGCTCGTCGTCAAGGGCGGCCTCATCGAGGGCGAAGTTCTCAACGCATCGCGCGTCGAGAACGAGCTCGCGACGATGCCCGGCAAGGACGAGCTCCGCGCCACGCTGCTTGCGACGCTCCAGGCGCCGCTCCAGCAGTTCGTCGCTCTTCTCCAGGCACCGACTCAGAACCTCGTCTACGTGCTCGCCGCCAAAGAGCGGCAGGCCGCCGGCGGTTGACGCGCTTCTCCGCGAGGGGGCTCCGCCCCCTCCGACCCCCGCCGCTCGCGAATTCGCGCGGGCGTCAATTTGAAGATTTAAAAAGTTTCGACTACGTACACGGAGATTTTCATCATGGCTGACCTCAGCAAAGACCAGGTTGTCGACTACCTCTCGAACCTCCCCGTCATCCAGATCGCGGAGCTGATCAAGACCCTCGAGGACAAGTGGGGCGTCAAGGCTGCTCCCGTTGCCGTCGCGGGGCCCGCGGCCGCGGCTGGCCCCGCGGCTGCTGCCGCCGAGGAGCAGACCGAGTTCACCGTCGTCCTCAAGGAAGCCGGCGCGAACAAGATCAACGTCATCAAGGTCGTCCGTGAGATCACGGGCCTTGGCCTCAAGGAGGCGAAGGACCTCGTCGAGGCAGCGCCCAAGGACCTCAAGGAAGGCGTCAACAAGGCCGACTCTGCCGACTTCAAGAAGAAGCTCGAAGACGCCGGCGCGAAGGTCGAGCTCAAGTAAGTGCAGGCTCTTGCACTTGTGTGATTGACGCCGTGTCAAGGGGCGGCGAAGGGAGAGATCCCTTCGCTCGCCCCATCCGGCATTTCTCATACCAAGTGCTTCAGCCTTTCGCTTTGCAGGGCGCGTACCTGACCCCGCGCCTCCTTATCTGAATCCGGCCCCCTTACTTATTGGCTTCGTGAGCGTCCCGCCGATCGGCCCCCCCGAGAACGGCAAAGCGACCTGACCGCTGACGCGACATTGAAAGAGGAGCAACGATGGCGACCGCTATCCAGTCCAACTTCCGCATCCGAAAGAACCTGGGACGGATCCAACGTGTCATCGAGGTCCCGAACCTCATCGACATCCAGAAGTCGTCGTACGACAAGTTCCTGCAGTCGACGATCCCGCAGAACGACCGTGATGAAACGGGTCTGCAGGCGGTCTTCCGCAGCGTCTTCCCGATCAAGGACTTCAACGGAACGAGCGAGCTCGTTTTCGTGTCCTACAACTTGGAGAAGCCCAAGTACGACGTGGACGAGTGCCGCCAGCGCGGCATGACGTTCGCGGCGCCGATCAAGGTGACGACGCAGCTGATGATCTACGACACCCGTGATGGTGGCGAGCGCATCGTCCGCGACATCAAGGAGCAGGAGGTCTACTTCGGCGAAATCCCGCTGATGACGGACACCGGCACCTTCATCATCAACGGCACCGAGCGCGTCGTCGTCAGCCAGCTGCACCGCAGCCCCGGCGTCTTCTTCGACCACGACAAGGGCAAGACGCACTCGAGCGGCAAGCTGCTCTACAGCGCGCGCGTCATCCCGTATCGCGGCTCGTGGCTCGACTTCGAGTTCGACCCGAAGGACATCATCTACGTCCGTATCGACCGCCGCCGGAAGATGCACGCGACCGTGCTCCTCCGCGCGCTCGGCTACTCGACGCAGGATCTCCTCAACTACTTCTACAACACCGAAGTCGTGTTCCTGGAGAAGGGCGCGAAGTACTCGAAGAGCGTCGAGTACGAGCTCCTCGCCGGCCAGCGCGCGACGCGCGACATCAAGGTCGGTAGCGAGGTGATCGTCAAGAAGAACACCAAGTTCACCAAGGCCGCGATGAAGAAGCTGAAGGAGGCGAAAGTTGATCGCCTCCCGGCCGACGTCGAGGAGCTTGCTGGCAAGGTGGCCGCGCACGACGTCGTCGACAAGGAGACCGGCGAGGTCATCCTCGAGGTCAACGAGGAAGTGACGGCGGACAAGCTCGAGAAGCTCCGCGAGGCGGGCATCGAGCAGTTCAAGATCCTCTTCATCGACGGTCTCAACGTCGGCTCCTACCTCCGCGACACGCTGCTCGCCGAGAAGGTCAAGACGACCGAAGACGCGATCATGGAGATCTACCGTCGTCTGCGTCCGGGCGACCCGCCCACGCTCGAGACGGCGAAGACTCTCTTCCACAACCTGTTCTTCAATCCCGAGCGCTACGACCTCTCGAAGGTCGGCCGCCTCAAGTTGAACTACAAGTTCTACAAGGATCTCCCCGAGGAGCAGCGCCCCGCGCTCGACACGCAGGTCCTCACTGCGCAGGACATCCTCGAGACCGTTCGTCACCTCATCGAGCTGAAGAACGGCCGCGGCTCGGTCGACGACATCGACCACCTCGGCAACCGCCGCGTCCGCGCGGTCGGCGAGCTGATGGAGAACCAGTACCGCATCGGTCTCGTCCGCATGGAGCGCGCCATCAAGGAGCGCATGTCCATGTCGCAAGAGATCGACACGCTCATGCCGCACGACCTGATCAACGCGAAGCCGGTGTCGGCCGTTGTGAAGGAGTACTTCGGCAGCTCGCAGCTCTCGCAGTTCATGGATCAGACGAACCCGCTCTCGGAGGTCACGCACAAGCGTCGTCTCTCCGCGCTCGGACCGGGCGGTCTCACGCGCGAGCGAGCGGGCTTCGAAGTCCGCGACGTTCACCCGACCCACTACGGTCGTATCTGCCCGATCGAGACGCCGGAAGGTCCGAACATCGGCCTCATCGCGTCGCTCTCGACGTACGCACGCGTCAACGAGTACGGCTTCGTCGAGACGCCCTACCGGAAGGCCGGCGAGGGCAAGGTCTCGGACGAGGTCATGTGGTACTCGGCGCTCGAGGAAGAGGCGAAGTTCATCGCCCAGGCCTCCGCCGACCTCGACGAGAAGGGCAAGTTCCGCGAGGCCCTCGTGTCGTCGCGCCTCAACGGCGACTTCCAGATGGTCACGCCGGACATGATCCAGCTCATGGACGTCGCGCCGAACCAGATGGTCTCGGTCGCCGCGAACCTGATCCCATTCCTCGAGCACGACGACGCAAACCGCGCCCTCATGGGTGCGAACATGCAGCGTCAGGCCGTTCCGCTCATCCGCTCCTGGTCGCCGCTCGTCGGCACCGGAATGGAAGCGAAGCTCGCTCGCGACTCCGGTGTCTGCGTCGTCGCCAAGCGCGACGGCCTCATCGAGTCGGTCGACGCGAACCGCATCGTCGTGCGTCCCGAGTCCGAGAAGGCCGAGATCCCCGACATCTACCAGCTCTACAAGTTCCAGCGCTCCAACCAGTCGACCTGCTTCAACCAGAAGCCGATCGTCCGCGCGGGAGAGCGAGTGAAGGCCGGCGACGTCCTCGCGGACGGCCCGTCGACCGACATGGGCGAGCTCGCGCTCGGTCAGAACGTGCTCGTCGCGTTCATGCCCTGGCAGGGTTACAACTTCGAGGACTCGATCCTCGTCTCCGAGCGCATCGCCAAGGACGACGTCTTCACCTCGATTCACATCGAGGAGTTCGAGTGTGTCGCCCGCGACACGAAGCTCGGCAAGGAAGAAGTCACCCGCGACATCCCGAACGTCGGCGAAGAGGCCCTCAAGGACCTCGACGAGAGCGGCATCGTCCGCATCGGCGCCGAGGTGAAGCCCGGTGACATCCTCGTCGGCAAGATCACGCCGAAGGGCGAGACGCAGCTCTCTCCGGAAGAGAAGCTGCTCCGCGCCATCTTCGGTGAGAAGGCCGGCGACGTCCGTGACAGCTCGCTGCGCGTCCCCCCGGGCGTCGGCGGCATCGTCATCAACGCCCGCATCTTCGCCCGCAAGGGAACGGAGAAGGACGAGCGCTCGAAGGACATCGAGACCCACGAGCAGGCACGCCTCGAGAAGCAGCGCGACGAGGAGGTCAAGATCCTCCGCGACTCGTTCTTCCGCGGCCTCAAGAAGAAGCTCATCGGTCAGATCACGACCGGCAAGCTCGTCGACGACAAGGGCAAGGTCCTTCTCCAGAAGGGTCAGGCCATCGAAGCCGAGCAGCTCGAGGAGGTCCCGCACAAGTACTGGAGCGAGCTCCCGGTCGCCGACGTCGAAGACATCTCGGGCAAGCTCGGCGAGCTCGAGGAGATCATCCGCGTCCGTGAAGAGCACTTCCGCGACAAGATCGATCGCCTCTCCAAGGGCGACGAGCTTCCGCCGGGCGTGATCAAGATGGTGAAGGTCTACATCGCCATCAAGCGCAAGCTTCAGGTCGGCGACAAGATGGCCGGCCGTCACGGCAACAAGGGCGTCATCTCCCGGATCCTTCCGGAGGAGGACATGCCCTACACGCAGGACGGTCGCCCGGTCGACATCGTGCTGAACCCGCTCGGTGTTCCGAGCCGCATGAACGTCGGTCAGATCCTCGAGACCCACCTCGGCTGGGGCGCCCTCGCCCTCGGCTGGCAGTTCCAGAACATGCTGGACTCGAGCCAGAAGACGACCGACGCGCAGATCAAGGAGCACATCCTCAAGATCTTCGACGGCGACAAGGACATGACCAAGATGCTGTCCAAGCTGACGGGCGACGAAGCCCGCCAGGTGGCGCAGCGTCTCAAGAAGGGCGTGCACTATGCATCGCCCGTCTTCGACGGTGCGCCCGAGTCGGCCATCAAGGAGTCTCTCGCCCTCGCCGGATTGCCTCAGAGCGGACAAGCGGTGCTCTTCGACGGTCGCAGTGGTGAGGCCTTCGATCAGGAAGTGACTGTCGGCGTCATGTACGTCCTCAAGCTTCACCACTTGGTCGACGACAAGATCCACGCGCGCTCCATCGGTCCGTACTCGCTCGTCACCCAGCAGCCGCTGGGTGGTAAGGCGCAGTTCGGCGGTCAGCGTCTCGGCGAGATGGAAGTCTGGGCGATGGAGGCCTACGGAACGGCCTACGCGCTCCAGGAGTTCCTCACCGTCAAGAGCGACGACGTCATGGGCCGCACGCGCATGTACGAGGCCATCGTCAAGGGCGAGTACACGCTCGAGCCAGGCCTTCCGGAGTCGTTCAACGTCCTCATCAAGGAGCTCCAGGCGCTCTGCCTGAACATCGAGCTCCTCGAGCCCGGCCAGCTCCGCGCGAGCGACCAGGCCGCGGAGGAATGATCTTGAGCTCGAAGCTTGTCCTCACGTTTGGCGCGCTCGCTGTCGCATCCCTCGGCCTCGTCGCCACGGGATGCAACACGGCGCACCTCAAGCAGCTGAGGGACGCCGCCGCGGCGGACCTCCACTGCTCGAAGAACGACGTCGAAATCATCACCCGCTCGGGTAAGACCCGCGATGTCGAGGCGTGCGGTCAGCGCGCCACGTATCGATGGGATGCGGATGACGGCGACTGGCGGATGGTCGGACGCGGCGGCGCTCCCGCTGGTGGTCCGCCGCCGGTCATGAGGTCGTCGCCGGCACAGCAGCCGGTGATGGCCCCGGGCCAGCCCATGGGCACTCCTTCGCAGCCGCCTCCCTCTTCTCCGCCCCCGGGCGGAAAGAGCCTCTGACCGACCCGTTCGGTCCTGGGCGCCTGAGCTCTTCGAGACTCGGCCGCCTCTTCTTCACAGTTTTCAGCTCCTAGCTACGCAGTTACAGGAAAGGTCACCCCGATGCGCGACATCTTCAGCTTCTTCGAGAAGCCCAAGGATCCGCTTTCGTTCAGCGCGATCCGCATCTCGCTCGCTTCTCCCGAGAAGATCCGCGAGTGGTCGCACGGTGAGGTCAAGAAGCCCGAGACGATCAACTACCGGACGTTCAAGCCGGAGCGCGATGGTCTCTTCTGCGCCAAGATCTTTGGACCGGTAAAGGACTACGAGTGCAACTGCGGCAAGTACAAGCGCATGAAGCACCGCGGCATCGTCTGCGAGAAGTGCGGCGTCGAAGTCATCCAGTCCAAGGTCCGCCGTGAGCGCCTCGGCCACATCAACCTGGCCACGCCCGTCGCGCACATCTGGTTCTTGAAGAGCCTGCCGAGCCGCATCGGCAACATGCTCGACATCTCGCTGAAGGATCTCGAAAAGGTCCTCTACTGCGAGGCGTACATCGTCATCGACCCCAAGGAGACGGGGCTCGCGCGCGGCGAGCTGCTCAGCGAGGAGCGCTACATGCAGCTCGTCGACGAGTACGGCGACGACAAGTTCCAGGCAGGCATGGGCGGCGAAGCCGTCCTCGAGATGCTCAAGGGCGTGGACGTCCACACGCTCTGCGAGACCCTCCGCCAGGAGATGCGCTCGGCCACCAGCGAGGCCAAGCGCAAGAAGATCGTCAAGCGCCTGAAGGTCACGGAAGCGTTCCGCGAGAGCGGCAACCGCCCCGACTGGATGATGCTCACGGTCATCCCGGTCCTCCCGCCCGATCTGCGCCCGCTCGTCCCCCTCGACGGCGGCCGCTTCGCGACCAGCGATCTCAACGATCTCTACCGCCGCGTCATCAACCGCAACAACCGCCTCAAGCGCCTGCTCGAGCTCAACGCTCCGGAGATCATCATCCGGAACGAGCGCCGCATGCTCCAGGAGGCGGTCGACGCCCTCTTCGACAACGGTCGTCGCGGCAAGACCATCACGGGTCCCAACAAGCGCCCGCTCAAGTCCCTCAGCGACATGCTGAAGGGCAAGCAGGGGCGGTTCCGTCAGAACCTCCTCGGCAAGCGCGTCGACTACTCGGGCCGCTCGGTCATCGTCGTCGGCCCCGCGCTCAAGCTGCACCAGTGCGGTCTCCCGACCAAGATGGCGCTCGAGCTGTTCAAGCC
>Ga0335397_10012572_pt1 | contig 10352 bp, 8 predicted proteins | sample MAT04_FD_205740 | JGI IMG/M metagenome (GOLD analysis project Ga0335397, IMG submission 205740) | Freshwater microbial communities from Lake Fryxell liftoff mats and glacier meltwater in Antarctica - MAT-04 (spades assembly) (version 2) ...
TCGCCCGACCCGCGGGTCGTGCCGGCCGGGGCGACCGGCGGCCCGCCGGGTGCGGGGCCGACGCCGTGACCCCGACCGCTTACGACTCCGCCCGTGCCCCCCGGCTCGCGAGGACCGGCAAGATGAGCCGCCTTCGGACCCCCGTGCTGATTGCCGCCGTGGTCGCGCTCGCCGCCGTCATCGGCTGCCAGGGCGGCCCGCCGACGATCCTCGGCTACCGCCTCGGCGGCGCGGCGCTGTACGACACGAACATCAAGACCGTCTATGTCCCCGTGTCGTACAACCGGGCGTTCCAGACGACCCCGAACCGCGGCATTGAGGTGGACGTGACGCGGGCGGTGGTCCGCGAGATCGGGGCCAAGACGCCGTTCAAGGTCGTGTCCGACCCGGCCGCGGCCGACACCGAACTGCTCATGAACGTGGTGGACATCAGCAAGACGATCCTGAACCGGAACCAGCAGAACCTGACGCGCGAGGCCGAAGTGGTGGTGACGGTAGACGTACTCTGGCGCGACCTGCGCGACGGGACGATTCTGTCGGCCCCGCGGAAAGGGCGGACCCCGGGCAACGGGCAACCCCTACCGCCCGACCAGATCCAGCCGTTCGACCCGAACGTGGACCTCCCGCCCTCCCCCGCGCCGCCGCAGCCGGCGCTGCCGATCCGGCTGGTCGCCAACGGCCGCATGATCCCGGAACTCGGCGAGTCGTACACGACGGCCCAGCAGAAGGCCATCGACCTGATGGCGACGCAGATCGTGTCGATGATGGAAAAGCCGTGGTAAGGCGGCGCTACGGCGTCCACTCGACCGTGGCCGATTGGCCGACGTTCTCCTCAACTTCGATCCGCAGCACCTCGGGCACGAACCCGTGCCGCCCCTTCAACACGTCGAGTAACCGCCCGGCGATGTAGCGGGCGATCAACTCCGCCGTCGTGTTCTCGATCGGGAGTAGGACGCAATCCCCGCGCGGGAACACCCACTCGCGGTCCTTGTAGCGCACCCGCACGCTCGTTTCGGTTTCGTCCACCGCGATGACCGGGTTGCGGGTGGCGAGGAGCATGTGGTGGTCGAGTTCGTCGGTGATTTCCTTCGTTCGGGCTTTGAGGGCGACGAAGTCGAAGACGTACCAGTCGGCGGCGAGCGGCCCCTCGACCTCGACCGCCGCCCGGTAGTTGTGTCCGTGCAGACGTTCGCAGTGGTGCCCGTCGTAGCTGATGAAGTGCCCGCAGCAGAAGACGAGGTGGTCCCTCGTGACGCAAACTTTGTAGCGCTCGGTGCCCATGACTACAGCCACTCGTCGGTGTGCCAGCGGAACGGGGCGGCGGGCGTTACCTTATTCTCGCGCAGGGCCACGAACAGGCAGGCGGTGATGAGGTCGGCGGTGGTGCCGGGGTTGAGCTTGTTGCCGTCCGACCGCAGATGCCGGTCGAGTGCGACCCCAGCCCGCCGGCCTTCTGGTGTCTCGATCCCGCCGCGGAACAGGACGGCCGCCGCCATTTGCCGCACGGTTTCCGCGACCCCCACCCCGTTCTTGCGTGCGATCAGCGAATCGGGGTACTCGGCGAGCCAGCGGAGTTGCGAGTCGATGACCGCGGCCTCGACGCACCCGAACCGCGCGAAGGCGTCGAGGAACGCGGGTACGCCGAAGTCGAAGACATCGGCGTACCCGTTCGCGTACTGCCGGGCGACCATGTCGCGGTCGGCGGCGAGTTTCATTGCTTCGAGCAGCGTAACAGTCGGCTCCTCGCGGACATCTTGTTCGGAGGCGTCGCCGAGACCGCCTGGGTTGACGAGACGAATCGCTTCGTACACATGCTTCGTGTCCTGCACTGTTAGACGTGCCAGAAAATGCGGCAAACTCTCGCGTACAGATTCTTCCCCGAAAAACTGTCTCGCAACGAGTGGGGCAAGTAGAAGTATAATCCCAATGTTCGTATTCGTGCCCACCGTCTGATACGTCTCAGTCACCGCCCCGCGGATCGACCGACCAACCGAGCGCATGGTACCGAAACAAAGATTTCTTGCGGCAATACCGGCTGAAAGCAGAAAATCGACGAGTGTTACATCACCGAAATCTGCGTACCGATGGACGTTTCCGATTTTCCGCGACGTGACTTCCCACACGCAAGCTGCGTGAGCGTCGATTTCGAGGCGTTCTGGAAACCAGAGCGGTTCGGCATCGGTCATTAACTGACACCTATTACCAGTAACTGAACGACTTCCGCCGCGATGTCGATGCCCGTCACCGACGCCAGCGCACGCCAGCCGGGGACGGCGTTTACTTCGATCACGTACAGCTTGCCGCCCGGCCCCGGCAGCAGATCGACGCCCGCGATGGGACAACCCACGGCTTCGGCCGCACGCACGGCCAGGGCCGTTTCGTCGCGGCTCAACTCGGCGCGCTCGGCGGTGCCGCCCTGGGCGACGTTCGTGCGCCAGTCGCCGCGGGACCGCCGCCGCATCGCCGCGATCACCCGCCCGCCGATCACGAACGCCCGCATGTCCCAGCCCGGGTGCCGCACGAATTGCTGCTGGTAAATCACCTGCCCCGTCCGCTCCAAAACATGAAACGTCCGCCACGCCGTATCCGGGTCGGTGAGCCGTACCATCCCGCGGCCCTCCGATCCGAACAGGGGTTTCAATACCACGTCGCCCCCGAGACGTGGGAAGGCTTCGAGCGCGTCGTCGGCCCGTTGTGAAACGTGCGTCGGCGGGGTCGGCAGGCCCGCCCGTGCGAGTCGGACGTTCGTGAGGTACTTATCGACGCACGTTTCCACCGCCCGCGGCGGGTTGAGGACGCGCACCCCTCCGGCGACGGCGACGTGCAGCACGTCCATCCGGAACACGACCTGTTCGAGCGACCCGGCCGGCATCGTCCGCACGAGTGCGGCGTCGAACCCGGCGAGCGGGGCGGGCTGCGCCTCCACACCGGCCGTCAGCGCGCGGAAATCCACGGCTTCGGCGGCGTGCCCCTGTCCGCCCGCGGCGCGGATCAAGTCTTGGACGTGCCACCCGCTGCCGCCGGAGAGAATCGCGACACGCATCATTCGGACGGGGTTTGAGGGTCGGCCGCGTCTTCGTCCGAAGATTCCGGCGGATTGGGGAATAAGTCGGCGACGCGCACCCGGAATCCCGCGATGACCGGATCGGCGGTCAAGTCGTCTGTTTCGACGAGGCGGCGGGCGGTCCCGTCGGCGTGGAACACTAATACCGTTCGGGTGCGGGCGGAGACGATCCAGACGAGCGGGATGCGGGCGTCGAAGTAATCGGCGAGTTTCTGATCCACTTCGCCGTACTCGTCGTTCGGCGAGATCACTTCGACGGCGAGGTCCGGTGCGATCTTCGTGATGCCGATCGGCACTCGCCCGCGCGGAAGTCGGTCCTGGCTGATGAACGACACATCCGGCTTCCGCACCCGCCCCGGGTGGCTCGGGAAGCAGCAGTACATTCCCTCGGAGTCGATGACCCGGCCGAGCCGATTCGGTACGACGACCTGGCTCAAGTAATAGCTAATCAGCGAGTTGATCGACCCGGATTCCGTGCCCATGTTCTTCCCCTGCACGAGGCCGTCGATCAGTTCTAATCCCTGATGATCGGGCAACTCCTCGAACTGCTCGGGGGTGAGCCGTGGGAAGCGGGCCAGCACGTTCATGGCGATTTCTCGTCGGGTTGGTACCGCCATTATTCCAGTCCGAACGACTTCCGCACAAGCCCCGGTTCGACGCGGCCGAAGCGGTGACACGTTCCCGTCTTGAGGTTGCGGAACTCGACCTCCGCCGGCGAGAACAGGAGCGGGTCGATCTTGTAGAAGTCGCCGTAGCGGGCGAACACCTCGGCGAACGGGGCACCGTGGTCCTTCGAGGCGTTCGACGGCACCTTCGGGCCGAGCGCAGCGAGGATTTCGTCGTCCGCCCGCACCCAGAGCGTGACCTTCGCCCCGTACAGGATGGCGTCGTTGGTTCGACCGATGGCGGCCAGTTCGTCGGGCGAGACGGGCGGGAGCGGGGCGACGCCGTAGGCCGACACGACCTGCGTCACGTCGAACTTTAACTCGTGCAACTTGTGGAGTGCGGTTTCGATCGAACGAGCTACTACCTGCACCGTCCCGGCCAGGCTCGCGGCGGGGGCGACGAGCAACGTTAGCGATTCGGCCGTCGGCGGTAGCTTGGCGACGATGCTCGCAATCACCTCCTCAGTCGGGTGTTTACGAGTTTCGAGAACGCCCACCGCGACCTGGGCTTCCTCCTTCCCGGGGATGTGCTTAAACACCTCCTCGCGGGCGGCGAGTGCGCGCATCGGGCCGGACCCCATCGCGAAGAACTTCTCGACCTGGACCTGCCACCCGGCGTACTGCGATGCCAGACACGCTCGCACGGGGTCGTCGGTCGTGACCTGCACCGCGGGGCCACCGACCTCGTCGATTGGGCACGGAACGTAGGTCACGTCGCCGAGGTCGGCGAGGCACGCCCGCGCCATCAACAGCCCGGCGGCGAGGCTCCCGGTCACGGCCCCGCCGCAGTCGATCACCCGCGCCCCGCCGACGCGCGACACCGCGACCCGGAAGCGGCCCGCCTCGCGCTCGAGTTCGTCGGCCACGCGGTTCGCACGCTCGTTCATGGTCATCGGGTCGATTCCTCCACGAACAGCCGGTCGAGGTCCGCGGCTCGCTCCCTCAGTGTCGCACGGCACGCCGCGGCTGTCGAACCCGCGGCGAAGAACGTGAGCACCGGCGACCCCGCGTCGATCACTTCACCCGCCGCCGGGATGTCGGCGAATCCCGGCATCCGCCACGGGTCGAAGGTATCGGCGAGGTCGGCGTCCCACGGGCCGGCTCGGGGAAATGTGAGGCGGTGCGGGGCGTAGTAGACCGCCTTGCCAATGGCATTCGACGTGCTTTTGTCGGAACGCGCCAGTTCCAGCACTTCGACGCCCGCAGTATAGCGCGGGTTGATCTCCAACGGGTACGGAAGGCCGTCGCGGAGGACGAAGTCGAGTCCCCACGGCCCGCGCAACCGTCCCACGCGGCCAAGCGTTCGGCCGACGCCCGCGACGAGGTCGCGCAATCCCGCCGTCACCGGCACCGGCCCCACATTCCCGCAGTACGCGAACGCGCCGGCGTGCAGCCACGGTTCGCCGATCAACTGGTCGGTAATATCCAGGAGGGTCGTCGTGTCGGCGGACCCGACGAAGACCGCTGACATCGGCGGGCCGTCGATCCACTCCTGCTGGTAGCGCTCCGGCGTGGCCGCTTCGCCCGAGCGTGCGAAGCGCACCCCAAGACCACCCGACGAGCGCAACGGCTTCGACACGAACCGGCCGTCGGGCGGAACAGATTGCGAGCGCGGTAGGAGGCCGGGAGTGGCGAACCCGGCTGTGGCGAGCGTGGCGGCGACGGCGAACGGGTCGCGGACCGCCGCGAGCGATTCCGGCCCGTTGCCCCACAGCGACCGGCGGCGGGCGAGTTCGCCCACGACTGCGGGGTGGTTTTCCAACCCGCCGGTGTAAAGTATCGGGCCGGGCGGGAAGCGGTCGCAGAGTTCGGGCAGGGCGTCGGGGTAGCGGTCGAGCGGGCAGCGAACGCATTCGGCGATGCGGAGCAGGTCGCGGTCGGTGAACAGGTCCACCGCCCACGGAGCGTACCCGGCCCGAACCAACGACATCGCCGCCGCACGGGCGCTCGCCCCCACCACGCCGACGGGCGGCGTCACTCGTCGAGGCCGGGCGTGGGCAGCCCGACCTGTTTCCGCAGCCACTGCACTTCCTTAATCATCATCACCTGCATCACGTCCTGGAAGTCGTCCGTCCATAATGCGACTTCCGGGACCAGCTTAAGCGGCTCGAACATCGCCCCGTACACGCGATCGGTTAACCGCCCGAGAGTAATTTCCTCCTTCGCCAGCGTGTGGCGGCGCACGTCTTCGAGCAGGATGCCCGCCTGCGCCCCGTGCCGCCGGGAGAACTCTTCCGGCGTCAATTCGTCCCCGCCCCACTCCTTGCTGATCGCGTCCTTAGCGTTCATCGTCGCGGGGTACTTCCGGAGGAGTTCGAGCAGCGCCTGGTTCTTCGTCCCAAATTCCAGTACCTGTTTGTCGGTCGCGGCCGCGAGCACGCCGAGCGTCGCCTTGTCCCTCGCCAAGACCACCCAACTCGACGCCGTCTTGCCGGGGCGACTTTCGCTGCTGTCCTTCCACACGTACGCCGTCAACCTGAGTTCGGCGGCGATCTTGGCGACGACGGGATCGAGGCGGACGTACTTGTTGGAAATGTGCAAGGCGAGGATGCCGTCCGGCGTCAGCCGATCGAGGTAGAGTTCGACCGCCTGCTTGGTGAGCAAGTGGACCGGGATGGCGTCGGAGCTGAAGGCGTCGATCAGGAGCAGGGCGTACTTGCGGTCGGCGTCGTCGCGGAGTTTGAGTCGGGCGTCGCCCATGCGGAAGTCGAGGTCGGCCCCGCGCCGGCGGGCGTCGGAGACGTAGGTGAAGTACTTGTCCGTGTCGGCGACGAGGTGCTTCACCGCCGGGTCGATCTCGTAGAAGGTGAGCTTCTGGCCGGGCAGGGCGTAGCACGACACCGACCCGGTGCCGAGGCCGACCATCGCGACGTGGGCCTTCGCGTCGGCCCCGTTCTTGCGCGACCGGAGTTCGTGGAACATTGCCCCGACCGGCCCGGTCCGGTGGTAGTACGTCAGCGGCTCCTGCTTCGGATCCCAGGCGGCGAGCGCCCCTTCGAGGGCGATCACGTCCCACGGGCTGAACGACCCGAACGGCACCGGGGCGTCGGCACGATGCAAGTAATACTCGTTGATCTGCGTGCCGTGCAGCGTCGTCCCATGAACGAGCCGAGTGAAATACCCGCGCTGCTCGACTTTGAGGATACCGAAGAAGCTCCGCTCGGTGTACTTCACGTCGTCGTCGCGGTCGTGGTAGTAGTGGACGCCGAGGATGGCGGCGACGCTCAGTGCGAAGCGGGCGGGGCGGTCCACGAAGAAGAAGCAGACCATCACCGGGACGGCGAAAACGAGGATCGCCCGGACCGTCTGCGTCCCGACGGTCAGACGGTTCTGCGTCAGGTTCGTGGACAGCCAGGCGATCGCCTTCTGGAACCACGCCTGCTCGACGAACACGATGGCGAGAAGCGCGAACACGGCCCCGACGACGACCGGTAGCACATAGTCCAGGATGCGGCCGATCTTCCGCTTGTACCTGTCGAGGTCGGTCGGCGGTTCGTCGGTCTCTTCCGGAACCAACAGGCGCGGGACGAGCAGGCAGGCGACCGCGAGCGTGATCGGGTACTCGTAGGCGAGCGGGAACGCGAGCGGGGCAAGCAGTGCGTTGAACAACCCGCCGAGAACCCCGCCGACCGACATCCATAGGAAATACCCGGTCAGGTGGGCCACGTCCTTCGGCCGGTCGCGGGCGAGTTCGTAATGGCACATCAGGGCGGCGACGAAGAACGTCGAGATGTGCAGCAAGAGTTCTACGCCGGTGCCCGGCGAGACGCGGGAAACGATCACGAACACGAGGAGCAGGATCATCACCGGGGCGAGGTTGCCGATCACGAGTCGGAACCACGACGGCACCCGGCCGAAGGCGATGATGAAGGTGACGAGGTAGAGGGCGAGCGGGATCACCCACAGGAGCGGGATCGAGGCGATGTCGGTGGTCATGTGGAACGTCACCCCGAGCATCAGGCTCGACGGGACGAAGGCGAGAGCGATCCACTTGGCGATGCGGCCGGGCGTGGGGGCCGGCTCGGTGCTCCCGCCGACCCCGCTCCCCGGCAGGTTGACCGACGCGGGGGGGACGCCGATCGGGTTGGCCGCCGCCCGCCCGCACAGGAAGATCAGCCCGCACAGCAGCGCGAAGCCGACGGCCCACACCCACGTCTGCCCGGCGACGATCATGTTCGGTTCGATGAACAGCGGGTAGCCGAGGAGCGAGATCAGGCTGCCGGCGTTGCTCGCGGCGTACAGGAAGTACGGGTCGCGGGCCGACGGGTGGCCGGTGTACGCGAACCACTTCTGGAGCAGCGGGGCGCTCGTGGACGAGACGAAGAACGGGACGCCGATGGCGAGGGTGAGCAGCGCCATCACGCTAAGGAACGGACTGGTTTCGTCGCTCGGGGCGAGACTCTCGGCGACCCCGATGGGGGTGTTCTTCCCGCCCACCGCGACGGATACGACCATCGCCGCGACCGGCCCCATGAGTACGAGCAGGTGGATCGCCCACTGCTTCTTCGGTTCGAACCGCGTCGAGAGCCAGTGGGCGTACAGGTAGCCGAGGAGGAGTAGCGCCTGGAAGAACACCATGCAGGCGTTCCACACCGCCGGGCTGCCGCCGAGGAGGGGGAGGACCATCTTCCCGACCATGGGCTGGACCATGAACAGGAGCGACGCGCTGACGAAGAGCGTGACGGCGAACAGGAGGGGCACGGACGACTCCCGGGAGCGGATCGGGGTGCGGTGGCGGTGGGGCGGGAACGGATGCCGAGGTTGTATCGAACCCGACGCACCGCGGGTAGTTCCGAACCGTGGCAGGAGGGGTCAGAAACGACCGAGCCGCGGCACGGCCGCGGCTCGGGGGTGGGTTCAACTGTAGTAGGCCTTAGTCGAGGCCGGCCCCGAAATCGTCATCGTCACCAAGCGGTTTTGGGGCGGGTTTCGGGACGGCCGGGGCCGGTCTCGCGGTGGCGATCGCCGGTTTGGGCAGGGGGGCCGTCGGGGTCTCGGCCGTCGGCTCCGCGGGCTTGCGGCGCGGCGCGGCGCGGCCGCGCTTCGGTTCCGGCTCGACGGGCGTGTCGGCGGCCGGCTTCGGGGCGGCGACCCTCGCCGGTGCCGCCGGCTTCGCCGGGGCGGGCCGGGCGGGGGCGGTCGCCGGCTTCGCGGCCGCCGGCACCGCCTTGCGCGGGGCGTAGCTCGGAATCTCGTCGAGGTCGTCGAGCATGTCGATCTCGTCCACCAGCGCCCGGCCGAGCGGCCGGTCGTCGCGTGGGGCGGCCGATGGCACCTCGACCCGAGCGGCAGCCGGGGGCCGGGTTGGAGCGGGCAGGGGGGTCGCCGGAAGCGGTGTCGCGGCCCGCCCGCCCCGACCACCGCCCGTTCCACGCCCACGCCCCCCCGCGGCGGGTTCTCGGGCGGGCGGCCGCCCCCCGGCCTCGCGCGGCTCCTTGCGCTCCTCGGGGGCGGGTAACACGGTCGGTTTCACGATCTTCGGGGGGCCGCCGTTGACGACCTTCGGGGGGCCGCCGTTGGCCACGACGGGAATCGGGGCGGGGGTGCCGCCCTTCATCTCCAGCCCGAAGCGGGTGACGATGTACATGCCGCTCGCCTTGTGCTTGTCGAGTTCGAGCAGCCCCTCCTTCGCGGCGTCCTCGAGCAGTTCGCTGAACGTCCGGTAGCCGTAGTACTCCTCGTTGAACGACGGCTTCTTCCGCTTCATCGTCTCCTTGACCATCGACGAGTAGATGACTTCCTTGTTCTCCCGCCGCAGGGCGAGGAGGGAGTCGAGCAACAGGGCAAGCCCCTTGCGCTTCTTCTCGGGGATCTGCTCGTTCACCCCGACCGGGATGATCGGGGCGCGGTCGAGGTCTTCGTAGTAGATGAACTCGTCGCAGTTGTCGCGGAGCAGGTCGGACGTGGCGTCCACCAGGCCCAGGCCGATGACGTGCTTGCCGAGTTCCTTGAGCTTCGACACGAGCGGCGAGAAGTCGCTATCGCCGGACACGATCACGAACGTGTCGATGTGGTCCTTCGAGTAGGCGAGGTCGATCGCGTCCACGACGAGGCGGATGTCGGCCGAGTTCTTCCCGGACATCCCGCGGCGCGGGATCTCGACCAACTCGATAGCGGCCTCGTGCAGCCCGCCGGTGTACATCCCGAACCGGCTCCAGTCGGCGTAGGCCTTCTTGGCGACGATCTTGCCCTTCTCGACGAGCCGTTCGAGCACCTTGCCGATCTCGAAGCGGTCGCGGCGGTTGCCGAACCCGAGGCCCATGTTCTCGAAGTCGATGAACACGGCCAGCGACCGCTCACCTTCGCCGACGCGGTGCGTCTTCATCCCGATCCCACCTCGTAGTGAGGCCCGCCGCGCCAGCGGCGACCCGCCGGACCGCACGCCCGGCGACACCCGTATTGTGCGAAATCCCGACCCGGGTGGACAATCCGGCTAAAGAAGGTTGGACGACTGGGCGGAAGAAGGCCGGCCGCACAACCGCCACGAACCCGTTTGCCGGACGGGGCACACCCGCTAAAACGTCAGCACAATCGGACCCGGACGCAGAACCTGACGCGGGAGTGGTGACGTGGCGGAAAACTTTCGGCTCGACGGCAAAGTCGCGGTAGTTACTGGCGGCGGG
>Ga0335397_10012575_pt1 | contig 10351 bp, 8 predicted proteins | sample MAT04_FD_205740 | JGI IMG/M metagenome (GOLD analysis project Ga0335397, IMG submission 205740) | Freshwater microbial communities from Lake Fryxell liftoff mats and glacier meltwater in Antarctica - MAT-04 (spades assembly) (version 2) ...
GCACAAGGACAACCTCGACTGGGAGGGGCTCGAACTCATCGCGCAGGGGCCGGTCACCCTGAGCACGCGCCGGGCGGCGAGCGACCTGTGGGGCGGCAGCGTTATTGGATTCGACGACTGGGAGTCGCACGAGGTCGGTCCGGTCACCGTGACCATCGTGCCGGCGCTGCACGGCCCGCCGGGGTCGGAGGCGCGCACCGGGCCGGTCGTCGGATTCGTGCTCGAGGCGCCGGGCGAGCCGACCGTCTACGTGAGCGGCGACAACGCCTCGCTCCCGCTCGTGGAGCACATCGGAGGGAGCTTTCCCGGCGTCGACATCGCGCTGCTCTTCGCCGGCGCCGCGCGGGTTCCCGGCATCGACGCCCCGCTCACGCTCACCTCGGCGGACGCCGTGGCCGCGGCGCGCCTCCTCGGAGCCACCCGGGTGGTCGGTCTGCACACCGAGGACTGGGAGCACTTCTCCGAGCGAAGGGACCAGCTCGAGGACGCGTTCGCCGGCACGGGCCTGCTCGTCGACACCCCGAGGGGCATCCGGGTCGAGCTCTGAGGCGACCCGCCCGGGCTGCGTGTTCCGGCTAGTTCACCTCATTGGGGTCGCCGCCGACGCGGCCCCCGCGCTCGAGGCCGCTGATGAGCGACCCCTCCTCTGGCGTCAGCTCGAAGTCGAAGAGCGCGAAGTTCTCGGCGATGCGCGCCCGGCTGTTCGACTTGGGGAACACCACGTGACCCTGCTGGATGTGCCAGCGCAGCACGACCTGCGCTGGCGAACGGTCGTGCGCCGCCGCGGCCGCCGTGATCTCCGGCAGCTCGAGAAGCGGGTACTTGCCCTGCCCGAGCGGCCCCCACGCCTCGGTGACGATGCCGTGGTCGTGCCCGTACGCGGTCTCGGCCGGGCGCTGGTGGTACGGGTGCAGCTCCATCTGGTTGACCGCGGGGATCGTGTCGGTCTCGGCCTGGAGCCTGTCGAGGTGCTCGACGAGGAAGTTGCTCACGCCGATCGACGACGCCTTGCCGTCGGCCTTGATTCGCTCGAGTGCGCGCCAGCTCTCCACGTACAGTTCGCGCTTCGGGGTCGGCCAGTGGATCAGGTAGAGGTCGACGCGATCGAGCCCGAGGTTGTCGAGGCTCGTGTCGATCGCGCGAAACGCCGAGTCGGTGCCCTGGTCCCCATTCCACAGCTTGGTGGTGACGTAGAGCTCCTCACGCGGGATTCCGGAGGCGGCGATCGCCCGTCCGACACCCTCCTCGTTGCGGTAGACCGCCGCGGTGTCGATGTGGCGGTAGCCGATCTCGAGCGCCTCGCTGACGATGCGCTCGGTTTCGGCCGGGTCGACGAGGAACACGCCGAAGCCGAGCTGCGGAATCTGTCGGCCGTCGTTGAGGGTGAGGGTGGGAACAGTCATGTCCCAATGCTTTCACGCCAGAGCGGTTTCCTCCGCCGTTCTGACGACGTGGCGCTCGTCGGGACCGTTGTACAGGCTCAGCGGCCGGATCAGGGCGTTGGATGCGAGCTGCTCCATGATGTGCGCCGTCCAGCCGGTGATCCGGCTGGCGACGAAGAGCGGCGTGAACGTCGCCGTGTCGAATCCCATGAGGTGGTACGCCGGGCCGCTCGGGTAGTCGAGGTTCGGCTTGATCGACTTGAGCTGCCCCATCGCGGCCTCGAGGCGGTCGTAGAGCTCGCCGAGGTCGGGCCGGTTGTACTCGACGACAAGCCCGTCGAGCGCGGCCTTCATGGTCGGCACCCTCGAGTCGCCGCTCTTGTAGACGCGGTGCCCGAATCCCATGATCTTGCGTTTGCCGGCGAGGGCCTCATCGAGCCACTCCTCGGCCCGGTCGGCCGTGCCGATCTCGTCGAAGACGTGCATCACGGCTTCGTTTGCGCCGCCGTGCAGCGGTCCCTTGAGGGCACCGATCGCTCCCGTCACCGCGGAATACAGGTCGGCCAGGGTCGAGGTGATCACGCGCGCGGTGAACGTCGACGCGTTGAACGAGTGCTCGGCATACAGGATCATCGACACGTCGAAGGCCTCGACGACGACGAGATCCGGAACCTCGCCGAAGGTCATGTGGAGGAAGTTCGCCGAGTAGCCCAGATCGTCACGCGGCTCAACGAGCTCCTCGCCGCGGCGGCGGCGCTGGTCGTAGGCCACGATCGCCGGCAGGGCGGCCATCAGGCGGATCGACTTCGCGAGGTTCGCCTCGGCCGACGGGTCGTCGGCATGGGGGTCGCGGGCGCCGATGACACTGACCGCCGTGCGCACGACATCCATCGGATGGCAGGTCAGCGGCAGCTGGTCGATGACCTTCTTCACGACGTGGTCGAGGCGGCGCAGCGACCGCTCGAGTGTCTCGAACTCGGCCAGCTCGGCCGCGGTCGGCAGCTCGCCGTGCCAGAGCAGGTACGCGATCTCCTCGAAGGTGCACGCCTGCGCGAGCTCCTGCACGGGATACCCGCGGTAGAGCAGCGAGTTGGTCTCAGGATTTACCTTGGACACAGCGGTGTAGTCGACGACGACGCCGGCCAGGCCCTTGCGAATGTCGGGATCGGTCATGGTTCGCTCCTTTGTTGCACGGATGGGTGGGGTGGCGGGGTCAGCGTGCGACCGTGAAATTGAACACGTTCGAGTCGAACGCGTTGTAGCCCTCGTAGTCAAGCAGCTCGTAGAGACGCGCGCGGTGCTGCATCTCGGCGACGACCGGTTCGAGGGTTCCCTCGGCGCGAAGCACATCGAGCCCCCGCTCGGCAGCGCCCATCGCGAGGCGAAGCAGCGAAACCGGGTAGATCACGATGTTCACGCCGATGTCAGCGAGCTGCTGCCTCGTGAACAGCTCACTCTTGCCGAACTCGGTCATGTTGGCGAGGATCGGCACGTCGACGGCGTTGCGCATGGCCTCGAACTCGCGGAGGTCCGCCATCGCCTCCGGGAAGATCGCGTCGGCTCCGGCATCGGCGAGCGCTTTCGCGCGGTCGATCGCAACGTCGAGGCCGTCGATCGCGCGGATGTCGGTGCGCGCCATGATCAGCAGGTTCGGGTCGCGGCGTCCGGAGACCGCGGCGCGGATGCGCTTGAGCGCGGTTGCCTCGTCGACGACGGCCTTTCCGTCGAGGTGGCCGCAGCGCTTGGGATTGATCTGGTCCTCGATGTGCAGGCCGGCGACTCCGGCATCCTCGAGCTCCTGCACGGTGCGGGCGACGTTCATCGGCTCACCGAAGCCGGTGTCGGCGTCGACGATCGCCGGCAGATCGGTCATCCGCGCGATCTGGCTCGATCGGGTGGCGACCTCGGTGAGGGTCGTGAGCCCGATGTCGGGGAGCCCGAGGTCGGCGCTGAGCACGGCACCGGAGATGTAGACCCCGTCGAATCCCTTGTCCTGGATGAGGCGAGCACTCAGCGGGTTGAACGCGCCGGGGAAGCTGAGCAGCTCCCCCGTCGCGAGCCGCTCGCGGAATGCCGCGCGCTTCGCGGCGGCGGTCGTCGTGGAGTACAGCATCAGAAGAGCCCCTTCGGCGTGATGATCTGGTCGAACAGGCCGTCGCGCGGCACTACCGTGAGTCCGCCGATCTCCACCGTAGTGAGTTCCGGCAGACGCTGCACGAGTTCGAGGAAGCGTTCCGTCTCGGCATCCTCGAGCACCCCTGCGGCGAGCGCACGGAACTTCGCGATGTACTGCGCCCTGGCGAACGGACGGGCACCCAGCGGATGCGCGTCCGCGACCGCGATCTCGTCGACGATGCGGGTGCCGTCGTCGAGGGTGATCTCGACGCGGCCACCGAAGGCCTTCTCGGCCGGATCCGTGGAGTGGTAGCGGCGGGTCCACTCGGTGTCCTCCGCGGTCGTCACGCGCTGCCACAGTGCGACGGTGTCGGGCCGTCCGGCCCGTTCGGGCGCGTAGGACCGCTCGTGGTGCCACTCGCCGTCCTGCAGCGCGACGGTGAAGATGTACGGGATGGAGTGGTCCAGGGTCTCCCGGCTGGCCGTCGGGTCGTACTTCTGCGGGTCGTTTGCGCCGGAGCCGATCACGTTGTGGGTGTGGTGCGAGGTGTGGATGACGACCCTGTCGATGCGCCGCCCGTCGCGCAGGCCCGGGTGGGCCTGGTGAATTCGCCGGGCCAAATCGATGAGCGCCTGGGCCTGGTACTCGGCCGAGTGCTCCTTCGTGTAGGTGTCGAGGATTCCGGCCTTCGCCTCGCCTGGCGCGGGCAGCGGAACCTCGTACGCGGCATCCGGCCCGTCGAGGAGCCAGGCGATGACACCGTCCTCGCCCTCGTAGATCGGGGTCGGGCTGGTCTGGCCGCGCATCGCCCTGTCGATGGCCTCGACCGCCATCTTCCCGGCGAATGCCGGGGCGTGCGCCTTCCAGCTCGAGATCTCCCCCTTGCGCGACTGGCGCGTCGCCGTCGTCGTGTGCAGCGCCTGGCCGATGGCCTGGAAGATCGTCTCGGCGGGAAGTCCGAGTAGTGTGCCGATGCCGGCGGCCACGCTCGGGCCAAGGTGGGCGACATGGTCGATCTTGTGCTTGTGCAGGCTGATCGCCTTGACGAGGTCGACCTGGATCTCGTAGCCGGTGACGACCCCGCGCACGAGCGCGCGCCCGTCGCAGCCGACGTGTTGGGCCGCGGCGAGGATCGGCGGGATGTTGTCGCCGGGGTGCGAATACTCCGCCGCAAGGAACGTGTCGTGGTAGTCGAGTTCCCGCACGGCAACCCCGTTGGCCCACGCCGCCCACTCGGGGCTGTGCGGCTGCGTCAGCCCGAAGACGCTCGACCCGGCACCTCCGGTCGAGATCGGGTGCGCCGCCGCCTGGCTGCGCGCCGCGACGACCGGCGGCCGAACGAGCGAGGCCGTGGCGACGGCCGCGTTGTCGATGAACCGGTTGATGACCATCTCGGTCGCCTCGGCCGTCACCTCCACTGGGTCGACCGCGACCTCGGCGATCTTCCAGGCCAGCTGGTCTTCGCGGGCCAGGTTCTCGTCGCTGCGGTGGACTCTAACGGAATGAAGCTGCACTGGGGGTCCTCTCGGTGGGTGCTGCACTGGAAAACGGGGTGGCACCGTCGTCGACCGCCGCGAGGGCGCTCTGCAATGCACGGTGCAGGTGCACGTGGGTCGCGTGCGCGGCGAGGTCGCCGTCGCCCGCGACGATCGCCTGCACGATGAGCAGGTGCTCGGATGCGGCCGACGACAACCGCGAGGGGTTGTCCTTGCCGAGGCGCCGCACGCGCACGAGGTGCGTGCGGAGGCTGTCGAGCGCGGCCACGAGGTAGGAGTTGCCGCACGCCTCGTCGATCGCGTCGTCGAGTCGCGTGACGAGCCCGTAGTAGGCGTGACGGGCGGGGTCGTCGTGCTCGATCAGGTCGGGCACCGCGACGAACTCGCGCTCGAGTGCCGCGAACACCAAGCGGTCTCCGCGCTGGGCCGCGCGCTTGACGGCCTGCGTCTCGAGCGCCTCCCGCACCTCGAAGAGCTCGCGGATGTTGTCGGTCGAGATGGCGGTGACAACGAGGCCGCGGCCGGCCTGCGCCGCGACGAGGCCGTCGGCGATGAGCCGTGCGAGCGCCTCCCGAATGGGCGTGCGCGAGACGCCGAGCCGCGTCGACTGCTCGACTTCGCCGAGGACGCTGCCGGGGGGTAGCTCCCAGTCGACGATCTCAGCACGGAGGGTCTGATAAGCCCGCTCACTCGCGCGCAGCACAGTCGCCATGATGCCCTCCGTCTACGTCAATGTATACAGTCCTTCGACCCTATCGGGATATGGCGCCGTCTGTGCCATACTTTGACTACTTTATGTATACATAGGGCACTTCAGCAAACTTCGACGGAGAGGTTTTCGATGCACACCACCATCGCGGCAACGGAGTCCGGCGCCTACCGGGAGACCTTCCGGCGCAGCCAGGACGAGCCAGCGCAATTCTGGCTCGACGCGGCAGGGGCGATCGACTGGGACGTGGCGCCCGCCATCGCCATCGACGCGACCGACGCGCCGCTCTACCGCTGGTTTCCCGACGGCCGGATGAACACGTGCTTCAACGCCCTCGACCGGCATGTGCTCGCCGGTCGTGGCGAGATGGCGGCCCTCATCTACGACTCCCCCGTCGTGGGCAAGAAGAAGAGCTACAGCTACGCGACCATGCTCGACAAGGTGTCGCGGTTCGCCGGCGTGCTCGCCGAGGCGGGTGTCGTCAAGGGCGACCGCGTCGTCATCTACATGCCGATGATGCCGCAGGCCGTCACAGCGATGCTGGCGTGCGCGCGCCTCGGAGCCGTGCACTCGGTCGTCTTCGGGGGCTTCGCCGCCAAGGAGCTTGCCGCCCGGCTCGACGACGCGCGGCCGAAGGTCATCGTCACTGCGTCCGGCGGCATCGAGCCGAGCCGGGTGGTCGAGTACCTGCCGACGATCGTCGAGGCGCTCGAGCTCAGCGCGCACAGCGTCGGCACCGTCATCGTCAAGAACCGCGCGGAGGTGCCCGGCTCCGCGGCGGAGTTCTCGAGCCCGGGCACCGCCTGGTGGGACTGGGATGAGAAGTCGCCGTTCGCGACCCCGCATCCGCCCGTGCCCGTCGCCTCGAGCGATCCGCTGTACATCCTCTACACCTCCGGCACCACGGGAGCACCCAAGGGCGTCGTGCGCGACAACGGTGGCCATGCGGTCGCGATGGCCTGGTCGATGGCGAACATCTACGATGTGCGCCCCGGCGACGTGATGTGGACCGCGAGCGATGTCGGTTGGGTCGTCGGGCACTCCTACATCGTCTACGGCCCAATGTTGGCGGGGGCGACGACCGTGCTCTACGAGGGCAAGCCGGTTGGCACCCCGGATGCGGGCGCGTTCTGGCGCGTCGTCGCCGACTACCGGGTCAAGGTGCTCTTCACCGCGCCGACGGCACTCCGCGCCATCCGCAAGGCCGACCCGCACGCCGCACTCGCCGAGCAGCACGACCTGTCGAGCCTCGATGCGCTCTTCCTCGCCGGTGAGCGACTCGACCCCGACACCTGGACGTGGGCGACGGCCCTGCTCGAGAAGCCGGTGGTCGACCACTGGTGGCAGACCGAGACCGGCTGGGCGATCTGCGCGAGCCCGCGCGGTCTCGAGTCGCTGCCCTTGCGCGCCGGGTCGCCCTCCTTCCCGGTGCCGGGATTCCAGGTGCGCATCGTCGACGAGGTCGGCGACCCGGTGCCCCACCTGTCGGAGGGCAACATCGTCATCAAGCTGCCCCTGCCGCCCGGCACCCTGATGACGCTGTGGAATGGCGACGAGAGGTACGTCGCGACCTACCTCTCGGCGTTCCCCGGCTACTACCTCACCGGTGACTCGGGCTACTTCGACCGCGACGGTTACCTCTACGTGATGGGACGCACCGACGACATCATCAATGTCGCCGGGCACCGGCTCTCGACCGGGTCGATGGAGCAGGTGCTTTCCCAGCATCCGGCCGTCGCCGAGTGCGCCGTGATCGGGGTGCACGACGAGATCAAGGGGCAGAAGCCCGTGGGATATGTCGTGCTCAAGACGGGCACCGTGATCAGCGACGAGGACATCGTGGCGCAGCTCGTTACGCTGGTGCGCCAGCAGATCGGCGCGGTCGCCGCGTTCCGGGACGCCGTCGTCGTCTCCACGCTGCCGAAGACCCGGTCGGGGAAGATTCTGCGCAAGACGATGCGCCAGATCGCGAACGGCGAGCACTACGTGGTGCCGCCCACGATCGAGGACACCGCGGCGATCGCCGTGATCCGCGCGACCGTCCCGCCGTCCGCCGCCGTCACACCCGCCGACCCCGCAGCACCCGCCCCTCCGGCCTGACCCCCGCCACAGCCCAGCCCCACCCTCAGGCCTGATCCACCCCACCCTCAGTCCTGCCCCCCACCCCACCCTCACCTCAGTCCTGCCCCAACCTCAGGCCTGATCCACCCTCAGGCCTGATCCACGCGAGTTGCCCACATCCGTCCCCTCAGCGTGCTCGAAGGGGACGGATGCGGGCAACTCGCGGTGTTTGGGTGGGTGTTTGGGTGGGTGGAGGTGGGGTGGTGGTGGGGTGGTGTTGGTGATGGGGTGGTGGTGGTGGTGGGGTGGTGGTGGGATTCGGTGGCTAGCCGTACTGCGCCACGAGCTCCCGCTTGAGCACCTTGCCGCTCGGCCCGAGCGGCAGCGACTCGACGATCTGGATGTGCCTGGGGTACTTGTATGAGGCGATGTGCTCCATCGTGAAGTCGATGAGGTCCTGGCCGGTGGCGGTCGCGCCCGGCTTCAGCATGACCGCTGCCATGATCTCCTGGCCGTGGGTCTCGTGCGAGATGCCGAAGACGGCGCTGTTGCCGACATCAGGGTGTCGCGCCAGCACCTCCTCGACCTCGCGCGGGTAGACGTTGTAGCCGTTGCGCAGGATCATGTCCTTCGTTCGATCGACGATGGTCAGGTACCCCTCGTCGTCGAGCGTGCCGAGGTCGCCGGTGCGGAACCAGCCGTCGACGACCGCCCTCGCGGTGTCCTGCGGGCGGTTGAGGTAGCCCTTCATGAGGTTGTGGCCGCGGATGAGCACCTCGCCGAGGTCGCCGGTGGGCAGCAGCTCGACCGACTCCTGGCGGTCCGGGTTGCCGATCCCGATCTCGACGCCCCACAGCGCCTGGCCGACGGTGCCGGGCCGCGGCTCCTTGCCCACGTGGTTGAACGTGGCGACGGGCGAGGTCTCGGTGAGGCCGTAGCCCTCGAAGATCTCGGCGCCGAACGTCGCGCGGAACTTGTCGATGAGGGCGACGGGGATCGCAGCGCCGCCCGAGACCGCGTACCGCACCGGCGGGCGCTCGACGTTGCGGGAGGCGGCGTCGAGCAGCGCGATGTACATCGTCGGAACCCCCATGAAGACGGTGCACTGCTGCTCGACCATCACGCTGAGCGCGGTGTCGCCGTCGAACTTGGGCACCATCACGATGGTCGCCCCGGCGCGGAACGACGCGTTCATCGCGCAGGTCTGGCCGAACGTGTGGAACAGCGGCAGGCATCCGAGCACCCGGTCGTCGGGCCGCAGGTCGAAGGTGTTGAGAAGCAGCACATTGACCTGCTCGACGAGGGCGAGGTGGCATCCCTCCGCCCCCTTGGGCTGGCCGGTAGTGCCGCTCGTGTAGAGGATCGTCGCCGTGTCGAACGGATGCCGCGGCTCGTAGGTCTCGATCGCCGTGTTCTCCCGCGCCTCGTCCTCGAGCCGGGCGAACGGGAGCACGTCGACCTTGTCGTCCGGGATCAGCACCGACGCGAGGGGGACACCGGCGAGCGTGGCACCCTTCGCACCCTCGCCGAGCAGGGGGGCCGCGCACACCAGGAGCTTCGCGCCGCTGTCGCGCAGAACGTACTCGATCTCCTCCGACTTGAGCAGGGCGTGGATCGGCACGACGATGCCGCCGAGCGCGAGCACCGCGTAGTACACCCGGGGGAAGTCGGCGACGTTCGGGATGAGCACCGCGACCGGGTCCCCGTGGCCGATGCCGCGCGCCTCCAACGCCCCGGCGTACTCGCGGGCCTCGCGCCAGAGGTCGCGGTAGCTCGTCTGCTGCGACCCGACCACAACAGCGATCTTGTCGGGGAAGCGCGTGGCGCTCTCGGCGAGAATTGCGGCTACGGACATCGTGGCGAAACCTGTGCTCATGCGGTCGACCCCTTCGGTCATCGTTGACTCCGGTGCCCGCTGGCGGGCCCATCGCATCCTAGGCTCGCGCCGTGCGAGAACCGCGGTCGATGTCAGGTTTCCTCCAACGCTTCGCCACCAGGGCAGCCGCTGGTGGGTGTGAGTGTCAGGTTGCCGCGCGCTCGCGCGCAGTGGTCGCTCGCGCGGCGGCAATCGCAGGCGCGCGAGCGCACAGCGTGCGCGCGGGGCCGACCAGGGCCCCGTGCGCTCCGTCGCGCACCATTCGGCTCAGCGGAACGACGTCATGAGCAGGTACTGCCGCTCCGCCGCACGCTCGCGCTCGGCGGTGCGCTCGCGATTGTGGCGTGCGGCGTGCGCGCCCGGCCAATCGGGGCGCGCCTCACGGCTGGGGCGCGGTCGCCGCCCCCAGCGCACGAGGGCGATGCCGACTCGCAGCGCGAGCCGGTCGATCGGCGCCGCCTCGCGCGGGAGCCCGGACGCGTTCACCGGCTGATGCGCGTTCTCGTTCTCCGGCGCCGCGGGGGGCGGGCGGTGACGCCGACCGGGAGCGGTCGACACAGTGGTGTTCATCAGGTGTTCCTCACTGGCGTGCGGTGCAGGTCCTGCCGATGCCGTGGCATCCGCGGTCGCTGAACCGGCTGGGCCGCTCGTGGCGGCGGTCTACGGGCGACGTCGCCCGATCGGGCACGTCAAACGGGGTGGATGCCCGGG
>Ga0335397_10012576_pt1 | contig 10351 bp, 12 predicted proteins | sample MAT04_FD_205740 | JGI IMG/M metagenome (GOLD analysis project Ga0335397, IMG submission 205740) | Freshwater microbial communities from Lake Fryxell liftoff mats and glacier meltwater in Antarctica - MAT-04 (spades assembly) (version 2) ...
GAGTTTTGGGATTTCTTGCCATAGCTCTACTATCAAGGCTTCTTTTGCCTCGTTCGATAGTTGCTTTAAGTCGGGGAGTTTTTCCATTCCTTTATCTAATGTCTTTCTCGTCTTCTTGTCAAGGGGGTTGAGCAATTACAATCAAAGAATCAATAGAGACAAGTGCGACCGCATCTGGTCGGACAGATAATTAATGGGAATTAATTAAGGAATTTCTTGGGAAACACGCTTACCGTTAAAACTTTACAAAAAATAGATCGTTAAAAGCAAGGCCGCGAGCGCGGCACTTTGTGAGAATAAGCTGCACTTGCTTGTACTGCGAATCCAGCCATGACCCAAATAGAACCAAATTCCGAACCAACTGGAGAGGAGATTCCACTTTCAGCTACTCAAAAAGTGGGTGAAACCATCAACAAAACTGAGAACACTTCACAGAGTCCTGACTTACTTGATGAAGGAGAATCAGAACCTTATGAATTCAATCAAAGCACAATCAAAATCCACATTGTTATGCGACCAGACGATGGGCATCCAGAAGGGCGAATCGTAGAAATTACAGCAACGAGCCATGATGACTTACCACTATTAGTACAAGTTAGAGAAAACTCGATTGGAGCTTGGCCAAACCATTTACAAGAATTGCTCCAGCGGTTAGCCTCTAACCTACCTAACCGAAAAGTGAGCGCTCAAATTCGTTCTTCTGTTGGTCAACCCCGGAAACAAGCCAAACCAAATCTTCAAAATCCTGCTAACCACCCCGTCAACAAAGGTGAAGCGGGAGTACAAATCCCCCTGTTTTAAAGAGGTAACAATGAGTCTAATAGAATATGAAGGCAGGCAAATCGAACTGCCCAACGAAATTACTTCAAATGATGAAAAATTGCTAGAAGTCCTACTTCCTTACTTCCCTGAATTAAGCGAAGCTACAATTGAACGAAAAACAGGTCAACCCATTAAAATCATCAAACAAGCCAAGACAAAGGGTGTAGAAGAAGAGTGGAAAAAAGAACTATGCGTACTGCCCACTCCCCATTCCCCGCTCCCCTTACTTGTCGCAGCACCGGAAGAACCGAATCAAGCTGTCCAACTCACTTGGGCTCTGCAATGCGACTCTATCAGCGGTTGTGTTACTCCGCTAACCTTGGCAAGTCGGGCTCAGGAACTCTCCGACGCGATCGCTCTGGGTGAGCAAGAACTACAGCGATTTAGAGACACTCTCAAAAAACTCCAACTTGCGCCAGCTATTGCTTGTCTTCAAATTCCTCTTAATTTTTAATGCCTGCAACTATTTTGTCTGTGTCGCAAGCCATTGCCGCTTTGCGACACTCCTACCCAGTAACTAAGCCACTTGAAGCGATTGAATTTCTCAGACAAACGCTCAATAGCGCTCAACTTCTCAATCTTTACCAGCACTTTTTTTCAACTGAATTTGCTACCAGTACCAGTTCTATTTACTCGGATACTCCTGATAATCATAGCCCCCGCGAATTAGAATTCTTCCGTCTTCTTGACGAAACAGAACTTATCCCGATCAGCCCCTGGCAATTAGAAATAGCACAAGAAGAACGCCTCGACCAACTCCTGATTGAGTCTTGGGGGTTGGATTGGTTGAGCTATGAAGATATTGATTCCTTAGCTCCTGAATGGCAAATCCTGCTGTCTCTAAGTTCTGAAGGACTAAATTGGCTAACTGAAAATGAGGTGAAAGATTGGTATGAACAAGAATTTGAACTTTCATTTTCTCAGATTCTACCACCAGATAGTATCAATCATCAGCAATTTCAACAGTTTTGCTCTCTGGCTGAATTTCCCGTAAAATGGGTGCCAATTGTACTGAGTTTCCTCAATTACTCAACGGGTAATATTTGGCTTGACGGCTGCGCTCAACACGAGTATCAATTTGGAGAATGGACAGTCGAAAACTTGATATTTTTATCAGAACAATGGCAAAGTGCTAAAGAATTAATAACCCAGGCTCAACAGGTCATTGACTGGCTTGCTACTGACCGCCATCGACATTTTCAGCAAATTCTTGAACTCTGGAACAAAAGCACCTTGTCAATTTGAATTACCCCTGAATCCGAATAATTACGAGTGAACCAGCAACCGCTAGTGCGGTTGTAGCTGTTGGAAATTGAGGTCTTAATTATGACTGAAACTCTAACAAAAGCCGAAAGAATTGCACGTCTTAATGACCAATTACGTCAAGGAGATACCAAAATTGGTGAAATTCGGATTACTCAAGCTGTAAAAGCTCTTCTTCCCGAACAGCAACAAAAGTTACTGCAATTACTAAGAGATTGTAACAGTTTTGAAGCTGGCAACAACCCCTACGGAGAACGAGATTTTCTGAGCATTCAACTTGACAGTAAAAGCTATTTTGTCAAAATTGATTATTTTGACAAAAAAGCATGGCTGGAAAATCAGGAAATTGGTTCAGAATGTCCAGAAGACCCCGACAAAACTTGGAGAGTTGCTACGCTAATGCAGTCGAACGAATATTAATTTTCAAGCATAAGCTAACCTTACCTATCGGGTTAGCTCCATAACCTTTATCGATTTCAAGTTATTATGCAACATTTGTCAGGAGAAGTCTTTCGTGAAATTCTGCAAACAGCTCCCCGACAGCTAGCAGAAATTGATGCTGAATTACTGTTCATTAAAGAACAATATCTGTTCCATTATCGAGAAGGAACAAAGGAACACTACAAACTACTCTCCTCTGTCAGTTTGAGAACTGCATTTTCTCACGAGCCGATTGATACGGATTGGATGCCCCCAGGAGTCATAAGGTGGGGAACTAACTCTCAAGGAAATTGGGTAGTAAAATTCATATCTCCTGCCCAATATAACCTCCATTTTGATGATAGTAAACCCATTACTATTCCACTAACTGCCTTGGTATTTGTAGGACAGAACACTCAATATTGGGTATTTGCAACTGATGGTGCTACTTTCAACCCAGAGTCGAAAGCTTACCACACTCCTTTACCAAACATCCATCCAAACGGTTTAATTTGCTGGGGGGAAATTACTCCACCTGTTGCTTCAACTCAAACCATTGACATTGCTTGGCAGAGCTTCATAACCACTCCTTTCAATGCTGACTTATCCAGCCAAAAAAGCCGAAAGTTTCCCCAGGATGTCAGAGAACATCTGAAAAGTTTAGCCTTGAGAAAAAGGCGTACCTATCCTGTTAAAGATTTAGTTGAAGTGAGATACAGTCCTTCAATTGACTCTTTAGTGCAACACCTCCTATTGATTGCTAACCCTACCTAAATCAAAACTTCTATGTAGGGACTGCACTCAACATTTATTGTTCAACACGAACTTTAAGTTAATGCTAAAACTTTTTAACCACATTCATGCCTCTATTCCCTTGCCTCCCATTGCTACTGGAGTATTCTGCGAATACGTTACAGCCTCTAACGGCGTGTTTGTGCGTTCAGTTCGCCCCGGACTAGAGGCCATGATTCCTGTTGCAAATTCAACGCCCAATACTATCAAAGGCTTGCCACCTATAGAACCCTACTTGCACCTTGAGACTCGTTTAGTACCATCAGAACTGCTACTTTCTATATTGACAAAAGCTGTATTCACCAAAGATAGCAGTGGCAATCTCACAGAGATTTTATTTCACCTATCCCTTGACAGTAGTAATCAATGGCAACTGACAATTCCCGTCCAATTGACTACCCGAACGAGCTGCCAGCCTTTTGACAATTCATCCTACTCAACTGCTTTAATTGAGTGCCACTCTCACGCAGAATTGCCTGCTTTCTTTAGCAGCACAGATAATGCTGACGAGCGGGGTTTTCGCCTCTATGCAGTCTTGGGTAAAGTTAATACCTTGACTCCTGAGATTTTAGTAAGAATCGGAATTTTCGGACACTATAGCTTAATTAAAGCTAATTCTGTATTTGAAGAGCCACATTTGATCACTGATGCTTACCAAAACTCCCTTAAACCTCGACTTTGAGTACGCAAATTCCACACCTCTCCTTCTCAAAGATTACTCTCACCTTCACTTATGGCTCGTTGGCTGTGGCGGCACTGGCTCTTATGTAGCTGAAAGTTTAGCGAGATTAGCTTACGTTTTCAAACAAGTTGAGAAAAATGTCAATATTACCTTTGTAGATCCCGATATTGTGGAAGGGAAAAATTTGGGGAGGCAGAGATTTTGTCAATCTGAACTTGGACTGAATAAAGCCACTACTCTTGCCTTGCGTTACAATCTTACCTGGGGGCTAGAAATTAGTGCAATTCCTGACTATTTTGACCCCAAATTGGTAAAATCATACTGGAATGATTTGGTAATTATCATTGGCTGCGTTGACAATAGTGCTGCTCGCCGTTCCTTGGGCAAAACGCTAGAGAATAACCGCCACGCTGAGATTCCGAGAATCTGGTATCTTGATGCTGGCAATAACTTTGATAGCGGTCAAATTCTACTGGGCAGCCATAATAGCCTTGAAGAGCTAACTCCGCACCTGGATAAGTTCAAGAAAATAGGCATTATGGGAGCGCTTCCCTCTCCTGTTTTACAATGCCCCAATTTGATAGAATTGCGACCTGAAGAATTGGGAAATACCCATTTATCTTGTGCTGAGTTGGCTAATCTTAACGCTCAGAGTCTCACAATTAATCAAACGATTGCCTCAATCGTTACTGACTATCTATTCCGCCTCACTTTGACAAAGGACTTGCGTAAGTTTGCCACTTTCCTTAACCTTAAATCTGGTTCTATGCGCTCAGAATTTATCAGTTGTTCATCTCTCATAAAGTTTAGTCGTACTTGATACAAATCCTGGTTACCTACACCTAACGGGATAACAACCCCGTCAAAAGCTTGATAAAATCAAGGTATATTGCTGTGATACCCATCTGAAAAATCTGAGAGAGTAGAGGGGATGGTAAAGGTTGAACAATACACCTTTACCCTCCCCTTCCCCTTCCCTTTATTTTGCTAACTTTATTAAGATTTTTTTTGGTTTAATACTGTGTCGAGTTGTAGAGTTTCGTGTAGGCTTCGTCGGCAAAGGATTGAATCAGCTCAATCTGACTAGGATTGACTGTAATTTCCCAGACCTTGATTCACTCAGGCACTGTCCAAGTTGCTTTCTTGGCGATATATTTAGCGGGACTTAAACAAATTTTAAGCCTAAATAAAGCCTAAATTTGCTTTATATGCACCAAAGATGCTAGCGAAAACTAGAAAGTTTTAGGCTTCTGTTTGAGAAGATACCCCCTAACGGGAGAAGTTGAAAAAAAATTAACTTCTCAAAGGTTATGGACTCTAACACCGCTTTAATCGATATCTCAACTATTTGCTCTAAATCTGACAACACTCCCCCTAGTGAAGTTAAAGAAGTGGTAGCGGTAATTTTCCCTTTTCTCACTCCGCATCCTTCCGATCAACTTCCCTTTAAAGTAGGCGATATCATCAAAACTGGTGAGCATTACGGTACTGTCACTTCTCTAAATCAAACCGATCGACCTGTAAGAATTACCTGGGATGCTAGTAACAGCGAAGACAGCTTTTCTGGGAATTATACACTTGATGAAATTAGTGTCCTCAAAATCTCCCTTGTGCCTCAGTTGATTCCTCAAAAAACTACTGGAGAACTTCCCGCTTGCACAACCATCGTACTTGCTAATTCGCAACAGGTACAATTCAGTAACACAACTATTTTCCAAGTAGAATCGCTAACTGAACACCACATTTTGATCTCGACTCTCGACCAATTTTATCTCTTTCCCATTAACTTGTTTCCAGGCTTCCCGACCAGTTGTACCATAGATATTCCTGCGCCTCAGCAGTTAAAAGCCGCTCGCAGTTTGTCTGTTACTGACCTCAAAATTAGAGCTAAGACGTATTTAGCTCTCGAAATACCTGACAACTTCTTAGAATTCGCTATGCCAATTCAAAAACAGCAATTCAAAGAAAAACTGACTCGACAATTGAGCGAAGAAAATTACGAACTTCTCAACTTTAACATAGCTTGGGAAGAAACCTGGAAGCAGCACCAAGAAAACCTAGCCAAGAAACAAGGATTCTACGGATTTAAAGAGGGAGATTCCATTTTTAAATGCCGAGAAGGAGTTCAAGAAAGGGGGACAGTCCAACGCTTGAACGTTGAAAATTTACGTCCATTCCAAATCGAGTGGAACAGCGGAGAAATCCAAAATTACAGTTTGACCGAACTCAAAGGTTTGGGTATTGCCCGTATCGAAGCTATTGTTAAATTATCCCCCAATGTGGCTTATCAGATTAGCGAAGACGGCTCCTACTTTAGAGCTTGGATTGGCTTCCGTACTAAAGCGTTAGCTAAGGCTTGGGTAATACCTGTCAAAAAGCTAGTCGGCTACCTTAGCAACTTAATTGATTGCCAAGTTCCAGATATTCAACATACAGGCTCTAAATACGAATACGCTGTAGAATGTCCCCGGCATAAAACACTAAAGAAGCGTTTAGAAGCTTTGGCAAAAGTTGCTGAACTTGATTTAGAAGGGATGCCTTTTAGAAGATGAGCCAGAAAATGCGATCGCTCCAAACGTTTAAGGTACACAGGGCTAGGGCTACTGTACGCAGGTGGTTACAACAAATCGAACTCTCTGGACTGACGCTCTCTGGACTGCCGATCGCACATTCATATTTCCTCCAACCCTAACTAACCTATGTTAAAATCTAACAACCCTACCTTTGACAACTTGATGAGCCTAATCATTCTCAATAAAATATAAAAAAATGGTCGATCAAAATTGGTTAAGGTTAAGCTAGTGCTTTGTGCTGGAGCAGCAAAATTATGATCCAAGTAGTGATTAGCCCACAATCCTTGCTGGAAACGGGCATTAAAGTTGATAAAATTGATAACCTTCGACTCTTCAAATTTACCGACGAGTTGCAATCTCGCCTCGAAGACCTGCTAGAAAAGAACAAGACAGGTTCGCTGATCCTAGAAGAAGAGGCAGAACTCAATGCCATAGGGGAACTAGACCGCATCTTTACTTACCTCAATTCACTCTTGGTTGCCCAGCAATGACTATTAATTAATTGACAAGGCAATTGGTGCGGAAACGCGCAGGCTACCTGTGCGAATATTGCCACTCTCCAGAAAAAATCAGCACTTCTCGTTTCACCATCGATCACATCCAGCCGCGCTCTCTAGGTGGCTCCGACAATTCTGATAACCTAGCTCTGGCTTGCATCCGTTGTAACCAGCATCGTTATAATTTCATTGTGGGTCGGGATGTCGAAACCTCAGCAATTCTGGCCTTATTTAATCCCCGTCAACAGCAGTGGTCTGACCACTTCAACTGGAACGCATACGGCACAAAGATTGTCGGCACAACTCCCATCGGTCGAGCTACTTGTGAGCGTCTTGACCTCAACGACGAACGCTATAGAGGAGAACGTTCTATCCAAGAAGCCCGTGCGCTATGGGTTCAGGCTGGTTGGCATCCTCCCTCAGAAGATCCCCGGCAGCTTGAGTAAGCGGATGTGTCCCCATTAAATATTAAAAGATAGACTCAATTTACCCCACTGCAAAATCAGTAAATTGACGCACATAAGGAGCTTTAAAAGCTAAAACAATATCTTCTTTAGGAACTCCAGCAGCTACCAACTCATTCGCTACTCATGCTTCGGTTCTATCCCTTTGAATCCAAATTTTTCCATCTTTTAAATCAACGTGAATTACACAACCGTAAACCCGTTTTTGCTCCTCCCAGCCCAAATGAAGCACTTGATAATGCTCCCGTTCCGTATCAAAAACTAATTGTACTTCTGTTTCAGTATCTAGGTCATTCCCTGAGTGTTGAGATAGAATTGTTTGGACTAATTCTCCGTAATTTATTCTTTCCATAAAACTATCTCCTCTTTAATAGCTTCAAAAAAGATTTTATCTAATTCTGCTAGCTGCTCTTGATTTAGAAAGGGCCGCGTTATTCCGTCATCATATCATCACAACGAATCCCGATCGCCCAAATTTCCCTAATGATTAATGCTGCGCTATTCTTGGTGCTCAATCCGCTATCCTTTTACATATCGCCAACACCAGCTACTTCCTCAAACCATCAACCAGTAAAGCATACAGCCTAAAAGTAGTTATAATCGGGCGATCGACTGTAGCAACAAAACATCTCCCTCAAAGCCAGATTAGAGCAACTCGAAGCGTAACAGCAGCTAAAATCACACTCACAGTCTCCCAAAATCACCGTCGGGGCGATCGCACAATACCAACCGCAACGCCGACACTCCCATAGTTGAGTTAGAATAACTTTCAGCAAAGTGCTCCCATCTTCTATTGGGCCCACAGCCGTAGTAGAATTAATTGCCTAGGTAAGAAAAGTTAGTGCGATCGAGCGGTATCTCAAAAGACGGATAATCGAGACAGAGTGCGGTTTTTAGAAGAATCCATTAAGTTTGAGTGCGATCGTATTGAAATCAGGACTAAAAACCGCCCTGGGCGATCGAGACGGAATGTTTTTTCAATTTTCAGTAACTTTTTATACAAGAAATGGCAAAATCTGTTTGACAGTTGCAAGTCCGAAATCCCTAATAGTGGAGATGTCATGATTCAAAAACATAAGATTTTGCGCTCGTACCTGCGGAATGTGGAGTATAAATTTGCTACTTCTGTTAACTAAAAATTTGGGTAAATGCCCTCGGATTGTATCACTTTATTAGCCGTAAATTTCCAGCAACTTTAGCCAAAGTTTAGATAGTTTTTTTGGGACTCAGAACAGTATGAATAGCTTTGTCTAAAACCTCCACTAACTCTCCAGGATAGGTAGAATAATGGCTTTTTCTAACTTTTAATTTAGGAGGATGCGAGTTGTACTGTTCTGTATAAGACTCATCTGCAAATGTTTGAATCAATTGGACTTGATTGGCACTAACCGTAATTCCCAAAGTCTTGATCCGCTCAGGTATAGTCCAACTTGCTTTATCTTCAGTATTAGCAGAATTGTCATTTGTATCAGTGATTAGTTGGTTATCCTCAGAAGAAACAAAACTTTTGATATCGACCAATGTCGCAGCCCCTTGACTACTGCTGTCACCGTCTAAAATTCCAGCCTCTCTCAAGTAATCTTCTAATATAGGAACCACAGAAGTGTACCACTTCAGTTGCGGCCCGCTCCATTTATTTGTGGTTGAGGTAGCTAGCATTGAAATTCCATGAGCCGAGCCTGCTTCAGTCAGCGTCCAAATCCGTTTAGTTTCATTACGCTCCTGATACCCTAATGTCATGAGAGCTTTATTTACAGTATCCGGCTTAACTTTAACCGACAGCTTCTCTGTCAGCCGTGCCGCCACCTCTGTCACAGTCATCCCAACTTCAGTCAGAAGACAAGCAGTACCAAGAGACTGTTTCGCCATCTCAACAACTCCGCGTAGTTCTGGGTACATGGCTGCGAGGGAGTTGAATTTGAACTGTGCGACCTGTGCTTCACTCAGTTTAGCATCTGTCAGCCAAGTCGCCAAACGGTCGATCGTTTCCATAGCAGCACCAATCTGCTCACCAGATGGTATTTTTGTAGTTTGGTTTTCCATATCGGCTCATACCTTTGGCTCAGGGATGAAAACTAGCAACAGGTTTTAACTTGCCTTAGATATTTTCCCACAATACGGGTCGCAAACCTCAACAAAAAGATATCCCCAGCGACGTAGATGTGGTGGTCAAAAGTACATATCTGACCGATTTCGCTGTACTTCCTAAGCCTGTAATCTGCTGTACCTCCAATAATTGGTAAATAAATGAAAAAGCTAACGCTTATTAGGAGAGTGATAAAATTAGCACCAGGCACTAACTAATGATTCAAGCTTTACTAGAAAAACCGCCGGAAAATACACAATTTCCCTTCGCACTAAAACCGCAACAACAGCAAGCCCTAGAAAAAGTAAGAGCCTTTCTAACAAGTACCGAGTCATTCTTCTTGCTTTGCGGTTACGCAGGCACAGGAAAAAGTACAATTGTCTTCCAAGTTATCAAAGAGCTCTTGAGTAAAAGCAAGCGAATTGCCCTCACCGCCCCCACCAACAAAGCAGTCGGCATCCTCAGAAAAATGGCAGCGTCTCAAGGCATTTTCGGAGTAGATTTTCTGACGATACACCAACTTTTAGGACTAGGCATGGTTCAAAAAGAACAAGAGAAAACTTTGGAGCAGACAAGTTTGAGTACCCTGCACCTCTACGATATAATCTTCCTCGACGAATGTTCAATGGTTGGGACTCAACTGTGGGATTGGATCGATCGCAGATTTGAACGTACCCTGTTCAACCACCGCAAATTAATTCTCATGGGCGACCCAGCTCAGCTTAACCCCGTCGGAGAAAAACGCTCGCCTG
>Ga0335397_10012579_pt1 | contig 10351 bp, 7 predicted proteins | sample MAT04_FD_205740 | JGI IMG/M metagenome (GOLD analysis project Ga0335397, IMG submission 205740) | Freshwater microbial communities from Lake Fryxell liftoff mats and glacier meltwater in Antarctica - MAT-04 (spades assembly) (version 2) ...
CTCTGTTTGAACAAGCGTTCGGCTATCGACCAACACGATCAGCTGGGGCAAGTTCACGTAACGGAGAGAACGACTGATGCCTGATGCTTCAGCCTGGATTGTGTGGCGTCTCGATGACTCTGACAGCTTCTCACCACGCGATGAAGACCAGGTGGTCCGAGACGAGGTGACCTTTCTCCGAGAGGCGATCGCTCCGCGTTCCCTCCTCATCAAAGGCACGCTACTTTGCCGATGGGCCCGGAACGTGGCAAGGGCGAGAAAGATTCATTACCAGGACCTTCCAAATCCGGCTGTAGTTATCAGTGGACTCGTGCCTTCTGCCTCCGACGACGGTATTTCTGAAATCATTGCACGTCTTGGTCCGAATATCTGGGAGCTTGATAGATCCTTGGCTTTGGGAGTCATCGATCTACTAAGGTGGGTCGACGCTACCGGCCCATGGTTCGGAGATCCGGATCCAGATCATGCTTGGCAATGGTTACTTTGGTGGTCTGCGGCAAACGATGAGACTACAGTTCAACTCGCCACGGTAGTGGGACCAAACTTCGAAGCTCTAAGCGAAGATTCTGAATTAAGAGCAATCTATTCCATTGTCAGTCCAGAGTCAGCGATAGAAGCGATTGAGCGGGCATTGCGGATTCAGCAGGATTTGTCTGGACTGCCGATCCCGTCCAAACTAACGATTCCAGATTCAGTACGCAAACTGCTCCTTGAGCGATTCCGTCTGCGGATGGCAACGGAACCTTTGGCCGACGATTTTGCGCTGGACGAGATTCATTCTGCAATACGAACGTCGATCGCGAACGAGTTGGTCGCTTTGGCGAAAGAGCGTCAATCGATCGATCGGCAACGCTTTGAAACACTTGAACGTGTTCTCGGGGCGGTGAAGGTTGCGGAACTTCGTACCCACCTCCCGATTGAGGATCCCGGAAACGTGCCGGGTGATCCGGGTACCGTTCTCGCCTGGTATCAGGATAGATATGTCCCCTGGCGGTTGAGGTATGCGGAGGAAGCATCCTGTACAAGCGAGCGTGTAAAGGAACTTCACCAACAGTTTGCGAGCTGGATACTTGAACGCTTGCCAGCCATGCGCTCGCATCCAGACCATCAAGTACATCTCGCCTGGGTCAAGGTAGATCGTCTCCGGCAGAACCGTCAGGACAACGTTGCTATTACGCTACTCGTTGTGGCAGACGGTCTTGGCCCCAGAGATATCCTCGCCATTCGCTCCGCGCTTGCGGCCGAAGAAGATCTCTTAATCACTGAATGCAGCCTAGCCTTTACTCAGATTCCGACCGTCACTGAACTCACAAAACCTGTGATTGTTGCTGGAGATCTGGCTGGGCAGGAGGTGCAAGAGCAAGGTGATCGGTTGTCCAAAATTGACACCGTAACCGCTAGTCTTGAGAAGGCTGCAGACGGTGACGTTCTCGCGTGGACACTTACTCAACCCGATCGTGAGTACCACTTTACCTTTGGTAAGAAGGAACTGGCTAACAAAGTTCATTCTCGTCTACAAGAGATAGCTTCCGGGATTATTGATGTCGTTCGTGCATTCGACAACGCAAGGTCACTGCGTGTGATCGTCACATCCGACCACGGACGCTATGTTGGTGAAACCATTCGATCCATACCTACACCCACAGGCTTGAACTCACATGGCCGGGCAGCTTGGGGACCGGCCAAACGACAACCCAACAGTGATTTCGAATATGACGGTGACATCGTATGGCTAAATCCATACAGTTACGGATTGCCTCCCGAGTCGTCGTACGCGATCGCGCTTGGTAGTAACTCGTTTATGACAGCAGATGGTAAGAAGGGTACCGAAATTCACGGTCATGGTGGACTATCGCCGGAAGAGGTCATCGTTCCCTGGTTAGAGATTCGTCGTCATGTCACGTTTGCTGCCCTCGTTCTCACCGGATCCGGCAACGGACAAAATCGGAAATCGGGCGAGATATTTATAACGGTTGCTAATCCGAATCACGCCACAATCAAGCTTGTCTCCCTACGGTTGCCTGTCCCGCGACTTACGTCCTCTGATGGGAAGGGCGTTCCGGCTGAGCTCGCGAGTGCGGCTGGATCAGCTGCCGCACTCGATATTCTTCTCATTGATCTAGGGCAACAAGAAGTCAATCCGATCGACGCGCTGAAGAGACGAGTTGAACTGGAACCTTGGACGTTCTTGGCTGACAACGAAGTAATCCAGGCCAGTTTGACGTTTCAACTGCCTTCGGGAGAGGAGAGACGCCAGACTGTTGACATCCATCTTTCCACAAAGGCGCTGTACCGTGCCTCGCTTTCGATTGAGGATCTGCAATGACCGAAGCAGCAATGAAGCGAACCCAAGCACTTGCAGACAAAGCCGAGCGAGTGTTTCCTGGTTTGGTGATTGACAAGCGCCGATTGCCAGCGAGTCAACTCCAAAAACGAGGAATTCCGGCGTATGTCGGCGAATGGATGCTCGACATGGTGGTTCCTGGGCAAGGCATCATGACTCCGGCCGAACTTGAGAAAGTCACCATGTTCTCAGAAAAGCTGGTCAAAACGCCGCGTGATCAACATGTCGTTCGCAACGAACTGCACGAGGGGAAAACAGTCAAGGTACTAACCCCGGTTCAGGTTGAGGTAAAGATCAAGGATAAGCGAACGCACAGATATGCCAAGTTGAGCCTGCTCGGGATCGATGAAGCTCAGATCTCCTCTGAAATCATTGATGCGAACGAAGACCTGCTTCGGCAAGGGATGTGGGGCATCATCGAGTTGACCGTACTCGAACAAGGCATTACCGTCCTGAGCTTTCGGCCAATGCAGGCCTCTGTGGACTTAGAACTCTACAAGCAAGCTCGCCGCGAGTTTAGCCTCGAAGAATGGCGACAGCTGATCCTTATTTCGATGGGATATGCGCCCGAAGCCTATTCTTATGACGAACAGATGCTTCTTCTGGCTCGTCTCCTTCCGCTCGTACAAAAGAACACCCATATGATGGAACTTGCTCCGAAGGCGACCGGGAAAAGCTACCTGTTCGAGAACATTAGTCCGAGGGTTCGATTAGTGTCTGGCGGAAATATTTCCCCTGCTGTTCTGTTCGTGAACAATGCGAGCGGCCAATGGGGACTGCTTGCTCGATTTGCAACGGTAGTTTTAGACGAGGTGCAAACACTTCGTTTCGAGAAACCAGAAGAAATCGTCGGTGGGCTTAAAGGATATTTGGCTAATGGAACGCTCACCCGAGGTGGTCTGCATGAAACGAGCAGCGATTGTAGTCTCGTTTTGCTCGCCAATATTATGCTGGATGACCGGCAAAATCCTCTAGCGGGTGATGACATCGTGGGGGAACTGCCCGCGTTTCTTCAAGAGACCGCTCTTCTCGACCGATTTCGCGGCATAATCCCGGGTTGGCAGATTCGTAAACTAGGTCCAGACTGCTTCGCGAATACAGTTGGGCTAAAGGCAGACTTTTTCGGTGACGCTCTTATCGCGCTCAGGGGTGATCTCTCTCATGATCAATTGTGTGCTGCTCGAGTTCGATTAGAAGGAGTCAGGCAATACACGCGGAACTCGCAGTCAGTTCAAGCACTCGCGAGCGGGATGGCAAAGATTTTGTTCCCGCATGGTGAAATTACCGACGATGAACTGTTGCGTTATTGCGTTGAACCGGCCGTGCGGCTGAGGCAGCTTGTTTGGAACCAACTGTATCGTCTCGATGCAGAGTATCGGCAATACGATCAGGAACTGATTGGGACAGTTAGTAGTCACTAATAGAGAATCAAGGTCCTTTATCGAGACTCAGGGAATGATAATTTTTCTCTCATCAATGGTATTTGCGCGTAATATAAATTAAGCGCAACGAGAGTCTTCCCCGCAGTTTCCCTCCTCTCGACGGCTCCCCTCAGCTGGGCTTTACGAGGAACTCGAGCCGCGACGGGTGGACTTCGCCGGACCAGACGATCTGGTTGGCCACAACACGGCGGTTTTCTGTCTCGTCTCCGTACAGGTCGCCCGTATTCGGGTTCGGGTGGTAGTACGGGAAAAGGCTCGACAGCACGAGCAGCCGGAGGCGGTGTCCCGGCAGCACGACGTGAGCGATGTCGGCGAGCTCGATTGTCAGTTCGTGGATCTTGTCGCGCGCGAGCGGCGTCGGGTTGCTCAAGGATTCGCGGAACGAGGCGCGGAGGATCCCGTGGCTCAGGAGCGTCGCGGTGCCCATGGGGGCGACGTCGCTCAGGAGCGCGGCGAAGTCAGTGTCTGGTGCATCGCTGGAGGCGTAGAGGATCAGATGGACCGGACCGACGATCTCCAGCGCCTCCGTGAACGGATCACTGGTGTAGACGACGGTGTCGGGGCGCCCCTCGAGGAAGGTGGTGCTGCGCGGGGCCCATTCTGGCAGCGGGTCCGCCGTCAGCCCGTCGAGAGCCGGAGTTGGGTCGTTCGGATCGTACGCGTACCGGACTTCGACGCTTTCCGAAGGCGGCGTGGGAAGCAACCGCGCGTCCGTGTTGGAGAGGTAGAGTGATTGCCGCGTCGATGCGGAGGGCGGCCAAGCGTCGGCGTCCGACCATCGATTTGCTCCCATGGCGTAGTAACGGACCCGGGGCCAGTCCTGTGAGGGTTTAGCGCCGGTGCGCAGCCAGGTGTCGAACCAGTCGAGCCAGACCTGTCTGATGTCGATGGTTGCGTCGGGACCGAGGTCGAACTCGCCAGCGACCGCCTTGCCGGTTCCACAGGCACCGCCGTGGTCCCACGCGCCGAGCAACAGGGTTTGTCGCTCGGCCGCTGGCGATTTCGTCACCATCTCGCGGAAGTGGTGCAATTCGCCCGGCGCGCAGGCATCGAACCATCCGGTGATGTGGAGCACGGGCAGGTCGAAGGTTTCGTAGCCCGTGATGACGTGCCGCTCCCAGAACGCGTCCATGGTGGGGTGGTCGAGCACCTCCTGCCAATGCGGCATCGGCCGTCCGAGCACGGCGTCCATTTCGCGGGGGACGCGCTGGTGGTGAACCACCGACCAGTCGATGATGGTTGCGGGTTGGTACGAGCGCCCCGAGCAGCGATTGACCCATTCCACGTAGTCTTCCGCCCAGAATGCCCCCCACCGGAATGGCCAGTCGCGCAGCCACCGACCGGGGCTGCCGCTCGTGACCATGGTGACGAGGTGAGGCGGTCGCTGGGTAAGGGCGGCCCACTGCGCCCAGGCCAGATACGACCCTCCGAGCATTCCGACCTGACCGTTGCACCACTGCTGCGCGGCAACCCACTCTACGGCGTCGTAGCCGTCGTCGAAATCGCTGAGCCAGGGCACGAAAATGCCGTCGGAGTCACCCCGTCCACGGCAGTCTTGTAAGACCACGGCGTAGCCGACGGTGGTGAAAAAGCGAGCCAACGCGACGTAGTCGGCCCGTGTGTTGTCGTACGGCGTGCGCATGAGGATCGCCGGCACCGCGTCTTCCGCTTCCGGAAGATAGACGTCGGCAGAAAGCCGGACCCCATCGCGCATCGTCTGGCCGAGATCGAATAGGGATCGCATGGTGCACACCTTCCGGGGCTCAGCTGCCCCAAATCTGCTCGAAGACCCGCAGGAAGTTCTCGCCGAGCACCCCGCGGATCTCCTCGTCGGCGTAGCCGCGCTCGTGCAGCTTGGCGGTAACGTTCGGGATGTCGGCGAAAAATCCGCCCAAACCTGTCGGCCAGGTCCACGGGGGCATCGGGTAGTAGCGCAGGTCGTAGCCGAAATAGACGAAGTCATCCTCGTCTTCAACCGCAAAGTCCATTCCGAGTCCCACGTGCTCGATCCCGACGAGTCGTCCGATGTAGTCGGCGTGGTCGAGGAGATCGTTCAGGGTCGGCGGGTAGCCAGATCCGACGAAGGAGGGGAACGCACAGAGCCCGATGACGCCTCCCGACGCGGCGACGGCGCGGATCTGGTCATCGGTCAGATTCCGGGGGCTGTCATGCAGACCGCGGGCATTGGCGTGGCTGGCGATCACTGGCCGGGTGGCTGCCTCGATCGCCTCGAGGCTTGTCCTTACGCCGACGTGGGAGATGTCGATCGCGACCCCGAGCTCGCCGAGCCGGCGCACGACCTGGCGTCCGAGCTTGCTGAGCCCGACGTCGGTCTCCTCAAGGCAGCCGTCGCCAATGAGGTTGCGAGCGTTGTAGGTGAGCTGGATGACGCGAACTCCGAGCTCAGCGTATACGTTGCAGAGGTCGACGTCGGCTTCGATCGGGTTGCCACCCTGGAAGTGCAAAACGACGGCGATCTGACCCTCGCGCTTCGCGGAGCGGATGTCGGCCACGGTGCGCGCGATGTGGACCTGTTCCGCTCCACTGTTGACCAAAGCGTGCCATCGAGCGAGATGCGCCACCGCGTAGCGACAGTCTTCGAGCGAGGCGACGGTGGCCATCACGGCATCGACGCCGCCGGCGCGAAGTTGCGGCAAGAGCTTCGGGAGCGCGCGTGGTGTCACCATCGGCGCGGCCGCGTCGAGGACGATCGCATTGTGATGGAGCGTCGCGGACGAGAGCGCGTTGGGCGTGAACATGAACGATCTCCTCAGCGAGTGTGCTGGAGCAGCGGATCGACGGCGTCACGGAGGGCATCGCCCAGCACGTTGAGGGCGAGCAGGGTGAGTCCGATCGCGATCGCGGGGAAGAGCATAAGGTGCGGGAAGGAGCGGAGCGAGGCGACGCCGTCGGACAGCATGATGCCCCAGCTCGGCATGGGCGGCTGCACTCCGAGGCCGATGAAGCTCAGCCCTGCCTCCAGGAGGATCGCGTTCGGGATCGCGAGCGTGCCGGCCACGATCAGCGGGGCGATCGTGTTAGGGAGGAGGTGTCGCCGTATGATGTGCGTCCCGGTGGCGCCGGAGCCCTTTGAGGCCTGAACGTACTCCGTGGTCTTGAGCGCCAGCATCTGGGCGCGCACCAGGCGCGAGGTGGTCAGCCACGACGTCAAGCCGAGCGCGAGGAAGACCGGAAAGAGTCCGTTGGTGGCGTGATCGAGTGAGGCGACCGGGCGCAGCAGTCCGTCGGCACCCTCGTCTACTTTGCCCCGGATGAGAGATCCCACGAGGATGACGAATAGGAGATCAGGAAACGCGTACATGGCGTCGACGAAGCGCATGAGGACGGCGTCGATCCGTCCACCGGCGTACCCTGCGGTCGCGCCGACGGTAACCCCGATCACGAGGGTGATCGTCGTCGCGGCCGAGGCGACGATCAGCGACACGCGGGCGCCGTAGGCGAGACGGGCGAGCACGTCCCGGCCGAGTTGGTCCGTTCCGAGTAGGTGGTTCCGGGACGGCTGCTCGGAACGGTGTCGCAGATCCTGCTCCGCGTACGAGTAGCGGAGGGAGGTCGCCGCGACGGCAGCCACCAGGACCACGATCACGATGGCCGCAGCGGTGACGGCGATGGGGTCGCGGCGGACCCGGCGGGCGAACTGCCAGGCGAGTCCTCGTCTTCCCTTACGCCGCGATGGGCTCGCAGTTCCGGGGTCGAGGCCGACCGCGAGGTCAGTTGCCATGACGAATTCTTGGATCGAGCACACCGTAGGAGAGATCTACGACCAGGTTCACCACCGCGACTAGGAGCGCGTAGAGCAGCGAGGTGCCGATGATCACCGGGTAGTCGCGAGCGGCGACCGAGATCACGAAGTAGCGCCCCAGCCCCGGGATGCCGGCGATGGTTTCAACGAAGAACGAACCGACGAGGACGTAGGAAAAGTACACGCCGGCGACGGTGGTCACAGGGATCAGCGCGTTCCGCGTCATATGCCCCATCACCACTGCGCGCTCTCGCAGTCCCTTCGATCGAGCCGTGCGGACGTAGTCGCGGTGGAGTTCTTCGACCATGCTCGCTCGGAAGAAGCGGGTCAGCGCGGCCAACGGGGACACGGCGAGGGCGATGATCGGCACCACCGAGCTCGCGCTGAAGAGGCCGTCCCAGCCGATCGTGGGCACCCAACCGATGTTCACCCCGAGGACGACGATCAGTACGGAAGCCACGACGTAGGACGGCAGCGAGATGCCGGCCGTCGTGATCGCCACGATCGAGCCGTCGATCCACGTTCCCCGATGGGTGGCGGCGAGTCCGCCCAGTGGCAGAGCCAAAAGCACAGCGACGAGCATCGCGGCCGCTCCCAATTGCAGCGAGACTGGAAAGAACTGACGGATGATGTCGGAGACGCTCTGGCTGCGGTTCCGGTAGGATGGGCCGAGGTCTCCCCGTACCGCGTTGGCGAGATAGGTCACGTACTGCTGCGCCAGTGGCTTGTCGAGGTTGTATTTCTTGTTGAGGTTTGCCTCGACCTGAGCCGACACGGGACGTTCGCCGAGCATGTCCCACGGCCCGCCAGGGGTCGCGTGGGCGACAAAGAAGACCATCGTGTAGACGAGGAGAAGCGTCGGCACGATGGCTATGACACGACGCACGTAGAATTGGAGCATCCAGATCGTCCTCGGGTCGCGAGCCTTGCCGGTTCACAAAAGGATCAGCCGCCGCGCGCACGGCGGCTGATCGAGCATCTGCTTGTCAGGTCGACGCGACGTCAGTGCGGATCGAGCGAGGCCTCCCCGATGAAGTAGAGGCCCAACACCGGGGTGTGGCCGAGGTTCTTGACCCATGGCTTGCGCAGCTGGATGTCGGTGACGTAGTAGAGCGGGATCGCCGGCACCTCGCGCTCAAGAATGGCGTTCGCTTGGAGGAAGGTCTGCTCGCGCTTGGCGGCGTCGAGCTCGTAGGCACCGGACCCGACGAGGTCGAGGAACTCCTGGTTGGTGAAATGCATGTTGCGGTAGTCGTCAACGAAGACCTCCTTGTACCAGTTGTTCGGGTCTTCGTAGTCGGTGTACCAGCCGGAGACGGCCATGTCGTATGGCTCCGTCTTTCGGTCGTTGAGCCAAGTCCGGTAGGCGTTCTCCTCCAACACCTCGACCTTGACGTTCAAGCCGAGGGTCTCCTTCCACATCTGCTGCAGGAGTTCGGCGATCTCCTTGCGTCCCCGCGCTGCGGTCGTGGTGATGGTGAATTCGGGGAACCCCTTGCCGTCTGCGTAGCCGGCGTCGGCCATGAGTTGCTTCGCGTCGTCCAGCGTCCCGCTCACCGCGTCGGCCGGATTGTTCCCGACGATGCCCTCGGGGACGAAGACCGGCGCCGGAAAGGAGGTGCCGTCGGTGAGCGCGTCGACCATCGCCTGCCGATCGACGGTCAGGCTCATTGCCTTGCGGACGCGGACGTCGAAAAAGATCGGATTGCGGTTGTCGAACTGGACCCACAGCGTGGCCGAAAGTGCCTGCAGGCTGAACTCGTCGACATACTCTTCGCGCATCCGGGCAATGTCCTGCGACGGCGCACAGGTGACGAAATCAACCTCGTCCGCCTCGTAGGCCTGGGCCTGGGCGGTGCAGAGGTCACCGGAAGTGAGCGTGAGCACCGCCCGCTCGATCGCCGGCGCCGTGCCGCCGTAATACTCATTGCGAACCAGGACGATCTGCTGGTCGTGCTCCCACGACTCGAGCCGGTAGGGCCCGCTGGAGACCATGGTCCCGGCCTCTGTCCACTGATCCCCGGCGTTGTCGATGACGTGCTTCGGCACGGCCGTCAGGTACGGCAGCGCCGCGACCGCGCGAAACTGCGGCGACGGCTGGGCCATCGTCACTTCGAATGTCTGCGGGTCCACGGCGCGGATCCCGACCTGGGAGGGGTCGGTGATCGTGCCAGCGTTGTAGTCGTTTGCGCCCTCGATGGCCGACAGGAAGTAGGCGACGCCACCCCCCAATGTGGGATCCAGCAGGCGAAGCCAGGAGAAGGCCCAGTCGTCCGCGGTGATCAGCTGCCCGTCAGACCACTTACTGTTCGGATTGAGGTGAAACGTCCAGACGAGTCCATCCGAGGACACGTCGTAGCCCGTCGCGCCGAGCCACTGCTCGGTCCCGTCCGGGTTGATCCGGTAGAGGGGGTCGAACAACTGGACCGTAGTGAAGATCGAAAAATCGGTCACGATGTTCGGGTCGAGGCTGCTCGGCTCGCCAGTGATCATGTGGAAATCAGCCGACTCGGCACGGGCCCCCGGAACCGGGACAAGAGCGATGCCCAATTGGGCAATCGTCAGCAGCGCTAACGCAATTGAACACGTCACGACCGAACGGCGAAAACGCCCACTCATCCTGCATCCTCCTCCAGCAGACTCCCAGCAATCAGTTATTGTTCTCTTCGTTGAAATCTATGAGCAATCTTACTCTTGGAATGCAGGTGGGTCAATTGGTTGCGCCGGGTTCGTGTCTTGCCGCTGCGCACTAGCTGGAACTCTCTTCGGCTCTGGTCAGATCGGGACCAGATGTCCTAGTTT
>Ga0335397_10012584_pt1 | contig 10347 bp, 8 predicted proteins | sample MAT04_FD_205740 | JGI IMG/M metagenome (GOLD analysis project Ga0335397, IMG submission 205740) | Freshwater microbial communities from Lake Fryxell liftoff mats and glacier meltwater in Antarctica - MAT-04 (spades assembly) (version 2) ...
AGGCAGACCTGGTTCATTTATTAGAACATGCCATTGCCCATGATATTATTCTAAAAGAAAAAAATATTGTATTAAAAGAAACAGAAGCAATTATTAGGATTTCCGGGGGTGATGCAAGGAAATTATTAAACCTACTGGAACTGGTAGTAGAAGCCTTTCCAGCCCCCTCCAAACTTCCTCCGGAGGGGGAGGCTTGCGAAGTGTTTAAAAATCCAAAAGATTTTTATGATACAAAAGCTCCAAAAAGCCCCCTGCCGGGGGGCTGGGGGGCCATTACGGATGAACTTGTTATGAATGTGGCCCAACAACGTATTGCCCTTTATGATAAAAAAGGAGAACAACATTACGATATCATTTCTGCCTTTATAAAAAGTATGCGTGGCAGCGATCCTAACGGAGCCGTGTACTGGCTGGCACGGATGATTGAAGCTGGCGAAGACGTAAAATTTATTGCCCGCCGAATGCTCATCTTTGCCAGTGAAGATATCGGCAATGCCAACCCCAATGCATTATTGCTGGCCACCAATACTTTTCAGGCAGTAAACATGATTGGATATCCTGAAAGCAGGATCATCCTGTCGCAATGTGCCATTTACCTGGCTACTTCTGCCAAAAGCAATGCCTCGTATATGGCGATAAATGATGCATTGGATGCCGTAAGAAAATCAGGAGACCTGCCCGTTCCGCTGCACCTGCGCAATGCGCCCACCAAACTGATGAAGCAAATGGATTATGGTAAAAATTACCAGTATGCACACAACTTTGAAAACAACTTCGTACTGCAACAATTTCTGCCTGTTGAACTGGACGGAAGGGTTTTTTATTCTCCTCAAAAAAATGCCAGGGAGGAGGAACTGAGAAAGTTTTTAAAAGAAAGATGGAAAGAAAAATACAGTTATTAAAAAATAAGCTTAAAATGATTATCAATAATTATGGAAGACAGAAGAGATATTAACAGCAGAGAAGATATTGAATTATTTATCCGTTCCTTTTATGAAAAAGTAAAACAGGATGAAACGATTGGAATTATTTTTACAGACGTAGTTAAGATGGATTGGGATCATCATATTCCACTTATCACCGATTTTTGGGAAACAATTTTATTGGATAATCCTGTTTATAAAAAGAATGCTATGGAAGCTCATTACCATCTGAACAATATCTTTCCATTACAAAAAAAACATTTTGATGCCTGGCTGCTTTTATTCAATAATACTTTAGATGCAATGTATGAAGGCCCTGTATCAGAACTGGCAAAAAAAAGAGCGGACGGCATTGCTGCGGTGATGTTATTTAAAATGAATAATACTTCCTTATTATGAACCAGCCGTTTTGGATTTGTAAAAAATTTGAAGAACTTACTGTTACAGAATTATACTGCATCCTTAAACTGCGCAGTGAAGTTTTTGTGGTAGAACAAAACTGTGTGTACCTGGATGCAGATGGTAAAGACCTTGCATCCCATCATCTTTGCGGCTGGCTGCACAATCAATTGGTAGCTTATTGCAGAATATTACCTTTGGGAATATCTTACGAAGATCATGTAAGCATCGGGAGAGTAGTTACTCATCCTGCTCACCGCAAAGACGGATATGGAAAAACATTAATGCAAAAAGCCATTAAAAAAACGTATGCCCTTTATAATGTACCTGCTATTAAAATAGGTGCTCAGCAATACCTGCTCAAATTTTACAGCGAGCTTGGTTTTAAGCCCATCGGCGATCCCTATCTGGAAGATGGCATTCCCCATATATCCATGCTTCATATAAGATAATTTTATCCGGGATACAATATTTTGTTAGGGTCTTCGTTTTAGTTTTAAGTTGCCTGATCAGGGCAATCAATATCCAATTATACTATAGAAAGACTTAAAACTTTTCCTGATGAAACCAAATTTACCTAACTATCTGTATAAGCTTATGCTGACCCTAATTTGCATAGCTTTATTTACTACAAAATCTTCTTCCCAACATTTCATTCTTGGAAATGAAAAAATAAAAATTGAAGCCGGATTAAACTTTGGTCCAACCTTTTTTTTGGGTGATCTTGGTGGAAACCAAGGTAAGGGAACTACATTTATCAAAGATGTTAATTTGGAGCTCACTAAAATGATGAAAGGAGCTTTTATTTCAATCTATCCCGCCGATTGGATAGGATTTCGTGTGGCAGCACAATTCACTTACGTTTCGGGAGTTGATAATATAATTGACACTAAAGGGGTTGATGAATTATGGAGAAAGCAACGAAATTTAGATTTTAAAAGCAATATGTGGGAAGCATATGGCGCAATAGAATTATTTCCTACTATGATGTTTAATAAGTATAGTGATTATAACCCACGCCTTAAGCCCTATGGTTTTGTAGGCATAGGGCTTTTTCATTTTAATCCAAAAGGTTCCATTACAAGTGCAGGTGGTACAAAAACCTGGTATGAACTTCATCCTTTGCGTACTGAAGGACAGGGAATGGGAGAATACCCGGATAAGAAGCCGTATAAACTTACCCAGGTTAACATCCCAATGGGATTTGGTTTAAAGTTTGACCTTAGTGATAGAGTTAACATTGGCACAGAACTTTTATACAGAAAAACTTTTACAGATTATATGGATGATGTGAGTACTACTTTCATAGACCCTAATTATTTTGACGACTATTTATCAGCACAGGATGCAATGATTGCCCGAAAAATTCATGATAAAATAAATGCTATTGTAACACCGGGTTTTACAAGAAATGCGCCTGGCATACAAAGGGGAAATCCTAAAAATATGGATGCTTATTTTTCAACAGTGCTAAAACTTGGTGTAAGATTAGGTGCTATTTATGGCAGTGACCAGGAAAGAAATGCAGCACGCCAAACAAGATGCCCTCATTTCTATTAATACTAAATAAAGCTATTAAGGAACCGGGGATTTAATTTTTAATACAATACTATACAAGGAATTTAGTTTACTGGCCTGTATAATGATGTTGTTATTTTTTTACAAAGCAAAAGTTTACAACAACAGTACAGCAGGCAAAACAATAACATATTTTTCCAAAACAACCAATGGAAAAATTAATGTGCAGATAAAAGCGGTTAGAAACAGTAATGTTGAATTTTATTTATTTGATTTTGCAGGCGAACTGACTGAGAAAAAAATAATCGAAACAAAAAGCATTCTTACTTTATCCGAAATTAAAAAAGGTGAATATCTCTATCAATGTTTTGAAAAAGATATTCAACTAACAAGCGGAAAATTATCCATAAATCAAAATAGAATTATTTACAATTAGATTATAAGTGCAAGGTATACAACAGAAGCCCATCCAAATTTGGATAACAACGTATATTCATATACGATGAATACCCCTGAAACCACAAATTTAACTTCGTTGACATGCTTTGCCTTATTTAAGTACAGTGTTGATTAAATCTAATCTTAATGAAAAACCATGGTATACGAGCCATGGTTTTTTTTATGTACAGGATTCTGCCATTAATTTAATTCTGTTTTTAAATATTTTGCTGTAAAACTTTCTTTAATATCTACCATCCCTATTGGGGCACCCTGGTATAAAACCATCCCTCCGCCACTGCCACCTTCGGGGCCAATATCAATGATGTGATCTGCTACTTTTATCATATCCATATTGTGCTCTATCACTAAAACTGTATTGCCCCTGTCTACCAGTTTATTTAATACATCCAACAGGTGTTGTATATCCTGAAAGTGTAGCCCTGTAGTGGGCTCATCTAAAATATAAAATGTTTTACCGGTGTCCCGCTTTCCCAGTTCTGTTGCCAGTTTCACTCTTTGTGCCTCTCCCCCGCTAAGGGTTACAGCACTTTGGCCCAGTGTGATATAACCCAAACCAACTTCCTGCAACACTTTTATTTTTCTGTAAATAAATGGTACTGCATTAAAGAATTCCACCGCTTCATCTACGGTCATATCCAATACATCACTGATTGATTTTCCCTTGTAACGAATTTCAAGTGTTTCCCTGTTATATCTTTTACCATTACATTTTTCGCAATGCACATACACATCAGGCAAAAAATTCATCTCTATCACCCGCATACCTCCACCCTCGCACACATCACACCGGCCTGCTTTTACATTAAAAGAAAAACGGCCTGCAGTATAACCCCTGATCTTAGCTTCGGGTACTAAAGAAAACAATGTTCTGATATCTGTAAAAAATCCGCAGTAAGTAGCAGGATTGCTTCTCGGCGTTCTTCCTATCGGGCTTTGGTCTATCTCAATCACCTTATCAATTTCTTCCAGCCCTTTAATACTTTTATATGGCAGTGCTTCTCCTTTTGACCCATAACAGAAATGACTCAATAAAGGATAAAGCGTTTCATTTATCAAGGTAGATTTGCCACTGCCACTCACCCCTGTTACCAGGATTAACTTCCCCAATGGAAAATTTACATTTACTTTTTTTAAATTATTACCTGACGCACCCTTTAACTCAATAGTCTTACCATTGCCTTCTCTAATTTGATCAGGCACAGGAATACTTTTTTTTCCACTCAAATAAAGAGATGTTTCAGAGCCCGATTTCAACACTTCTTTAGGAGTGCCCGCAGCTACCACAGTACCACCATGCGTGCCTGCCTTTGGACCAATATCCACCAGGTAATCTGCTGCCAGCATGATATCTTTATCATGCTCTACTACTAACACACTGTTGCCAATATCCCGCAGGTTTTGCAAAGCTTTTATCAACCGTTGATTATCTCTCTGATGAAGACCAATACTGGGTTCATCTAAAATATAAGTAATACCCTGTAATTGCGAACCTATCTGTGTGGCCAGCCTTATCCGCTGGTACTCTCCACCACTCAAACTTTTAGAAGGCCGGTATAAAGTGAGATAAGTTAAACCTACATTCAACATAAAAGTTAAGCGTTCTCTTATCTCTTTTAAAATATCTTTTGCAATAATATTTTGTTTGTCGCTCAGTCTTTTTTCTATCCCTTCAAACCAAAGCAATAAATGATCAAGATCCTTTTCACTCAGCTCTGCAATATTTTTTTCATCTACTTTAAACCAAAGACTTTCTTTGCGAAGCCTTGTGCCTGCGCAAGTTTCACAGGATTTTAGTTTCATATATTTCTCTACCCAGTCTCTCATTGCCTCTGTAGTGCTGGGCGAAGAAAACCAACGTTTGAGCATATTTACGATTCCTTCATACTCTGTAGCGTAATAAACAGATCCTTCCTGTGGTACATCCATTTCTATCTCTGCGTTCTCCTCTTCCACTACATCTTCTTTGCCATACAATAAAATGTTAAGAGCTTTTACCGGCAAATCTTTGATGGGCTTGTCTAAAGAAATTTTGTGCTTCTTAGCAAGCTGCTGCACCTGTTTAAAAATATAAGCTTCTCTTTCTTCACCCAGGGCCACAATACCACCATTCTTCACACTCACATTTGTATCGGGTATCACTGCATCCATATTTACCTGGTACACTGTGCCAAGCCCTTTGCAGGTAGGGCAGGCACCATAAGGAGAGTTAAATGAAAATGCATTGGGGCTCGGTTCTTCATAACTGATACCGGTATCAATACACATCAATTGTTTGCTGTATTGCACTACTTTGTTATCGTCATTTATAAGGAGAAATAACAAATCTTTTCCCATAGCCAATGTTTTTTGTACACTCTGGCTAAGCCTAAATTTCATATCATCAGTAACCTGCAGGCGATCTACCACTACTTCTATGTCATGAATTTTATACCGGTCTACCTGCATGCGGGCGGTAAGATCCAGCACTTCACCATCCACCCTTACTTTTAAAAAACCTTTTTTTCTAATATCTTCAAACAATTCCCTGTAATGCCCTTTTCGCCCCCGAACAAGTGGTGCCAGCAAACTGATTTTTTTGTTTTTAAATTTTATGTAGACAGACTGTACAATTTCTTCTTCACTAAACTTAACCATTTTTTTGCCGGTGTTGTAGCTGTAAGCCTCTCCCACACGGGCATACAGCAAACGAAGAAAATCATAAATTTCTGTAATAGTCCCCACCGTACTGCGGGGATTTTTATTGGTTGTTTTTTGTTCAATAGAAATTACAGGCGATAGACCGGTAATCTTATCTACATCGGGCCGTTCCATATCACCTACAAACTGCCGGGCATATGCACTGAAACTTTCCATATACCTGCGCTGCCCTTCATTATAGATTGTATCAAATGCCAGCGAAGATTTTCCGCTGCCACTTACGCCTGTAAAAACAACCAGTTTGTTTTTTGGAATTTTTATATCAATATTTTTGAGGTTGTGCTCCCGGGCACCAAACACTTCAATAAATTCTTCTATATCTTCTTTTGCAACAGTCGTTGCCTTTTTTGTAGCCATTTTTTTACTCCTTGCGGTAAAGATACAAACAATCGTAAACCGGTATTGTTAGGTAGTTTTTAAAAATTATTTAAGCAATTGCAATATATTTATACATACAATAAAAAGCCTATGTTATTCTCTTTGTTTCAAAAAAAGAAAACTGTCATCATTTTTACGGATAAAACATATATCAGTTCAGCGGCCAGGAAAAATGCCTGTGTTGCATTAGCCAGGGAAAATGAAAATATTCTTTTTATTGCGTGGTTTGCGCAAACCGCAAAAGAGTTTAGAGAAACATTTACCCATAATCAACTTCCGGAAAACAGGATTATAGAAGTAAGAAACCTGCATTCTGCCAAAATAAACAATTACACACCGGTATTCCTTGAGCATTTTCCTTTATGTGCAAAAGAAGAAGAACTGGTAAAAAACTGGGATGTAAAAAAACTGGATGTATATAATTCGTTGGATGAGCCCCTTTTTAAATACTTTGGTGGCGATAAGATCATTGCACTTATGAAACAAATGGGGATAAAAGAAGAGGAAGTTATAGAGCATTCTCTTATCAGCAAATCGATCAGAAATGGACAGGAAAATTTAGCTAAAAAAATAAATTTTGAGCAATCTGCCTCTTCCCAAAAAGAATGGATTGAAAAAAATATTGGGTAATATAAATACCCTGACCGCCTTACAACACTGTATTTTATAAGGTTTCTAAAAATAGCTTTACTGCTTTTTAAAAAATTTATTTGGCAGTTAAATATTTCTACTTATATCTTTGCGTCAGTTCTTTTCATCCCGACTACAATCGGGACACTTATCAAGAAAGGCAGAGGGTAATGGCCCGATGAAGCCTTGACAACCTACTTAAACTTCGGTTTAGGAAAGGTGCCAATTCCATCTCAGCAGCAATGTTGGGAGAGATAAGTCAGATATATAGCCTTAAAATATTCTACAATATTAAAAGCTCATCTGATTTATCGGATGAGCTTTTTTTTGTGCGAACCCCTGCAGGCGGTTACAACAAAAAATCTCTTCCGATAATTTTCTACGGATTCCTCTTGTTAGTGCTTACATTTTATTTTTTCACCGGCTGCAGTTCAAAAAATGCTGCAACCGCAAATCAAAAAAATTATGAGCAACGCAACACAACTCATCCACAGTATTCCTACCGACCCTTTAACAGGAGCGCTGAGTGTACCCATTTATCAAACGAGTACATTTGAGCAGGAAGCACCGGGCGTAAACCGGGGTTACGATTATGCCCGGTCTAACAACCCCACCCGGCAGGCACTGGAAACACTGGTAGCCACTTTAGAAAAAGGCCAGGTAGCTGCGGCTTTTGCAAGCGGATTGGCAGCTATAGATGCTGTAGTAAAATTGCTGAAAACCGGCGATGAGATACTTGCTGTAGATGATATTTACGGTGGCGCCTTTCGTTTGTTTACACAGGTGTATGAAAAATTCGGTATCAAAGTAAACTATGTAGATACCACGGAAGTAGCAAATATATTGAACGCCATCAGCCCCAATACAAAACTTATCTGGCTGGAAACGCCCACCAACCCTACGCTTAAGATAAGCGATATACAAGCCATTGCTGCAATTGCCAAAGCAAACAATTGCCTGCTTTGTGTAGACAATACTTTCGCATCTCCAGCCCTGCAACAGCCACTTGCGCTGGGGGCCGATTTGGTGGTACACAGCGCCACCAAATACCTGGGTGGTCACAGCGATTTAATTGCCGGCATTGTGGTGGCCAAAGAAAAAGAGCTGGGTGAAAAAATAAGGTTCCTGCAAAATGCCACCGGTGCTATACTTGGGCCATTCGACAGTTGGCTGGTCATCCGGGGAATTGAAACGCTTCATCTTCGCATACAGCAACATTGCCGCAATGCTCAGTCCGTTGCCGAATTTTTAGCAACACATCCATCCGTAGATAAAGTTTTTTATCCCGGTTTGCCCACTCATAAAAACCATCATATTGCCAAACAACAAAGCAAAGGCTTTGGAGGCATCGTTTCTTTTACTTTAAAAAATGATACAGAAGATGCGGCTATCAAATTTGTAACATCTACTCAATATTTTAAATTGGCAGAAAGCCTTGGAGGTATAAAAAGTTTGGTGTCGCACCCGGCCAATATGACTCACAAATCTATCCCTTCAGAAAAGAGAAGAGCTGCGGGTGTGGCAGATAGTCTTATCCGACTGAGTGTAGGTTTGGAAGAAGCAGAAGATTTGATTGAAGATTTGAAAAGCGCTTTTATACATCTTGAAAACAATGAATTTTTTACAAAAGAAAATAATTTGGTTACAGGTATTCGTGCATAGCCAACCCTGGTTTTGTAGCTTTCCTACCTCCGGGCAGGCTACTTGTACCAAATTAAAATATTAAGTAACTAAAAAATATTAATCAAATCAATCATGTCCACCATTAATAATCAACCCACATTACCCGTATCAAAAAAATTAACCCTTGGCCTATTTGGTTTTGGGGTAGTAGGAAAAGGCTTGTATGATGTATTGCAGTCTACGCCGGCATTACAGGCCTCTATCAAAATAATTTGCATTAAAAATGCAGGTAAACAAAGGGCTATCCCACCCGAACATTTTACAACCAGTGCAGCAGCACTATTGGATGATGAGGAAATAAATGTGATTATAGAACTGATAGATGATGCCGACGCTGCCTACGAAATTGTAAAAACTGCTTTGCAAAAAGGCAAAGCTGTAGTGAGTGCCAATAAAAAAATGATCGCTGCTCATTTGGAAGAATTATTGCACCTGCAACATGAATACAAAACGGCGTTTTTATATGAAGGCTCCTGCTGTGCCAGTATCCCCATTATTCGCAACCTGGAAGAATATTACGACAATGATTTACTTTCTTCTGTAAAAGGCATTGTGAACGGCAGTACCAATTATATACTTACAAAAATATTTGAAGATGGGCTTTCCTTTAAAGATGCATTATTAGAAGCCCAGCAACTGGGCTTTGCAGAAAGTAATCCATCGCTTGATATTGAAGGTCATGATGCTGCCAATAAATTAACCATCCTGCTTGCCCATGCTTTTGGTAACATAGCATCGCCACAGGATTTCATTTATAATGGTATTACTGCCATTAAAAAAACAGATGCAGAACTTGCGCAACAGAAACACCTTAAAATAAAACTCATTGCCACAGCACAAAAAATAAACGATACACAGTTAGCTGCATTTGTTTTACCACAGTTTGTAGAAGCCAGTGATGATTTATCCAATGTATCCAATGAATTTAACGGCTTAATTACTGAAAGCAGTTTTGCAGATAAGCATTTTTTTAAAGGCAAGGGTGCAGGTGCCTACCCCACTGCAGCCGCAGTTTTAAGTGATATTGCAGCACTGAGATACGATTATAAATATGAATACAAAAAATACCTTCAGCCAAATAAATTAACGCTAACAAACGACTACTTTCTGAAAATTTTTGTAAGTGCCGACGATATCGAAAAAATTGAAAAAGATCAATTTGAATGGATTGAAGAATGGCACAATGAAGCCAATAACAACTGGATAGTTGGCATTATTCATGCAATCAAACTACAGGAAAACGATTGGTGGAAACAGCCGGGTGTGTCGCTCATACTACATCAAAACCCTATCGTAAATAATGTAGCATATAAAAAAGTGGGTAAAAGAAGTTTACAACTGGCAGGTGTAGTTTAAGAATATTTATTCAACTTCAAAAACATATCAATACAGATGGCTTTTATTATTTATAATAAAAGATACAATCATTGAAAGAACGCAGCGGGTCATACAATTTTACATTGGCTGAATGTGGATTTACCCTTGTCAACTGGTGCTTTATTGCTAAAAACGATTTTTAGCTACCTTTACAAAAATTATTTATGAATATGATTATCAATAAAAAAATTATAGTCCTCCTTCTTTTGGCAACAACACTCTTAACTGCTATTTCCTGCAGCAGCACCCGCAGAAGTATTGCTATTGAAGAAGGCTGGGA
>Ga0335397_10012590_pt1 | contig 10345 bp, 7 predicted proteins | sample MAT04_FD_205740 | JGI IMG/M metagenome (GOLD analysis project Ga0335397, IMG submission 205740) | Freshwater microbial communities from Lake Fryxell liftoff mats and glacier meltwater in Antarctica - MAT-04 (spades assembly) (version 2) ...
AAGCGTGCAACGCTTCTCTAATGCACTATATGAAATCAAACAGAACTATGTCAAAACCGCTAAAGATAATGAATTATTTGATAACGCCATACGCGGTATGTTAAGTGGCCTTGATCCGCATTCTGCTCCTAACTAACTTCAAGACATCTTCGAATTTTCCCTTCTCCACTTTGGGGAGAAGGTGGCGCGTAGCGCCGGATGAGGGCGTTCATGTTGGCACGTATTGAGTGTTATTCTGTTCTAAATCATGCCACACTCCGCGCACCATCCGTCACTTTGTGACACCTTCTCCCGTAAAACGGGAGAAGGGAATCATATAAGTTAGTTCGTTACGTTTTTCAGTTCCTGTATAAAGGCTCGCAAAGACGAGATCGCTCCAACTTGAAGTTAGCTGAACTTACTTCCCCACACTGGCATTTAAATTGCACTGTAAAATATACCATCACAAAAAAAACACCTGCCGTTCTTGGTTACATAAGGGAGCAATCATGCTAAATGGACGGATTTACACTGGTGTACACGTGGCAATAGTTGCAGGTATTTGCCTCCTTCCCATGAAAATTTTTGCCGATAATCAAAATGACGGTCGGCTGCCTATGGAAAGCGTGCAACGCTTCTCTAATGCACTATATGAAATCAAACAGAACTATGTCAAAACCGCTAAAGATAATGAATTATTTGATAACGCCATACGCGGTATGTTAAGTGGCCTTGATCCGCATTCTGCTTATCTCGACGAAAAAGAGCTTAAAGAATTAACCAGTGCGACAAGTGGTAACTTTGCCGGTTTGGGTATTGAAATTGTAATGGAGAATGGTGTGGTTAAAGTTGTAACACCATTAATCGATTCTCCAGCATTTAAAGCGGGTATTAAAGCAGGCGATTACATTATCAAATTAGGCCCGCAAATGGTACAGGGATTGACACTGGATGATGCGGTTAATTTGATGCGCGGTAAAATTGGTTCAGGAATTGAAATCGTCGTGCTGCGTAAAGGTGAACCCAAACCATTAAATTTTAATATCACACGCGAGAAAATACTTGTTAAGAGCGTACAAAGCAAATTACTCGAAAAACAATATGGTTATATTCGTTTATCACAGTTTCAGGAAACAACAAGCGCTGATATGGTTAACGCAATTAAGCAATTAGAAAAAGAGGCGAATGGCAAATTAACAGGTTTAGTACTCGATTTGCGAAATAATCCAGGGGGTTTGTTAGATAGTGCCATTGAAGTTGCAGATGCATTCATTGATGGTAAACAAACCGGGAAAAGAGAAATTATAGTCTATACAGAAGGGCGTTTGCCTGAATCAAAATTTACTGCATTGGCAACTCCGGGCGATATGCTTAAAAATGCACCTATCGTTGTTTTAATTAATAATGGCTCAGCATCTGCGTCTGAAATTGTTGCCGGGGCATTAAAAGATAATAAACGTGCTCTGACATTGGGAACCAAAAGTTTTGGTAAGGGATCAGTGCAAACAGTACTTCCTCTTGATGAAAAACGTGCAATTAAATTAACAACGGCTTTTTATTATACCCCCTCAGGCATTTCTATTCAGGCGAAAGGAATTGTTCCTGATATTATTGTGGAAGAAATTGCCATACCCAAATCAGCTAAAGTAAACCCGATGGATGGATATAATGAAGCGAGTTTAAGTGGTCATTTAGTGAATAAAACAGATGGAAATGAAGAAAAGCTGCTGGAAAACAATCAGGACGCACAGGCAATCTTATACGAAGATTATCAGCTTTACACAGCGCTTACGGTTTTGAAAGGTTTGAGTGTAACGCATTGATAAGGATGTTCCCGGATTACGACTTCGTCTAATCCGGGCTACGGCTCACTGCCATTAAGTTAAGCTCAGATCCTACGTCCCGCGGCTTGTCCGCGGGACGTAGGGAAGGCTTAACTTAATGGCAGTGGGACTTAGGCTAGAGCCACGTCTTTACGGAATACGCTTAATAAGTTGCGTGCCTGACCATTATTTTCAATCATATAGCAGTAATTCTGTCTTTTTACAGGATCCTGCTCTTTTGCACATAATTCTTGATAGACATCAGCTGTAGCAATTTCTTGAGGGGTACTTGCAAAAGTTAATGCAGGGAACAAAGAGCATATTAAAATAATTTTTTTCATAATCAACCTTTAGTAATCAGCAGTCATGTCAATAAGGCTGTATTACATTTGACATGACTAACCGGATTTATGAATTAAATCTCGCCTGCCGCAGCACCAGCTTTTTTAGCTTGCTTTTGAAAGGCTTTCCAATCTTTGTCTTTAGCAAAAACATAGCATGCAGCTTCTTCAAAAAAGAAACTCATGTCATCAATTTGTGACCATTGGCAGTATTCTTCAATTTTACGTAATACTTCACTGCTTAATTCAATTTTAACTTTTTCTTTTTGGTTAAAACGCGCTTTCGATATGAGAGCCATTGTATTCCTCTTTAAACGATTATTGAGTAATAAACATGTAAGATACAGCCCATGTTCCGGCATTTTTCAATATTATTCAAAAATACCGTGTCTTTTTTACTATAAAATTAAGAAAAAGTCACTAACTTTCGTAATTTTAATAAAAAAAACCTTTTAAGCAGAGACTATTTTTCAGCTTTTTTGCATTTCTTTAATCACAGAAACCACGTATATAAGATTTGATAAAATATAGGTGTTTTACTGTTATATTTTTCTTAAAATAATAACAGCAACCTGCTTTAAAGTTCATATTATTTGCGCTATGTCAAAATTTCAGACTTTAAAAAGCACTTATTTATCAATAGCAACCCTGACTTACCAGTGAAATTATCCATATCAGTACATAAATGTTAATAAATTAAAAATAATGTTGGGATTTCAATCAGCAAAAACCAGTTTTTCTGTTAATAAAAAATAATTTTTTTCCAATATAAAAACCTGAGAATATATTTGAAAAAAATGAGGCACTGAAATCTGCTTCAAAGCCTCGATAAAAACTTATTCCAGAGCCAGTTCAATTGCGAAAGCCAGGCCCAATTTGGTAAAATTAGTCATGTGTTCTGGCGTTAATCTGTCAATTGTATCTCCCGATGTATGAATTTTTGTATTATGTTTTTCAAAATCAGTTTCGCATGGAAATGCAGCGGGAATTCCTTTTGCCATCCAGGAAGCATGATCACTGCATCCATAACCACAGACAGATGTACGTACTGGCACACCCAGATACACTTTGATTAATTTTGTAATAAAATTACTCAAACGCACATCGGTGTAATCACGGTAAACCCACATCGTAGGATCATCTCGATCATTTCGGAAACCCGTCATGTCGAACTGAATGGCCGCTTTTACAGGAATAGCGTTGGTGATGAAATGCTCAACTACATCTTGCGAACCAATCAGCCCTCTTTCCTCAGCAGAATACCAGATAAAGTACACCGGTCGTTTTAGTGGGATTGGCGACGATAACAACACACGTGCCATTTCCATGATGCTGGCTGAACCACTTCCATCATCACCAGCACCGGGCATTGTTTCGTTTTCTCTCGCATCCAGTGTATCCATATGTGCACCAATAACAATCGCTTCGGCCGGAATATCCTTGCCTATGACCGTTACCAGTGATGGTTGCAGGTAAGGCGGGCGGGTCTTGACGAAATAAGTAGTTGTATCCGTTCGGTTATATGATCGCGCCATTTCTTCAAAGTTGGCTTTTAACATAGTTGCTGCATCGACGCCTGTTTCTTTCAACGCTGAACGATCACTAAAGCTGATTAACGAATTTAATACGTGCATGATATTGTTGGTATCTACTTCATCAATAGCGGCATAAACCTCTGTCTGGTGCCTTATTTTATAGGGCGCTGCATCGGTAATTGGTATGGGCGATTGAGCAAGTAAGTCTTTAGCTGCTCTCCGATTTGCACTAAGTGATTCGCCAGCCATGCGATTAGTCATATTCACAAATCTGCCACAATGAACTTTGTCAGCAATCAATACAATGTTATCCAGTTCAGCAGAAGGAACATCAATAATTTTAAACGCGTCATTTTCAGCAAGAACCGTATAATCTGCTGATAAATGCTTCGCCAGACATTGAGGAACCTGAATTTGCTCGGTAACTTCATTCGCTTTTGCATACAGAGGATTATAAGCCAGTATAAAACCTGTTGAAAAAACACTTATCCATTTCTGTAAACGCATTATTACTCCTGCTTGATTATTTCCACTTGTGATCGTACCGCACACTTGTAAAGTTACAACCCAAATTTAGAAATATTTATGAAGTGATTTTTTTTTGCCCGCTGGGTTATTGATAATCATTTGCATTTGTTATAAAGTTTCATCTCTTTAATAAATGCCTGTTTGGTGAACAATGAAAATTAAAAAAATCCCTTACAACCTGCTCTTAATTCTTTTAACGGGTGGTTCGAGCCTTATTCTCGGTTTTTTAAGTTTTGGCGGAATGTTCGCCTTAATGCCACTATTAGGCTTAGATGTAGCCAGTTTTATTGTTTCTGTTGCCTATGAAGGCGAAATTGATCTGCAGAATATTAAAGGGGCGTTAAATAAGCTGTTCTTTAAACCAGATTATTTGAAAGAGCATATTGCCAAACAATATCTTTTAGAAATTCTTAAAAAAGAAGAAAAACTTAATGACACGGATGATTCTACGCCTAAATTTTTTCGAAAAGGCACCCCCAAATTTTTTGAAGAGTATTTGGCACAAGCGAAAAGGCTCCATAAAATGGGGCATGATCGCTTAACTCCAGAAAAAGAACTGGAACGTAAGAAAACACGTAAAGCCTTACGCGCCATGGATAAATGGTTTGCTGCACGATTATTCTGCGATAAAGGCATTGATGATACGAGCCTGACTCCCTATCAAAAGCAGATGAAACAGTGGTTAATAGATAACAGACCGGACGAGGTACTGCAAAAACGCAACTTTTTTTCTAAATTAATCAGCATGCTTACCTCGTTAAACATTAAAAATGATTACAGGAAATTATTGCAAGAACGTAATAATTACTTTATTGGCATAAAAATATTTTCTGCGTTAACGGCGGTTTTTGCCAGCATTGGTACTATTTTTCTTATTATGGAAACGTTCGCAGTGATCCCATTTCTGGCAGCCATTCCGTTAGCGACTTTACCCATGATTATTGTGCCCATGGCAATAATCGCAGGTGCTGCTTTTGGTTTGCGTACCTATAATGCCCTTACGGATATGGTTAACAATAATACATTTAAGAGATGGTATTATAAAATTCAAAAAAGTTTTAAGCATGGTTATACATTAAGCAATGTTTCCTTTGCGGGATTAGCCGTATCGCTTGTTGTTCTTTCGATATTGTTAACGGTTTGTACTGCAGGAACCTGGTGGACTGTTGCCAAAACCGCACCTTCTCTATTTAACTGGATGCGAAAAATGCCAAGTATCATTATTGGTATTGTAACCGGTATCGCATCGTTTGCTTTTAACACTCAAAATATTGGTGAATCACTTGAAATAATCAGTAACTTCGAAAAAGAGCAGATTTGGGAAGAGATACAGGAGTTCAAAGATAAACTCAGCCATGCGTGGCACCAAGAAAGCACCCTGCAATTTTTTAACCCTGCACGACTCATTATTAAATTAACCGTAACGCCCCTGCTTATCATTTTTTTTATTGCCCATTTAGCTGGTATCGCCGCCATGGGCGATCGTGTTCCTGGTATACCAACTATTTTATCATTCCTGTTTGGTCTTATTAGTGAGGGCTTTGAAGATCTGCATTATTTTGCGCCTCATTCTCATGGACATAGTCATGATCATGGCCATTCTCATGATCATGCGCATCTTCCAAAAGCTACGCAAAATCACTTGGAGATAATTCAGGAAGGTTTTGATGACCTAAAACATTTTCTTCCTGATACTAATCATAAACATGACGCTAATCATAAAAAGGACAAAAAAATTCTTAGAGAACATTTAGCCACGGCGCACGGTCATGATCACAGTACTGATTTACCAACAATACTCGTAAAAAAAATCCTTTTTGCTCCTCTTTATGCGCTGGCTACGTTATGGGATTGGGGGTTTGATCCCAAGAGCACGTGGTCAAATAGGCGGGAAGAATTAAAAATATGCTGGGAAAAACAGAACGGAATTAAGCCTGCGCTTACTCCTGATTTCCCTGCAAATAAATTGTCGCAAGAATGGCAGGCAGAGCATGCGATTCAGAACATTGAGCGTCACAAACAGCAAAATTTGAATAATCCGTGGTTAAACCCTGGGCTTGCCAAGCAGAAGGAAGAGCAATTAACAACTGTTCAGAACAATTTACGGGAGTTAATGGCGATACCTGAGTCAAAACGTGGAGTGAAAGTCCAGGATTTTTTACAAGAAGAGCATATCGTTAATCGAAAAATAATAAATACACCTCGATTAGAATTTTTCCTTAATCCTACTCATACACGTTCACAAGATTTAATCGATAATCTGGCAGAGCAGGTATGTACGGCTTGAGGTTGGGTCTTTATTTAGATATTTTTAGACAGAAAGTGTAGCCTTTATGCAGCGCAGCGTAATCAAGGTTTTCCTTAGCCAAAGCCAACACGATTAACAGATCAAAACATTTAACCTTGATTGCGCTGCGCTGCATCAAGGCTACTCCAGCTACACCAACCAAGGGCGCATCTCGTCAATACAAGTAATATATCAATTTACAAACCACCTGCATTCAGCCAGAATTGTCTTGCATATAGTTTATTTTCCAAGGACGATTAATTGAAAAGAAAGGAAGCACTGGCATGAAAATTTCAATGCCTGAATTCATGAAAAAACGCCAAAAACGAGTTCTCCTGATCAGTGTTGGTATAATTGCTCTGGCTTTTATTCTTGGCTTTACAGCTCACAAACACACGCAACCGGCAGAAGAAATACCGCATCTAGTGCTGCGTAAAGGTGATAAAATTATCATTCCCGCAACGTCACCATTACGCCAACAACTAATCGTCAAAGAAGTCCAACAGTCCGCATTGCCTCATACGATTTCACTTCCTGCGGTAGTTGCAGCAGAGCCAACCCTGACCGTTAATATTCTTCCGCCTTTAAGCGGCCGACTGACAGAAATCAATGTACATTTGGGTGATATGGTAACCAGTGGTGAGATTTTGGCTGTAATTAGCTCGCCAGAACTGGAACAAAATTTTGCTGATTACGATAAAGCAAAAGCCACTCTTGCATTGGCACAACAAATCATGACCCGCGTACAAAATGTTAATAAAGCAGGGGGAAACGCGGCTAAAGATTTGGAAATCGCCACTAATAATTTTCTAATGGCACAAGTGGAATATAATCGAACTCAGCTCCAGCTCAAGACACTGGGAATTACAGATCCCGATTCAACAACGACACGCACATTAGTTATCAAATCCCCCATATCAGGCACTATTACAGCGTTGGATAGTGGCATAGGTTCCTATATAACCGATACAACCGCCTCCCTGATGACGATTTCCAAACTCGATAAAATCTGGGTTATAGCCAATGTTCCGGAAAATTACCTCAATGTAATTGCTGCCGGACAATCTGCAGAAGTAACTTTGTCTGCTTACCCAGGTAAACTATTCCCAGGTAAAATTGATTATATTAACGCCATATTAGACCCAGCTTCGCGCCGTGCTGAAGCTGGAATTGAATTTTCCAATCCAACCAGTTTGTTCAAACCTAATATGTATGCAACAGTCAATGTTGCTATTCCGCAAGTTAACCAGATAATTGTTCCAGCTTCTGCGTTATTAATGAATAACGACAGTACGACCGTATTTGTTGAAGTAGCACCGTGGACATTTATACGCCGTGAAGTGGAAATAGGTTCCGAAGATGGTGAAAATGTACATATTCTGTCCGGACTTGCCAAGGGTGATAAAATAATCATGCATCATGGAATTTTAATTAATGATTAATCGCTTAATCACCTTATGCTTTCAGCGACGCCATTTGATGTGGGTTATCGCTGCATTGTTCATGATTTACGGCTATATTTCCTGGACAAAAATGACAGTAGAGGCTTATCCGGACTTAAGCGACGTAACGGTACAGGTTACTACTCGCGTTCCCGGACTTGCAGCGGAAGAAATCGAACAGCAAATAACAACCCCGTTAGAACGAGCGCTGAGTAACACGCAAGGTCTTGTTGCCATGCGCTCCAGCAGTACCTTTGCCTTATCCCTGATTACATTGCTGTTTAAAGACGGTTCCGATGATTATTTTGTCCGTCAACGTGTTCTTGAGCGTATTGATGGCGTAACACTCCCGCCTGATGCGATTCCTGCTTTAAGCCCGGTAACTGGCCCTGCTGGTGAAATTTATCGTTACACGCTGGAATCACGCACCAAAAATTTAATGGAACTTTCCGATATTCAACAATGGATTATTATTCCCGCCATCAAACAAGTACCCGGTATAGCGGATGTTAATAATTTTGGGGGTTTTACCAAACAATATGAGCTTGAATTAGACCCTGCCGAAATGCAACGCTATAACATGTCGTTAAATGATGTAGTTACTGCAATTAGTAAAAATAATGCCAATGCTGGCGGTGGGCGTATATCTCGCGGCCAGCAAAGTTATGTCGTTCGCGGTGTCGGATTAATTACGTCCCTGAACGATTTAGGGGCTGTTGTAGTTAACGAAAAAAATAGTGTACCCATTTTGGTTCGTGATCTTGGCAAAGTCTCTTTTGGTCATCAGGAGCGCGAAGGTATTCTCGGCAAAAATCACAATCCGGATACTATTGAAGGCATCGTACAAATGCTGAAATATCAAAATCCTTCTACTGTCTTGAAAGGTGTCCATGAAAAAATTGACTTCCTGCAGAAAAAACTCAAACCCATGGGTGTTAAAATTGTTCCCTATATAGACCGCGATGATTTGGTTGAATTAACTATCCATAAAGTCGGTCACACCGTGCTTGAAGGTATTGGGCTGGTTGTACTTGTGTTAATCCTGTTTTTGGGTAGCCCTCGCAGCGCTATCGTTGCGGCGGTTGCGATTCCCGTTGCTTTACTTACCGTATTTATCATTATGGCAGCAACAAAAATGCCAGCGAATCTCTTTTCATTAGGTGCCGTTGATTTCGGTATTATTGTTGATGGCGCAATTGTTGTCATGGAAGCTATATTAAGATTACGTGAAAGCCAGCCTGATCGTGAACTGACCGAAGCAAGCGTACTGCAAACCACCAGCCAGGTGGCGCGGCCAATCTTTTTTGCTACATTAATTATTATCGCGGCTTATCTGCCTTTATTTGCGTTTCAACGAGCAGAGGGCAAATTACTCACCCCCATGGCCTATACAGTCGCGTTCGCTTTATTAGGTGCGTTGGTTTGCACGTTAACCCTTATTCCCGGGCTTGCTTACACTGCTTTACGCAAACCACATAAAATATTTCATAACAAACCGCTTATCTGGCTAAACCAAAAATACCAGCAAACGCTGCAAAAATCCTTGCATCGGCCAGTGATATCCTATGCTCTGGGTGCTGTTGCATTAATTGCTGTGGTTATTTTGGGCGCGACTGCGGGAAGGGAGTTTTTGCCTGAACTGGATGAAGGCGCACTGTGGTTGCAAGTTCAAATGCCTACGGGCTTGTCTTTAGATGAAGCAAGTGGCATGGCTGATAAATTGCGACAAAAAATATTGGAATACCCCGAGGTTTCTTACGTCGTAACCCAGCTTGGCCGCAGTGACGCTGGCAGTGATCCCTGGACACCCTCTCACATGGAAGTACCTGTTGGCCTGAAACCTTATAATCAATGGCCAAGTGGTGAAAGTAAAGGCGACTTTGTTAATCGATTAAACAAAAGTTTTTCTCAAATGCCTGGCTTTTCAATTGGTATAAGCCAGCCTATTGTTGATGGAATAAATGATTCCGTTGGTGGTGCACATAGCCCATTGGCCTTGCGAATTTATAGTTCTGATCTGAAACAGGCCAGAAAAATTGGTGATCAAATCGTTGCTATCCTGCGCACAATTCGCGGTACTGCTTACGCTTCCATATTTCAGGAACCACCGATTCCACAGGTAGTAATCAAAGCCGATCGGGAAAAAGCCGCGCGTTTTGGTATTAATATCAGCGATATTGCTCTGTTAATCAGTACCGGTTTAGGCGGCGATCCGGTTACGCCTGTTTATATCGGTGACAGGATTTATAATGTGACTGTCCGGTTTCCCAAAGAAAGTAAAAGGTAACCATTCACCACAATCGGCCGCTGCGCGTCCAATCGCGGTGATGAAATCAGAAGCCGCCTGAATCAACTCACCGTTTCAGCAAAGAATACATCAGGTAATTTTCCACTAAACAATGTTTTTAAA
>Ga0335397_10012592_pt1 | contig 10344 bp, 11 predicted proteins | sample MAT04_FD_205740 | JGI IMG/M metagenome (GOLD analysis project Ga0335397, IMG submission 205740) | Freshwater microbial communities from Lake Fryxell liftoff mats and glacier meltwater in Antarctica - MAT-04 (spades assembly) (version 2) ...
CGCAGGATCACAGCCCAAACTCGCAACAGCATTGGCAAAGCGAGCTCCGTCCATGTGCAGGTGCAAATTGTGGCTGCGTACAACCTCCGAAATGTGGGAAATTTCCGCTGGATGGTAGACAGTGCCGGCTTCTGTTGCTTGTGTGATACTGACTGCTGCGGGCTGTACGTGGTGGACGATTCCTCTGCCAGCGCGATCGACTATTTCACCTAAAGTCTCTGCCTTAATCTTAGCATGATTTCCTGTTACTGTCACTAACTTTGCACCGCCAGTAAAAAACTCCGGCGCGCCGCATTCATCCAGATTAATATGAGATTGGGCGTGACAGTAAACAGCGCCGTAAGGAGGAGTCATAACCGCCAGGGCTAGAGCATTAGCAGCAGAACCGGTTGCTACAGGAAAGACAGTCACCGATGTCTCGAATAAATCGGAAAATTTAACTTGCAAACGCTCTGTATATTCATCGTCTCCGTAAGACATCACGGCACCGCAATTCGCCGCTGCAATCGCCGCCATAATTTCCGGCGAAACCCCGGCTGCATTGTCGCTACAAAAATTCATTTGAATAATTGGTAAACAGCATCTATAATATAACTCAACAGTCAAAACTCAAATATTAAACCAAGAGAACTATGGCAGAGTACCGCCAAATAGAATACCGCATCGGCAAAGACGGCAAAATTACCGAAACCGTCCTCAACGCCACCGGTTCGAGTTGCACCGAAACCACTGCCGGAATTGAAAAAGCTCTGGGAAAAGTAGAATCTCAAGATTTGCTGCCAGAATACTACCAAGGGGAAGAAAATTTGACCGTTGAACAAACGCAGACTTTAAAACAAGTTTAGAAAATTTAACAATGTTCTATCTCCTCGATGCAACGGTTGATGTAACAATAGTGTCTCCTTTCAGCCTCGCCCTAGCTGTTGGGGGCATTTTTCTAATTTTAGTCTACGCTTATGCTGCATCGGAGGCGGGAGATGCGATCGAGTTTAAGTATGATACAATTCTGCGGGAACGCATGAATCAGCTAGAGATTCTCGATTGGCAAGACTTAGGTGAGAAAGCCGGCTTGAGTCGCTTCGGAGTGCGCCTAGTGCGACAGGGAGACGTGGGAAAACTCACGGTAGACCAACTGAGGCGGCTGGCAACAGTCCTGAATTTGAATTTCCAAGAATTCGATCGCACTCTTAGCGCGCTGCCAACATCGGCTACAATCACAAGTAATCCCACCGAAATCGAAGAATTGAGACAGCAGTGTTTCCGGCTGCGGGAAGAATTGCAGCAGCAAAAAACTCAACTAACTGCCGATTTTCGCCGCGCCACCTTTGAACAGTTGCAAACTTTGTTAACTAGCTATCCCGCCGCCCGCAAAATGGCAGAAGCCAAGCCGAATATGCCAGCCCAAAATCTCTCGGCTTTGTTTACTCCCTTAGAAAATCTCTTGTCTAGTTGGGATTTTGAAACAATCGGTTCAGCTTGGGAACAAGTGACTTACAATCCGCAGTTGCACCAGCCGGATGTTGAAGATATAACAGAAGGAGAATTAGTTTACATTCGGTTTGTCGGCTATCGGGATGGAGAGCGAATTCTTGCTCCTGCTAAAGTTAGCCGCACCCTTCCAGCGGGCATAAAAACTTAAATTTAAAATCTAAAATTCACATGGTTGCAATCGCAATTGACTTCGGGACTAGCAACACGGTTGTTTGCATTCTCAACCCGGACACGCAAACACCGGAAACTTTGAGATTGGGGGAAATATCCCGGATTTTTAAGACAAATAATTCGAGCAGAGATGTCCGAGAAATACCTGTAGTTCCGACTTTAGTATTTGTGAAAAATCCGGGTGAGTTGGTATTGGGAGAAAAAGTGCGGGCGCAACGTTTAGGACAATCCCATCCCGACCGTTTTTTCAAAGCTTTTAAACGCGACTTAGCTGCTGATTTTCAGCCACCAGCCAGGAATCTCGACGGCGAAACCTACACAGCCGAATCAGTCGCAGAACAGTTTATCATAACTATCTGGAAACAATTGTATCAGCAAAACATACAGCCAAAAAAAGTAATTTTTACTGTACCAGTTGGAGCATTTGAGAGATATCTAGATTGGTTTCGCGACTTAGCGGAATCTCTAGCCATTGAGGAAGTCCAGCTAATAGATGAATCCACAGCCGCCGCCCTGGGATATGCCGTTAAACGTCCCGGTTCTTTAGTTTTAGTAGTCGATTTTGGTGGCGGGACTTTAGATTTAAGTTTGGTTCGCACTGCGCCTCCTTCCTCAGTCAGAAATAGCGAATCTCAAAGTCAAAATTTAATCCGGGCTGAAGTGTTGGCAAAATCCGATGCTTATGTCGGCGGCGAAGATATTGATATTTGGATTGTCGAAGATTATTTGCGGCAAATTGGTTCGTCGCGGGCCGAAGTAGGCGGGGTGGGCTGGCAAAATTTATTAGAAATAGCAGAAAAATTAAAAATTCAAGTTTCTCAAGTTAATGAGGCGAAGGAAAGTTGGTTTGATGATGAAAATTTTATGTCTTACGATTTGCAGCTAAACCGAGATCAGCTTGAAGAGATTCTGGAATCGCGGCAGTTGTTAGAACAGTTGCGGGAAGCTTTAGATGAATTGCTGAGTATTGCACTGGGAAAAGGTATCGGGAAAGCAGATATTGAACAGGTTTTGCTGGTAGGAGGAACTTCTCTGATTCCGGCTGTGTCTAATTTAGTGGTTTCCTACTTCGGGCGGCAAAAAGTTAAAACTGACAAGCCTTTTGAAGCAGTCGCACATGGTGCTTTAGCGCTGACACAATTAGTCAGTGTTGACGATTATCTGCGGCATAGCTATGCAATTCGCCTCTGGGAACCTTATGCTAAAACTTATGCTTATTCGCCGATTTTTAGCAAGGAAATGAAGTATCCTTGTCAAAGTTCTGAAGAGTTGACGCTGCAAGTGGCTATTGAAGGACAAAGGGAGATTCGGTTAGATATTGGGGAAGTTGCGGAGGTGTCGCAAGCGGAGGTTATTTTTAATGAAAAAGGGCAAATGACTAGCAGTTTACTCAACAAACAGACGGATTTTCGCTCTCTGGAAAGCCACCATCAGGAGGTTTGTGTGGCGCATTTGAATCCGCCGGGGGTATTGGGGATTGACAGGGTTTCGGTGAGTTTTGAGGTGGATGAGAGGCGGGTTTTGTTGGCTACGGTGCGGGATTTGGTGACTGGTGAGGTTTTGGTGGATCGAGGGGCGATCGCGAAACTCCAATAATGGTAAGATTGTTAGATAAGATTCGGCGATTGAAATCGCTTCTACACAAACGAAGTCCGCCTGCGCGGACTGAAGAGATAAGATAAGATTCGGCGATTGAAATCGCTTCTACACAAACAAAAATAAGATTCGGCGATTGAAATCGCTTCTACACAAACAAAGTCCGCCTCCGCGGACTGAAGAGATAAGATAAGATTCGGCGATTGAAATCGCTTCTACACAAACAAAGTCCGCCTGCGCGGACTGAAGATTATCGATTTAAATCCAATTTATGCCATGAAGAAGCAACAAAATAAATTCAGCCACCTGACGGCAATTGAAAGAATTTACCTATCATTTCCGGCAAAATCTTTATTAGATCAAAACTTGCTGCAAGGGCAAATCTTAGACTTTGGGTGCGGCTTCGGCAGCGATGTTAAACTGTTGCAGCAAAAAGGTTTTGATATTGCGGGTTATGACTCTTATTATTTCCCAGAATTCCCGGAACAGAAATTCGACACAATCATTTGCTTTTATGTTTTGAATGTCTTGTTTCCCGAAGAACAAGCGAATGTGCTGATGGAAGTCTCACACCTGTTGAAACCCGGAGGTAAAGCGTATTTTGCAGTGAGAAGGGATATCAAAAAAGAAGGCTTTCGAGAACATTACGTCCACAAAAAACCTACCTATCAGTGCATTGTCAAACTTCCGTTTAAATCTGCCCTCTTAAATGAGTCTTGCGAAATATACGAGTATGTGCATTACAACCATCAAAGAAATTCAACTAATAACTGTATATTCTGCAATCCGCACAAAAATCTAACTTTACTAACTGAATCAGCGACAGCTTATGCGATGTTTGATGGTTATCCCGCTAGCAAAGGTCATGTTTTGATTATCCCCAAGCGTCACACTGCTAATTATTTTGAACTGCCATTTAGGGAACAATCGGCTTGCTGGTTTATGGCTAATAAGGTGCAAGAGATGTTAATTAAAGAGTTTCAGCCTGACGGTTTTAATGTGGGCATCAATATTAACAAACAGGCTGGTCAAAGTCGCAGTCACGCTGCTATTCATGTTATCCCCCGCTACAATGGCGATGCGGCTGGGAATAAAGGTGGCATTAGGTGTGTGATTCCCAAGCATGAAAAATAAAAGTTAGGGATTTATGAAAGATTTTTTTTACCGCAGAGGCGCAGAGAACGCAGAGGAATAGAGAAGAGAGGGATTTATAATTTTTGTAAGGATTGTTATATTTGAGCAAAGGGTGAGCAAAATAGAGTTAAAATGTGTTTGCCAAGTCTCAAACTACACATTAGCAGTAATTTGGTGTTCTATTTATGTCTAAGCGCAAAAAGCAAGAATGGCTCAAGGAAACTCTAGAGCTCAAAGAAAACCACAATTGGAAGTCAAAGCCTGGAACTCGCATTTTTGTAGCAGGAAGAGGTGCTGTTCGCTTTGATGTTCCCCAAGATTGGCATTTTGAACCGGATGCGAAGTCGTTCCGATTTACGGATAAGAAACCGCCGGATGATGATTGTTGTTTGGAGGTTTCGTTTAATTTGTTACCTCCTGGTAATTGGGGAGAATTTCCGCTGGTGCCGCTATTACAGAAGATTGTTGAAGATGATACCAGAAATCCGATCGATCCTGGGGATATTATTCAATTGAAGCGGCAAACTGCTAGGGTTGTTTGGACTGAGTTTAAGTTTATTGACCCTCCAGAACAGCGAGAAGCTTATTCGCGAATTTGTATAGGGCTGGGTTCTAATGTTCAGTGTTTGATTACTTTTGATTACTGGGTTGATGATGCGGAACGTTTGACTCCTGTTTGGGATACGGTGATGGATTCGTTGGTTTTGGGCTTGTTTATTAGTGACCCTCGAACGGGGTTCGCACGGCCTGATTAGGTTTGGGGAAATGGCAAGTGTCAGTCTAAGTATCATCTGGATCGTCGCCTCGCGATCGCTCTTTTTCTCGGTTTTAGGGCGATCGCACTTTCTAGGCATAAAGGTTTTAATTGGTAATCAAATTATTAGTAAACTAAATCGGTAGAGCGGGCAGACAACGCGGTGCAGCGGATGGAACGCAGTGAAAGTCATTATTTTAGGACTTTAAACTGTCTCCCCACTACTTGCTTGGGGCATCGCTTCAATCAGGGCCCGAAGCACCTTGTTTACTGCCTCCGGTGTTGAAAAAACCCGGGCAATATCCTCATCCAAAACAACAACTGTCATTGGTTGCTTTCCACTGCGATTTGCAAAACGGTTGGGTTTTGCTTTTTTGTAGTCAAATTGGTACTCTGGCAAAAGCTCATCTTCCGAGTTTGAAGATTCATTAAAAGGTGTTTTGTTCATAGTCTTTACGCTCCTTTCGATTGGCGAGACGGGCACTAATGATACGGATTGCATTTGTACGTTCAGTATAGCTGACTAGCAGCAACCGATTGTTTTGAGAGTGGCCTATGATAATTTCACGGCGCTCATCTTGTGAATGTTTTTCATCATCAAAAATTACGGCAAGCGGATTGTAGAAAACTGTCTTTGCTTCTTCAAAATTTACACCGTGCTTGTTGAGATTGATAGCGGCTTTGATTTCGTCCAATTCAAATTCCATACCCAGATTGTATGTTTTACATATATTCGCGCTTTTGCTGTCTAACGCTGCCTTTATTGTAATTTTACTCCACCTGAGTGCGACTCTACTTCCCCGCTGACTCAACGAAATAAGTTCGATCGCGCGTTTTTAGCATTTTCCCAAACGGAAAAGTTATCAATGATAACTTCCGATCGCCCGATCGCCAATTCCCCGCTATTCGATCGCCATTCCCGCAAAAAACTAACACAAATACACTACAATTATCCCACCATCCGGCATCAACCAACCTGCTAACCCCATGCTTTGCGATTACCTAGTACAAATCCTCACCGCCCGCGTCTACGATGTTGCTCAAGAAACACCCCTAGAAGTCGCCCCCAATCTATCAGCGCGGCTCAACAATAAACTGCTGCTGAAGCGAGAGGATATGCAGTCGGTGTTTTCCTTCAAACTGCGGGGTGCGTACAACAAAATGGCGCAACTGTCGCCGGAGTTGCTAGCACAAGGTGTCATCGCAGCTTCCGCCGGCAACCACGCCCAAGGAGTCGCCCTCGCTGCCCGCCACCTGGGAACTCGCGCGATGATCGTCATGCCCGTAACTACGCCGCAGGTGAAGGTAAATGCGGTGATAGCCCGTGGTGGAGAGGTGGTTTTGCAGGGGGATACCTACGATGATGCTTACGCCTTTGCGCGCCAATTAGAGGCGGAAAAAAACTTAACTTTTATTCACCCTTTTGATGACCCCTACGTGATTGCGGGACAGGGTACGATCGGCATGGAAATTCTGCGGCAACATCAAAAACCGATTCACGCGATTTTTGTGGCGATTGGCGGCGGCGGATTGATTTCGGGAATTGCAGCTTATATTAAGCGGTTGCGGCCGGAAATTAAGATTATTGGTGTGGAACCTGTGGATTCCGATGCGATGAATCAATCGCTGAAAGCTGGTAAACGGGTGCGTTTGTCGCAGGTGGGTTTATTTGCTGACGGCGTTGCGGTGCGGGAAGTTGGGGAGGAAACTTTTCGGCTTTGTCAGGAGTATGTGGATGAGATTATTTTAGTGGATACGGATGATATTTGTGCGGCGATTAAGGATGTTTTTGAGGATACGCGATCGATCTTAGAACCTGCCGGCGCATTGGCGATCGCAGGTGCAAAAGCTTACGTGGAACGGGAACAAATCACAGGAGAAACATTAATTGCTGTTGCTTGCGGCGCGAACATGAATTTCGATCGCCTGCGTTTTGTAGCAGAAAGAGCGGAGTTTGGTGAACGTCGGGAAGCAATTTTTGCAGTCACAATTCCCGAACAGCCGGGAAGTCTCCGCAGGTTTTGCGAATGTTTGGGTAAGCGTAATTTGACTGAATTTAGCTATCGAATTGCGGATGAAACAGCGGCACATATTTTTATTGGTGTGCAAATTCAAAACCGCGCTGATGCGGCTAAATTAGCGGCAAGTTTTGAAGATTGTGGCTTCAACACTTTGGATTTAACTGATGATGAATTAACTAAGTTGCACTTGCGGCACATGGTGGGTGGCCGTTCTCTTCTAGCAAATCACGAACTGTTTTACCGCTTTGAATTTCCCGAACGTCCTGGTGCGTTGATGCAGTTTGTGGGTTCGATGAGTCCTAACTGGAATATCAGCGTTTTTCACTATCGGAATAATGGGGCTGATTACGGGCGAATTGTGGTGGGAATTCAAGTACCGCCGGATGAGATGCGGGAGTGGCAGGCTTTTTTGGATACGCTGGGCTATCAGTATGGGGATGAGAGTCAGAATCCGGCCTATAAGTTGTTTTTGGCGTAGGTTTTTGGGGTGCATGGGGAAAGCTGGTCGATTTCTGAGAGAATAGACAACGTTCGCTGTCTGAATTGTATCAGAAGGGCGATCGCCCGTCGGTGCCGAGATTTTTAAGATGATCGGCAGTACAATAAAGTTGAAAGTTACAAAAGGGAAAAATGGCAGCACGCGATCGCTTTCATGAAGCAGTTAAGCTTGCCCTTCAGAAGGAAAATTGGGTGATTACCGACGATCCGCTGAGGCTAGAAACGGGTGGAGCAAAGTTTGAGATTGATTCGGGTGCAGAGCGTTTACTGGCAGCAGAACGAGCCGGAGAAAAAATCGCTGTCGAAATCAAAACATTTTTGGGTGATTCCCCGATTACAGATTATCATGCAGCGTTAGGACAGTTTCTGAATTATCGTCTTGCCTTAGAACTCAATGAACCAGATCGCAGGCTCTATTTAGCTGTTCCCGTTATAGTGCATGAAGCTTTTTTTCAGCGGGAGTTTTTGCAAATTTCGGTAGAGCGGCATCAAGTTAGCCGCATTGTTTACGATCCTGTAAATGAGGTAATTGTGCAATGGATAAACTAGAGTTGTATCGTCAGTCAATTCAAGCACTATTGACGGAATATGTGGCTACTCCAATGTCCAATCGTGCGATCGAATCGCAAACTATTTTTGATACGCAGCAAGATCGTTATCAAGTGATGAATGTTGGTTGGAATGGGAATCGGCGGGTGCATGGGTGCGTGCTGCATTTAGATATTCAGGATGGCAAAATTTGGGTGCAGCAAAATACAACGGAGATGCACGTCGCCCATGAGTTGGTGGCAATGGGTGTGGCGAAGGAGGATATTATCTTGGGCTTTCAAGCGCCTTATATGCGCGAGTACACGGGCTTTGGGGTGGCTTAGCTATTGCCAAGATAGTTGCAATTTGATGTTTGTACACCTTGATAGTTCTAAATTCTATCCGATCGCAAATTCCTGATTTCTTCGATGCTGAGTCCGGTTGTTTGACTGATGGTTTCGTCATCTAGGCGATCGAGTAACTGTCGTGCGATCGCCAGTTTTTCTTCTTGTCGAGCTTCTTCTCCACCTTCTCGCTTAGCTTTGATTATAACTCCTTGTTGGTCGTAAATAAACATTTCTTGTTGTTCGAGATCCTCCAGTTGATCAGCGCTTAAATTAACTTGATTTGCTATATCAAAGGCTTGATGAATCTCTGGAACAATATCCATTGTTTGCGGGATTTGTGTCAGCGTATTAGCATATTTCATGAAATAAATCCATTTATCCACGAGGGTTTCTAGCTGTGACAATTCTTTGGTAAATTTCGGGAGTTCGACAAACACTAACTCAAGGTCGTTATCGGGATATTTAAGATTAGTGGTTACTTCTTTGTAAACAAATCTGGAAATTAGCCGATCGCTATTTTCAAACATCTCGAAATCAGTCAGTGTCAGTGCAATCACAGGTTGCAGCATTCGGTAGCCTTGTCCTTTCTGTAATTGAGAGGCATAGGTTTTTGCAGCGTTGTACAAAACTCTCTTACCGAAAGACTCTACGTTTAATACCTGCATTTCAATAATGACTAGGGTACCATCGGCGAGTTTAGCTTTGACATCTAAATAAGTATCTTTTAATCCTGTGATTTTTGGGGGTAAATTAGGATTGATAATTTCTAAGTCTTGAATGGTAGGATTGCCGTCGTAAATCATGGCGTTGAGAAAGCTGATCAGAATGTCTTTGCTTTCTGAGGAACCAAAGATTTTTTTGAAGGCGTAGTCGGTTTTGGGGTTGATGAATGTCATGGTGGGAATCGGGAATAACGATCGCTATCTCGATTTTATCATCAGGGTGTGGAACTTGATGTGCATCGCACTTAGTTTTTGTTCGTAAGGGCGATCGGCCAAAACGATCGCATTCGTGCGATCGACTACAGCGGATCAATTGTTACTAATCCACCTTCTGTGAACTGCACTACAAGTGTGCGTCCATCGGGTTAACTACCATTTATCAAGACTTCTAGCCATTACTGCTAGGTTTTCTATCAACTCACTCTCAATTCAACCAATTTAGGTGCTTTCAGCGTCTCTAGTGACCTTACCAGTGTCACCTAACTGCTACCGCTACACAAGCAATCTCATCTAGCAATATGCTAGCGCTCGTTTACCTAGTATGTTACCTGGTATGTTACTTGAACCTTAGCTGACATATATGTGATTTTACCCCTATAAATATAGGAGTAAAATCGAATTAATAGTAAACAACACAAAACCCGCCCTGTTTCAGTCTCATAATTTCAGAGACGTAGTTTAGAACGGGTTTATGTGTGTGAGTGCATTCTTGCCTACCTAAAGGGTGTTACGAGCATTAATGCCTACCTAAAGGGTGTTACGACTAGCACCTTGTTTATAGATTAGCAGACTCATCAGTTAGTGTCAAGCATTCTCGTATGGGTGTAAAGGTTAAACCAAACAAACACCCAACAAAAAAACACCCTACATATATAAGGTGTTCGTTACTCTGTCAGGTCGGATGGTAGGTTGTGTCACTCACACTATGCGTATGTTGTGATTATGTAATCAAGCGTCACTGCCAGCGCCCACGCCGCCCCCGCGTTTAATAAATTTTACATCTAGCAGGTAGATTAGGCGATCGCTAAGCTTTTGTGTTTCACCTTTTTTGGCAAGACGCAATATGTGATTAGCTCGCGCAG
>Ga0335397_10012593_pt1 | contig 10344 bp, 6 predicted proteins | sample MAT04_FD_205740 | JGI IMG/M metagenome (GOLD analysis project Ga0335397, IMG submission 205740) | Freshwater microbial communities from Lake Fryxell liftoff mats and glacier meltwater in Antarctica - MAT-04 (spades assembly) (version 2) ...
CCTTCCATCTTGATGCACTCGCCCTGGCGTTCCAGCACGAGCCGCATCACCGACGACGAATGCTCGTTCGGGGCTTCGACCACGAGGTACTCGATCGGCTCCATCGTTTTGCCGTCGACTTCCTTCATGATGACCTTCGGCTTGCCGACCGCGATTTCTCCGCCTTCGCGGCGAATATTTTCGAGGAGCACGCCGAGGTGCAACAGGCCGCGACCGGAGACGATGAACTCGCTTTCGCGCTCGCCTTGCTTGACCCGTAATGCAACGTTGTGCTGCAACTCGGAATCGAGTCGCGCGCGCAGTTCGCGGCTAGTCAGTGGCTTGCCGTCTTGGCCTGCGAACGGCGAATCGTTGACCTTGAAGAGCATGTCGAGCGTCGGCTCGTCGATCGTCAAGGGTGGCAAGCCGTTCGGCTTGTCGAAGTCACAGATCGTATCGCCGATGTCGACTTCATCGAGGCCGACGATCGCGCAAACGTCGCCCGCCTTGATTTCATCGACTTCGCGTTTCGCAAGTCGGTCGAACTCGAGCACCTGAACGACGGTGTCGTTGAAGGTCGAGCCGTCTTTCTGCTTGACGACGGTGACCTTCTGGTTCTTGCGAATCTTGCCCGCTTCGACGCGGCCCACGGCGATCTTGCCGAGGAACTCGGAGTAGCTGATCGCGGTCACTTGCATTTGCAGCGGCACGTCGAATTCGACATCTGGTGCCGGAATCTTTTCGAGGATGGCATCGAACAACGGCTTGAGATCGACCGGCGGCACGTTCATGTCCGTCGTGGCGATACCGGCGCGGCCCGATGCGTAAATCACGGGAAAATCGGCAGTCGAATCGTCCGCACCGAGTTCGATGAACAACTCGAACATCTGGTTGTGGATTTCCTGAATCCGCGCGTCGGGGCGATCAATCTTGTTGATGATGACGATCGGCTTCAGCCCGCACGCGAACGCCTTACGCAACACGAACCGCGTTTGTGGCAGCGGGCCTTCGGCGGCATCGACGAGCACGAATGCGCCGTCGGCCATTTTCAGAATCCGCTCGACTTCGCCACCGAAGTCGGCGTGCCCTGGCGTGTCGATGAGGTTTACTTTGACATCGCCAATCCGAATGCCACAGTTCTTGGCAAGAATGGTGATGCCGCGTTCGCGTTCCTGGTCGTTGCTGTCCATAATCAGCCCGTGCTGACCGCCGACGAGTTTGTCGAGTTCCTCCGACCGGAACTGCCCGGACTGTCGGAGCATCTGGTCTACGAGAGTCGTTTTGCCGTGGTCGACGTGGGCGATGACGGCGACGTTTCGAATATCATTCCGCTTCATGATGAACAGCACATCCGCAAAAGTAAATCGGCCACGGTCCACCGCAGCCGCTGCTGGCCAATAGGCATTTCATTGATTAGTGTAGGACTTCGCTACCCTTCGCGGAAGGGTGCCAAATGTGAGGAAACCGGGAAGGGCGATGCGATGAAACTATTACTCGTTCGACATGCGGAAGCCGTGCCGTTGCCCCTCGATGGGATCGCATCCGACTTTCATCGTCCGCTGACCGATCACGGCAAGTTACAAGCCGCGGCACTCGCAAAAGCCTTGGAAAGCCGGGGAATCCGTCCGTCGGTCGTGTTGACCAGCCCGCTCGTCCGCGCGTTGGAAACTGCCGAACCGATCGCGCAACTGCTGACGCCTGGCAAAGAATACGTCGTAACGGAGAGGCTATCCGCGGGGGAAATGCGACCGAAAAAGCTATCGAAACTCGTGTTTGAATACGGCGGTGGCGAAACAATTTTGGTCGGCCATATGCCGGACATCGCCGATTACGCGTCGTGGCTGATGGGCGGCGAGAGCGGCAGCATCGACTTCGATAAAGCCGCCATCGCATGCATCGAGTGCAAAAACGAGATCGCAAAAGGCACCGGTACGCTGGACTGGCTCGTCACACCCGCTTGGTATTTTACGGGGTGAGATAGGCCGTTACTTCCCCGTCGCCACCCATTTCTTCCAGCCGGAGTCGAGGCTTTCGGGCTTCCACTCGAGTTCGGTCAGGATGGCTGCGAAGGTCGGTTGCTCGCCGGTTGCGGTTGGTTTGAAGTTGCTAAGGATCGACGCGAACTTCTCCGCTTCGGGGCCGTAAACGAGGTACTCGACGAAACTCGCGGCGATGAGATCGTAATCTTTAGACTTGTCGCCCTCCCAAAGTTCGTTCGCACGTACCGCAGACGGCTTCGTTTTCGAGCCGGTAACCAGCGTTTTGACCTTTGCCTTGTAGGCACTGACCGCAGTCAGTTTCGAGTCGCCGCGTAACACCATCGCTCGCCCGAAACCGATTTGCAACCAGTCGGGTAAGCTGCCCGTCGTCGGTCCGGTGCCGGCTTTCTTGTTCAAAACAGTTGCGGCCACGATCGTCGAAACGTCGTTGGAAATTTCCGTGTCGGTCGCTTTCTCGCTGCGATCGATGCCGATCATCGCATACGTGGGGTCGTTGCGAGAGTTTACTGCGAACCACGAATCTCGCTCGAGTTTCTTCTGTTCGACCGCACGGTAGAACGCGCCGAGCGTCCGCGGGTCCGAGAACACGTATACCGTGAGCTTGCCCTTCCAGAGTTTCGTGGCGTCTTCAAATTTCAACGTCTTCCGTGCGAACATCGCAACTTTCTGGGCCGATTCTGCGAACGTTTTCGCTTTCGCTTCGGGGTACGTCGTGAACAACTGAATGTTCTCGGTCTCTGCGGTTGCGATCTTGTCGATGGCCGCTTTCTTGAGAAAACCGATCGCGTCTTTCTTCTGTTTGACAGAGGCTTCCTTGTCTTCGTCGTCTTGGGCCGACGCCGCGCCGACGACTGCGAGCAGGGCCGCGAGTGCCAACATGCGGACGGAAAATGCGTTCATGGTTTGTTACTCAGAGGGCTACGGATCGATTTCGCGTAAACATACACTACTCTTTCTCGGAGGCGTTCGCACGAAATTTGAATCGCGTCTCGATGGGACACGACACAGTATGGCCGGTATCGAATCCAGTTCGAACGAATCTGCCGCGGTCTTAGATGAGATCGTCCGGCGGCTGATGTCGTTGAGCAACCGTGCCGAACGGAGCCGGCGCATCGCGGCGGTAGCGATGGCGTACTCGATGCGCCGCGAAGTGTTGCAATTATTTAATCGCATCCGGGGACATCCGAACGGGAAACGCATCGCGGTCGAATTCGTGGCACGGATGCCACTACCGATACCGAATGGCTTGATCCTTCTCACGGCCCCTTTGCTATCCGACCGCGAAGTCGTGCTCGGACATCGAATGGCCGCCACCGCAAAATTAATCGCGTCGCTGCCGGACAAACTGGAATCGGTCGGCCCGATCGTTCGCTCGTTCACGGCCGGACTTGGTCGCATTCGCACGCTGGAACGTCTCACGCAATTGCAGTCGCGGGTCGATGTCTGCACGTCGCTCGATGCCATCGTGGCCCAAACCGAAGCGACGACGAAACTGCGCTGTCCGAAGTGCAGCGGGCGGTTTACCCGCCCCGCGCTAATTCGGCACCTGTGGGCGAAACACCGGCTGTTATTCGCCAACGGTCGCGAAGCCGAACCCGCACCGGCGATCGAGATAGCGGTGCAAAGCTACGCCACATCGCGAGATACGAACGAGTTGGATCAAATTTACTTTCTGACGAAGCAAACCTACGAAAACGTCGAATCCGCACAGGTTCATCAGGCGTTGCTGACGCGAATCGGGGCGACGACGGAGGAGATCGAGCCGGTCTGCCGAAAGGCCGCCGAGTCGCAATCGGGAATCTGCCCGACCTGTTTCGCGATGATCCGTAATCCGGTTCAACTGTTACCGCAGCCGCTTGTGCTGGTCGACGGTCGCATCACCGGCGATGGCTTTTTCATCGAAGCATCGCGCGGCACGACCTTGCGAATCGAACGGCCAGGGCTGGAACCGGCGACGGTTTCGGACCCCGGTGGTCGCCTAGGACCACGCGAACTCGGCGTGAAGATCGCCACGGGAATCGCTATCGTCGGGATGATCGCCACTCTTGCGTTGCCGAAGTCGACGATCAAGCCATTGCTTACGGCATTCCTCGCCGCGTCGATGGCCACGATCGCTTATGCCACGGCTCGCTACGTTCGTCGGGCAACGGGGCGGCGGAATGTGCGTGCAATCGATGCGGCGTGGCGGGAAGTCGCAGGCACGGTGGGGCGTACGCCATCGGCAATTCGATTTCTCACGCGGTTGTGCCGCACGAGTTTGAACGCGGGCACACCACTCGAACGATCCACGCTCGTTCGGGATTTAGCCCAACATGCCGCCGTGTTGTCGCAGAAAGGAAATGCGCAAATGCAGTTGTTCGCCGCGGTGCGCGTGTTGCAAGCGAGCGATACTGCCTCGTTCGGTACCGACTGGGGCACGCTGATGTCTGAGTTATTCGCACCGTTTTGCCGCGGCGAAAGCTCGCCGGTGTTCGCCGAAGCCGCTGCCGAGACGCTGCTGAATTCGGAGGGATTGTCCGACCGCGAAACGGCACGCCTGCGAATCTTGCTCGCAAACGTGGCGTTCGAATCGCGACTTACGGCACACGATCTCGTCGAACTCGGCAAGTTCTGCCCGCAGTTTTCGCGATTATTGGCCGGTACGCAAGAGTGGTTTCAGCTACTCTGCGAAGTGTGGAAATTGCGAAACGCACGGCCGTGGGAAAAGATCGGTAACGCGCAATCGGTGTTCGAACACGCCAAACGCTTCCCGTCGAAAAGCGGGCGAACGCTGGTTGCTTACCCGGATACGCTGTTCGTCGTCGAACTCGAAGACGTCTACGAAAACGACATCGGCCCGGTGTTGGTCGGTCGCCGTGGCGTCACCGTTGCGGAGCGTACCGTGGCCGACCCCGATGCCGAGGTGCGATGCGAAATAACTCGGAACGGCACGCACGTTCTCGTGTTCGGAACGCACACAATCGGCCTGAATCGCAAGCTGCCGACGAAGATTTTGCAACAACTGCAACAGTGGCTGCGCTTCCGTGCCGACCGCCTGATGCCCGCCGCCGAAACCAGCGAAACCGAGCCACGATCCGAACGGGTAGACACCTTGATTTCGCCATCGGTGGTGGAGTGCCCGATGTGCGGGACGCGGTCGTATCTGCAAACGGGTGAAGTCGGCATTCGCATGTAACGCAACGAGGTGACGAATGATTCGCGAAACACGGGTCTGGTTGGCGCGCCATGCGGAGACGACGACGCCGACGGTTTTCCACGGCGCGGAGTCCGACATCGGCCTCAGTGAACTCGGCGAACGACAAGCCGTGGCGGCGGCCGAGTGGTTTCAGACATTGCAGCCAACGCGCTTGATATCGTCGAACATGCTTCGGGCCCGCCGCACCGCCGCGCCAATCGCACAACGGACCGAGTTACCGCACATCGTCGAATCGCGATTTCACGAACGCCGAATCGGCGATATGTCCGGGCAGCCCTTTTCCACGACCGATGGTTTCTGGCCCATCACCGTCCGCGAGTGGTCGTCGGGGAACACCGCCTACACGACGCCCGACGCCGAGTCGTTCGACGAATTACGCGAACGCCTCGTTACCGCCTGGAACGACACGATGGCCGCACACGCCGGCGAGCGAATCGTCATCATCGCGCACGGCATCGTGTGTAAAGTGCTGCTATTGTGCCTGTTAAAAGAGTTCGGCCCCAAACGCTGGGTGGAACTCGGCCACGTGCCTAACCTCGCCGTGTCCGAATTAGCGGGCCACAGCGAAACCGGCTGGCGCTCCACGCAAATCTTGCAAGTCCCGCCACCCGTACTCGCACTTCAAGCCATCCGAGTTTAGCCGCGCAGGCTTTGCGTAGCGAAGCGCGGGGCGTTAACCCGTTAACGACACGATCCGATGCGCCGAGCCCGCGCTTCGCTCAATAAATTGGCAGTAGCAGGACGATCGTGTCCGCATCTCTGTACATCATGCTCAGACAATCCGAATTTACATCGATTGTAAGCGATTGGTCCGCTTGAAAGCAGATTGTCAGAAGGAATTCGACTGAAACCAGTGGATTCTGCCGAAGCAACTCTATGTCGGCGGAAGGCACTTCGTCGATCACTCCTGCTTCCACTCCACCAATTTCCCCGCTCGCGTGTTTGAGATAATTGTAAATGAAGCCGTGCGCAATCGTCCGTCCGATTCGATTCGGGTCGTCCTCTTCGAGAAAAGCCCGAATGACCTCATCCGAAGAACTCCTGATTCGATCCGTGACAATCGAATTGGCAGTAATTTTCACACGTAAGAATTCAGTGATGTGCAGAAAATCATTTTCCATCTCTACGCTTCCTTTTTATTTGTGATGAATGTTACGGTACGATGCCGTTTACTGTGAACCACTCAGTGATTTCTAAAATTCTGCCCGCCTGGAGAGCAATTTGCTGCTGTTTTATGGCGATCTTCGCTGGATCTGTCAAAGTTGCTAATGTCGTTGCGTAGGTAACGTTAATTGCTCTGGCTAAGGCTAAGTAATTTCGCATGACCGCTGCATTGAATGCGTTCGCCACTGGTTTGAATCCGTGATCAAAAAAAGCTTTCATGATGTCCGCGCGAGCCTTGTTGAATAATGCTGTTCCTACCGGTGTATTCTGGATTGTCCGCAGTCCGGCTTGCTGTGCGGCAGTAATTGCCGCTTGCCGAGCGGCTGCAAGTGCCGCAGCTGCCGCGATTCGTGCGGCGGCGGCTTGGAGTGCTGCCACATCCGCTGCTGTCAACCCGCCAGATTCGGTTGCGATAGCGATTAAAGTTCGGATTTGTGCGAGGTCACCGGTGGCAATGACACGAGCAGTGGTTTGCGAAACGCTATCAGTACCGGCCAAAAATAGTAACTGCCCTCGATCGCGTCCCTCAATGAATTCCAGTGTGGTCGCGGTTGGTGGTGGTACATTCGGGTCAATGTTAAATACGGTGTTAACAATCGTTGGATTCGGTGATGAACGAACATAATCGACGTTGACGCCGAGTGTAGGTAACGTCTCGATCACGATTGCAGGCATTCCGCCCATTGCTGGTGGGGTTGCGAAACGCGATTGGGCGGACTCGCCTTGCGCCAGACTCGCGACGTAGGTATTCCAGTCAACCGTCTCGAACATCGCGTAGCGGTTATTCGCGGCGGCGATATCAATGCCGTACTGCGCGACCGCCTCAGTGATCTGTCGCTGTTGTTCAGGCGGGATGTTTTCGCGTTCGAGTTGATAATCGCTCCACGCGCCCGCCTTGCTGGCCAAGTGTGCATTCCACGCATTCAATTCTTGAGGCAAATAGCCTGACGTATTGGTATCGATAGAATTTGCGTACGAATTGATTGCAGAAGTGATCGCAGTTTCGAGGTTCAATATCGCGCCATCGAACAGTTGGTTCGCCATCGAAGACGCTGAAGCGGTGGCCGAATTGCCAGTAACATAAGCAGTTTCGACGGAACCAAGAAGGGTGTTTACTGCTGCGCCGATTGCGACTTCGTCGTTACCCGCCGCAGCGATTGCGGAATTGTATTCGCTGTTGGCATTCGTCATCGCGGAATTGAATGCACTACTTGCGTCAGCAAGTAAGTTGGTAACCGTCGTTTGTGCCATCGCCATGAATGAAGTGAATGCGTCAGTTGCATTCGACGTAGCATTTGCGAGCGTTGAGTTTTCCGATGCAATCGCGTTGGTCAGATAACCGAGTGCTTCCGCTTCGGCACCGATGTATCTGTCGTAGCTCAGTTGGGCCGTTGCCCGATACTGATCGTACAGCTGATTCGCATGGTTTTGCGCATAGGCATTGGCTTGATCGACAGAGTTCTGCAACCGGCTATTCGCAGTCGTGATGTCGCCGGAGTAATTCGTTTGCGCGATCGCTACGAGGTACTGATAAGTCGAATATTGTGAAGCGTTCGTGGAACTCGAAGCGGAACCCGATCCCGAAGCAGAACCCGATCCCGATCCTGAGTTTTGTGAAGGGTCCGTGGAACCCGATCCCGAACTGGAACCCGATCCTGATCCGGATCCGGAGTACTGATAATTTGGGTCCTGTGAAGAATTCGAGGAACCTGAAGTGTAACCGTATCCGGTGTAATCGGGCGAACTCGTTGTGGTCGGCACGATTCGCTCATCGCACGTTTCGAGCCACAACCGCGTTCTCATCCGCGCAGCGCAGGGGGGGGGGGAGCGACGAATAAACGGCGAAACTTGTCAGTGAGCTTTTTCATGAGGTACTCTCGGGGAGTCGAGTTGCAGCAAAGATGGAAATTGATACGTTGGATGTATTATCCAGCGGAGTTCACCAGGCAAGATCTCGATGCAATTATTTTCCAGATATCTGTCGAGACACTCGCAACGGCTGTTCAATTTTCGCAACCGTGGCGCGGGCTTTTCTTATCGGATCACATTTTCGCGAGGTTGTCGAAGAGCCGCACGAGTGACGCCATCAGTTTTTTGAAGTCGCCTTCGTGCAAACTCTCGTTCGGCGCGTGGGCGTTGCTGGCCGGGTCTTCGATGCCCAAGAGCAATGCGGGTGCGCCGCCGAAGAGTTCCGCAAGTGGGCCGACGAAGCCGATCGAGCCACCGCAACCGATGCCAACGGGATCGCGACCGAAGCCGTTGCGGAGTGCCGCCATGGCCGCCTCGAACGCGGGGCCGTTCGGGTCGGTCATCCACCAATCGCAACCGGCACCGAGTTGTTTCACTTTCACTTCGGCCCCGTAGGGTGGGTTCGCTTCGAGGTACGCTTTCATCTGCGCAACGACGTCCGCAGGCTTCTGATCGGGCACGATGCGGCAACTGACGATCGCCGACGCAGTCGGTAGCACCTGGTTCGATGCCCCTTTAATTGTGCTCGCTTCCTGTGCGATTACCGTAGCCGAGGGGCGACGCCACGTTTGTTCGTACACGCCGGTACCGGTTTCCATCGCGAAGTTCGCCGACGGCACCACGCCGAGTTCCTTGCGGAACTTCGCATCGTCCCACGGCAGTTTCTGGAACGCGGCCCGCTCTTTGTCGGTGAGTGGCCGCACGCTGTCGTAGAAGCCGGGGACGGGCAGTGGCTGGTTCGGCGCGAACAGCTTCGACAGCACGACGTTTAGTGCCAGTGCCGCATCGGGGACGGCACCGCCCGCCATGCCGCTATGCACGGGCATCCGCGCGGTCGTCACTTCGACCATCAGTGCGACGATGCCACGCAGCGAGTACGTGATGCACGGCAAACCGACTTCAATGTTCTCGGTGTCGCAAACGACGATGACATCGGAATGGATCTTCTTTTTGTGCAGTTCGAAGAAATTGAGCAGGTTCTTCGAGCCGATTTCTTCCTCGCCCTCGACGACCATCTTGATGTTCACGGGAAGCTGGTTCGATGTTTTGCGATATGCCGCGATGGCTCCGAGGAAGGCGGAGATCGCGCCTTTATCGTCGGCGGCACCGCGCGCGAAGAGTCGGCCATCGCGCCGCGTGAGTTTCCACGGGTCCGATAGCCATTGTTCGATGTAATTCACCGGTTGCACATCGTGGTGCGCGTACAGGAACACCGTCGGTTTGCCGGGGGCGTCGAGCCATTCGCCGTAAGCGTACGGCAGCGAGTTCCCGACCTTGATCGCTTCGACGTTGTGCAACCCGGCCTCGCGCATCATGTCGCAAGTCAGGGCGGCGGTGCGTTCGATTTCGGTTTGATGTTCGCCATCGGTGGAAATGCTCGGCACCGCCACGAGGTTCGAAAGACCGCCAATTATGGCTTCGTGGTTCTTCGTCAGCCAGTCGAGAGCAGCCTGCATCAGTACATTCCTCTAGGGTTTATCGATGAGTCTACTTTACCGCGAATTGCCCCTCGGGTAAACCGAAGAGTTTCGCACGAGATGCACCATGACGGCGAATCCACCAACATCGAACGCACGCGGCCTCTACTTCGGCGGCTGCCTCGGCTTCGCGATTTTGTCAATCGTGCTACTTGGCGTCGTCGGCTGGATGATGGGTTATCTCGATGGCCGCCTGAACGTCAAGAATGCCGGTACGGATGTGCTAAAAATGCAAGAAGAGGCTTGGAACAAGGGCGACCTCAACGGCTTCCTCGCCACGTATCGCATGTCGGACGATGTCACGTTTTTCGGCGGCGGCTCGCCCACGAAGGGCTGGGCGGAGATCCTCGAACGCTATCAGAAAAGCTACGGCGGTCCCGGTGCGCGGATGGGCCAACTCAAGTTCGAGGATGTGCAAGTCGAAGCACTTTCCTACGATTCCGCCCTCGTTCGCGGTCGTTGGGTCGTCAGCGACAACGGACAATCGAAGGGCGGCCTGTTCACTATTCTCCTTCGCAAAGGATCGGATGGCTGGAAAATTATTCACGATCATACGTCA
>Ga0335397_10012594_pt1 | contig 10343 bp, 9 predicted proteins | sample MAT04_FD_205740 | JGI IMG/M metagenome (GOLD analysis project Ga0335397, IMG submission 205740) | Freshwater microbial communities from Lake Fryxell liftoff mats and glacier meltwater in Antarctica - MAT-04 (spades assembly) (version 2) ...
CCAGCGTGATGGGTGCCGATAATGCCAGTGATGTAACCGCTGCTAATTGTTGTGGAGAAAAGTTTTTGGCTGAAAGCATTTTTTTTAAGGTTCAATAGTTCAATGGTTCAATGGTTCAATGGTTCAAAAGTTCAAAGTTCAAGGTTTAAGGGTTTAAGGGTTTAAAGGTTTAAGGGTTTCAAGGTTTAAGGTTTAAGGGTTTAAGGGTTTAAGGGTTTAATGATGCTGCAAGCTAAAACATTTAAGGTAATAAATATTGCTTTGAAGGAATAGCAAAGCAGGTTGGGATTAGCTGTTAGACCATCCATTGTAAATGACGTTGAAAATTTTTATGGAACGGTTAACTGGTTGCACCCGATGGCTATGGGTTATGGGCTAATGGAATTCTTTATTACAGCTCAAATTTATAGCCCACCCCTTTTACGGTAGTGATACAGTCAAGGCCAAGTTTTTGGCGTATTTTGCGGATATGCACATCAATGGTGCGGTCGCCCACAATTACTTCGGTACCCCATATCTGGTTCAGGATTTCGTTTCTTAAAAAAACTTTTCCTGGTTTGGAAGCAAGCAGGGCCAGCAATTCAAATTCTTTGCGGGCAAGAATGATATCTGTGCCACTGAGGGTGACCATATATTTTTCCCTGTTGATAGAAATATCACCGAGGGTAATAATACCGGTATCATCTTTTTGAAACCTGCGGAACAGGGAATTTACTTTGCTCAATAATACTTTCGGGCTGATGGGTTTGGTAAGATAATCATCGGCGCCGGTTTCCAATCCTTTTATTTCTGTGCCTTCATCACTCATTGCAGTAAGAAAAACGATGAGTGTTTTCTTAAAATCGGGCATCGTTCTAAGGATATTGCAAACTTCCATCCCGTTTTTTCCGGGCATCATTATGTCGAGGATAATAAGATCAGGTTTGGTTTGTTTTGCTTTTTCAATGGCGTCGTCGCCCGTTTTTGCTGTTACCACTTCGTAGCCTTCCTGCTGCAGGTTAAACTGGATGATTTCCAGGATATCCGGTTCATCATCTGCAATCAGTATTTTTTTGGTAGTACTCATAATTGTAAAGTTGCGCAAAAGTAGTTGAACAAATTGATGGAAACATCCGTTAAATGAACGTTATAATATTATTAAATTGTTAAGAGCAAATGAACCTTATACCTATTATTGCATAAGGGTTTTGCAGGGATAACATAAGTTTGCATCATCTTTGTAATAAGAAAGGGACTTTATGAAATTTATATATTTACTATTTTGTTTTATTGTAACCGCACCTGCTGTTTTTGCCATGCAGCAAGATACCGTAAGAATTCCTTTATTCAGGATTGGCTTTCATGATAAAATTGACAACGAACAGGCATTGGCCGATAAGGCTGATGGCAAGCTGGACAGCTACCTGCATATTAGCAAAAATGAAGAAATCAACCTACAGGTTTCAGATGCTTTTTTTAGAAAAGTAGATGATCTGCAAACATGGGTAGAAACCAATGGAAGCATTATTAGTAATAATGAAAAAATCCGATACCTCAGGCTGATAGAAAATTTGGTAAAATCTTTCAGAATAAGCTGGAGAAACAAAGAAATAAAACCAATAATATTTCCTGCAGTTTATCAAACTTTTGAAATTATATTTAAAGAATTGCCTGCACAAAAAACGATGTTGCCTTACCTGCAGGAAGCCAGTTATGAAGTGGCAAAAATTAATGCAGCCGTTTTTTTTGACAGCAAAGAATACCTGGAAGCACAAAAGATTGTTTACCTGAAGTACACCCAACTTCATCCGGAAAATATTTTAAAAACAATACGTCCTTACGCCAACGAAACTTTTGCAGATAGTCTTGTAGTAGTGGCATGTAAAAACAACCCGGTTCAGTTGTATTCTTATGCACAATCTGTTTATACCACAGAGGGTAAATTAATTCACAGGAATTTAAATTACATGGTAAAAGTGGTGGCACAACTCAGCCAAACTCCCAATGCACTTTTATATTTTCCTTTTTTAGATGATTTGTTGAGTGGCAAAAATACTGTAGAAAATATCAGGCAATATGTGGGTGATGAAGAAAAAAAATACGACAGCATTGGCTATTTTAAATTACTGGTAAAAACAGAGATTGAATATTTTAAAAGACTGGCGCCACCCATGAGAGACACACCTATTGCGATGTTTGGTGCCAACAGCCTGAGGGAAGTATTAAGAGGCAAAGCACTGCAGCATTTTATAAAACCAATTAACGAATTGCACGATGCTACCAATCTTGCCGTGCGTATGAAAGCCATTCAGCCATTGGGCGTGCAGGAACTTTATTATATGCTGATTATGGGAGAGGCTGACATTTACACTTCCAGTTATAAGCACAGTTATAACCGTATGATGCAACTGATGGGAGCTAAACCACGGGGTGATTCTTTGCTGCAAAGTGTGCATTTTGATTTCTTTAAAAAGTTTATTAAAATGGCTGCCAACTTTAACAGGCTGGATACTTTTTTAAAAACAATGCCCGCTGATAATTCTGAAATACTGATGAAAGCATTTGTGGCCAACCTTGATAAAACAGGCAACCTGGAAGATGCAGTAGATGTAGCAGATTCTTACAGCAGCATCAGCGATAAAAATTTGTTGAATACCATTCTTACTTATGTAAAAGAAAATGAACAGAAAAGCATCAACGAAAATAACAGCAGGGGAACATTAATATATGGGTTACTAAAAACTATTTTCCTGAGTGCCGATAGCAGCAATAAAATAGACCTGACGGCTACAGTTGGTATTCCTTCTATTTACGAAATAGCCAACAAAGATTTGCAGGACGAAAAAGGGAGAATTGTGCAACAGGTATTTTTTTATGGAGATGAAGATGGCAAAACATTTTTTCCTCCTTTTCTTAATTCTTTTTCAGCCAAAGACTGGACCATCACCCACAAAAAAGAATGGGTAGAGATAAAATCCATCAAAGGAAATGTGTGGGTATTTGCCAACAAACCGCTGGACTATAATCAAAACCTTGATGACTCTGCACAGGTGCACCTGGCCAATTATTTTGATGCAAATGAAATGCATCCAAGCATCGTTGTGCACAGGGGCCATAGTTACTGGCTGCCCGGTACCATTGCAAGAATGCCTGCCGATGCTAAAATTGTAGTACTTGGATCTTGTGGCGGTTATCAAAACCTGAACCAGATACTGGAACTGAGCCCGGATGCCCATATTATTTCTACCAAAGAAATAGGTAAAGGTGATATCAACAAACCCATTTTAAATTACCTGAACCAGTCACTGCTGTCGGGCAATACCCTTTTATGGAGAGATATGTGGAAAACACTTAGCCTGTTTTTTGGAAAAGATCCCAACTTTGAAGTAAGAGAAAGCTGGGAAGACTATATACCACCTTACCGAAACCTGGGTGCTATTTTTATTAAAGCCTATCACAAACAAACAGAAATAACAGAAGGCATTTGATTTCAGCATACATATTTATAATGGGTAGCATTTTTTGCTGCAATCAACTTAATTAACTTTGCGCATATGAGTATTGAAGCTGCGCCCAAAAAAAAGATTCGTTTCTCCCTGCTAAAGCGGGTGTTTACATTTGCGGCACCGTATAAGAAAAAATTTTACCTGTCTCTTTTTCTGGCTATATTTCTTGCAATAATGGCACCTGTGCGTCCATTGCTTATTCAGCTCACCCTCAATAACGGGTTAGGTGAAAATGCTGCTGCACAGTTCATCAAGGGGCCAGGTGGTTTTATTATAGAGATCACCATCATTCAGCTTGTGTTATTGATGATAGAAACGGCCTGCCGTTTTTTCTTTACGTTCACCACCGCTTCATTGGGGCAGAGTGTAGTAAAAGATTTGCGGGTGAGCACCTACAAAAAAATTGTACATCTCAATTTATCGCAGTTTGATAAAACCCCCATCGGCACACTCACTACAAGAACCATTAATGATATAGAATCGGTGAATGATATTTTTAGTGATGGATTGATACCCATCATTGCCGATCTGCTTTCTATTGCATCGGTACTTACATATATGTTTTTGGTAGACTGGCGGCTCACGCTGGTGTGCCTGGCACCATTCCCGGTAATGATTGTGGCTACTTATTTTTTTAAGGAGAGCGTAAATAAATCTTTTATTAAAGTGCGCAACGCCGTTGCTGCCCTCAATGCTTTTGTGCAGGAGCACATTACCGGTATGGCGCTGGTGCAGGCTTTTGCATCAGAAAAGAGAGAGCAAAAGCATTTTGAAACAATTAACCAGCAACATCGGGCTGCCAATATAAAAGCCATTTTTGCCTACTCTGTATTTTTTCCTGTAGTAGAGCTGGTTTCAGCATTGTCTATCGGGTTGCTGGTGTGGTGGGCTGCCCGCAGTTCTATGCAGTTGCCAGCGGCAGAGGCGCAACAAATAGGGGGTATCATTACTTCTTTTATTTTATGTTTGAATTTGTTGTTCAGGCCGCTGAGGGTAATTGCCGATAAATTTAATGTGCTGCAAATGGGTATGATTGCCAGCGAAAGGGTTTTTAAAGTGTTGGATAATGAAGACAGCACAGCCTCAAAACCTAAGGCAGCTCAGGAAGCCAACTATCAACAAAAACTAATTTCCCGGGGGGATATCGAATTTAAAAATTTGTGGTTCGCTTATATAGATGAGCAATATGTTTTAAAAAATGTTTCATTTAGTATTGAGGCAGGTAAAACACTTGCCATAGTGGGGCATACCGGCAGTGGCAAAACTTCTATCATCAGCCTCATCAATCGTTTGTATCATGTAAACAAAGGAGAGTTGCTCATAGACGGGTTAAATATTGAAGCCTATGAATTGGATTATTTAAGAAGTAAAATAGGAGTAGTGCTGCAGGATGTTTTTCTTTTCAGCGGATCGGTGCTGGATAATGTAACGCTCCGCAATCCGGATATCAGCCGGGAAGAAGTAATACAGGCCGCTAAACTGATAGGCATGCACGATTTTATTATGCAGTTGCCCGAAGGTTATGATTATAATGTGATGGAAAGGGGCGCTACATTATCTATGGGGCAGCGGCAATTATTGTCTTTTATCAGGGCGCTGTTATACGATCCTGCCATTTTAATACTGGATGAAGCCACCTCTTCGGTAGATACCCAAAGTGAATCGCTGATACAACATGCTATTGATAAATTAATTTCCGGACGAACCTCTATTGTAATTGCACATCGCCTCAGCACTATTCGCAAAGCAGATAAAATACTGGTGCTGGATAAAGGAGAAGTAAAAGAAATTGGCTCTCATGAGGAGCTGATGCAGCGGGAAGGGTTTTATTACCAGTTGCATAAAATGCAGTTTGAAAAAACATCTGTAATATTGTAAATTTGGATATGCAAGCCAATTATAAAACATACAATAACTGCCAGGAACTTGAGGATGCAAGGGTTTTGGAGGCATCACAAACCACTTACACGGAGCGTTTTTATATGCTGATGCGTCTTATAAAAGTATCTGCAATGATTACTAATGCAAAAATCATATCCTCTCCCATTCTTCCGGTAAAAACTGATTAAAATGGATATGTTAGATGAGGACATCCTTAGTTTTTGGAAATGTTTATTTCAAAATGAAGTAAGGTATATTATGGTTGGAGGCTTTGCCATTAACCTGCATGGGTATAGCCGGGCTACCAAAGATATTGATATATGGATAGAAGATAATCTGGACAATAGAAAGCGATTACGCAAAGCTTTAAAAGAGCAAGGCTCTGGAGATTATGAGCCCATTGAAAGAATGCAATTTGTGCCGGGATGGACAAACTTTCACCTAAACATGGGTTTTTTATTAGATGTACTGGTACAGGTAAAAGGGTTAGAGCATATTGGTTTTGAGGAATGTTTTAAATATGCAGTGGTTACAGAAATAGAGGGCATACCTGTCAGGTTTTTACATTATAATCATTTAATCACCTGCAAAAAGGCTGCAGGCAGGCCAAGAGACCTTTCGGATATTGAAGAATTGGAAAAAATCCGAAATGCATCCGGAGGCAATAAATAATGGCTAAATTATCCTTTCCTAATTTTTAAATTCAACCCTCTGACCTTATCTTTGCGCCAAATTTCAGGATAGATATGGCAGCACAGCGCATCAAATCATTACTGGTAGCGGTTTTCAGCTCAGGTATAATTCTTTTTTCAAATATTAGTTTTGCCCAGGATCATGGGGCAGAAGGTGCTACCGAGCAGTCTGGCAGCCACCAACCTGCTGAAGAAAAACTGGATCCTGCCAAAATCATAATGAATCACATCAAAGATGCACACGAATTTCATTTCTTTAGTGTAGGCGATTTTCATGCAACCATTCCTTTACCCGTTATTTTATATTCTCCTACAAAAGGGTTGTCCATGTTTTCATCAGCCAATTTTGAACATGGCCATACCATTTACAACGGATACATCAGCAATGAAGGTGTAATTACAGCAGCAGATGGCAGTGCGGTATATGATTTTTCTATGACCAAAAATGTGGTGCAAATGATCATTGCCCTTATAGTGCTGGTATTATTAATGACAGGGATTGCTAAAAAATATAAAACCGGTCAGGGTGTTACCACCGCTCCCAAAGGATGGCAAAACGCCATAGAGCCTGTTATTACTTTTGTAAGAGACGAGGTAGCAAGGCCCAACCTTGGGCACAAAGCCAATAAATACTTGCCTTACCTGCTCACCGTTTTCTTTTTTATTCTTATCAATAACCTTTTTGGTTTAATTCCGGGTGCAGCCAATGTTACCGGCAATACAGCTTTTACCATGGTGTTGGGTATTATTTCGCTGGTGGTTATACTGGGCAGTACCAATTCTCATTTCTGGGGTCATATCTTCTGGCCTCCGGGAGTGCCCATTTTTGTAAAAGTTATTTTAATACCAATAGAATTACTAGGTGTGTTGGTTATTAAACCTGCGGCATTGATTATTCGTCTTTTTGCCAACATGGTGGCCGGGCACATTATTATTTTAAGTTTCATTTCACTCATATTTATATTTGGTGCCATGAGTAAAGTAGCAGGATTTGGGTTTTCGCCCATATCTGTTTTATTTACCGTGTTCATTTATTTTATTGAGTTGCTGGTAGTATTTATACAGGCATTTATTTTTACCAATTTAACTGCAGTATTTATCGGCCAGTCATTTGAGGGCAGTCACGACGATGTAGATGGCCATCATGAACCTGTAGTAGCGTAATTATTTTTTCATTTATAAAACAAGTATCATGACATTGATGACTTTGTTAGCTGATGTTCAGCTTGGTTATTCTCATTTTGGTGGAGCAATTGGTGCTGGCCTTGCAGCTATCGGTGCCGGTATTGGTATCGGTCAGATTGGTAAAGGTGCAGTAGAATCTATTGCCCGTCAGCCGGAAGCGTCTAACGACATTCGTGCAAATATGATCCTGACTGCTGCATTCGTAGAGGGTGTTGCCCTTTTTGCAGTAATCGCAGGTTTATTGGCTGTTCTTAAATAAGCCGTTTTGCACCAACTTTTTACTGCATCCGAAGCATAGGGCGGGGGATGCAGTAATATTTTTTCTTTGGTTTCCGGCATAAGTCCAGTTCTCAACATTGTTGTGTCACTCACTTGTACCGCATACCATCAGGCAGCATTTCAGCATTTAGTATGCTGAGTTCGTAGAAGAAAGGATTTCAAATTTGCAAGATTCGTTATTCCGGATTCGTAAATCGTAATTAATATATAACATTAGTAAATCGTAATTATAAATAAAATGGAGCTTTTATTACCACATTTAGGTTTAATCATCTGGACATTACTGGCCTTCCTGATTGTATTTTTTATCCTTAAAAAATATGCATGGAAACCTATCTTAAATGGTTTAAACGAAAGAGAAGCCAATATTGCCAGTTCAATAGCCACTGCAGAAAAAGTGAAGCTTGAAATGGCGCAATTGAAAAATGAAAATGAAGCATTGCTTGCTCAGGCCCGTGAAGAAAGAGGCGTTATGCTAAAAGAAGCCAAAGAGATCAAAGACAAAATAATCAATGATGCAAAAGACGAAGCCAAAGTTCAGGCATCTAAAATAATTACTGCAGCTCATGCTTCTATCGAAAACCAGAAAATGGCTGCTATCACCGATTTAAAAAACCAGTTGGGTAATATGGTGGTAGAAGTAAGTGAAAAAATATTGAGAAGAGAACTTTCCAATAAAACAGAGCAGGAGAGTTATATTAAGCAATTGACATCAGATATTAAATTAAATTAATAGCCCAGTGAACCCCTGAAGGGGAATCAGGCATAGTTTAAAATTTTATTTTTAACCATTGGTAAAGATGAATTAATCTTACTGATACAAATTTAAGTTCCCCTTTTGGGGACAGGGATATGAACAATCCACGTTTGGCAGGCAGGTATGCAAAGAGTTTACTGGGCCTTGCTATAGAACAAAATAATCTGGAAGCGGTATATGCTGATATTAAATTATTAGCGTCTATCACCAAATCCAATCCTGATTTTGTGAACCTGTTAAAGAGCCCGGTTATTGGATCTGATAAAAAAGAAAAGGTGATCAATGCAGTGCTTATTGGAAAAGTAAGCCAACTGACTACTTCATTTTTGCAATTGCTTATCCGTAAAACAAGAGAGAGCAACCTTACAGAAATTGTTAAAGCCTTTATTGAACAATACAATGAGCTCAAGCAAATTCATCATGTAAAAATTACCACTGCTTCGCCGATGAGTGATGAACTAAAGGCAACGATTATAAATAAATTAAAAGCAGATGCAGGCGTAGAAAATATTGAACTGGAAGCCCTGGTGCAGGAAGAATTGATTGGTGGTTTTAAAATAGAAATGCGTGGAACACTTGTAGACACCAGCATTTTGAGAGATTTAAAAGATGTGAAAAAACAATTTGCAGATAATATTTATATTCATAAGATGAGGTAATATATGCCTTTGTAATTTATTAATAAGAGCCGCAGTGATGCGGCTTTTTTATTTTCAGGATACTCATTACTGCTACAACTTTGTAGAAAAATAATGTTGCAAACGCCATTTGTTTGCTGCTACAAAGCTGATGCTCCTACGGAGCAAATTCACGTTGGAGGTTAAGATGCGAACTAAAAACATAATCCTATTTTTTTTCTTTGTGTGATGAAAAGAATAATGGCTGATTTATCCATCTATGAATGCTGACCCAGGTTATACAACAGAACTTTTTAAAAATTAAAATCCCGTTTCATATTATTGAAACGGGATTTTAATTTGAAAGATTTATTTAGTGATCAATACTTAAATATAGTTCCGTATCCAATCTTTTTGCCGCTTTCATCCAGCAATTCTACGTAGTAAATACCTGCAGTATTTTTGACAAGGTTTACTTCCATTTTGTCGTAAGGCATCATAATGGTATAAGATTTTGTGTAAACCCTTGCGCCTTTAGAATCAAATACATTGATGATTCTAGCAGGTTTGTTATTGCCTGTACTGTAGTACCTCACCTGGAAGTTGCCGTTATTAGGATTTGGATAAATAAAGATCCTGTTAGACAATGAATCTGTGATATTAAGATTGCCCGATACATTGCTGCAGCCATTGCTATTGTTGGCTATTACTTTGTACCTGCCCAGGTCATCAATGTTTACTATTAAAGTATTTATAGTTACGCCGGCTACTGCTATATCATTTTTAAACCATTGGTAAGTGTAAGTTCCCGCAGGGCTCGCACTTGCCGTTAATGTACTGCTGATAGACGGGTAAATAGATGCCGGACTGGCACTGATGCTAACCGTAGGAAGCGAAGCAACCGTTAAAGTAGCAGCATTGGAAGTAAGTGTGCCACAAGGCGCACCCGATACAATTACCCTGTATTGGTTTCCGCTTAATAAAGCACTTAATGCAGTAATATTTAAAATACTGTTGGTGGCACCGGAAATATTAGTCCAGGTGCTGCCACCGTTAACGCTTACCTGCCATTGGTAAGTAATGCTTGTTCCGGTAGCTGTTACAGAAAATGATGCAGCGTTTGGAGCACATCCTACCTGGCTGGCAGGATGCGTAACTATTGTAACAGAACTATTGACGGTTAATGTAGCCACACTTGTAAAGAGGTTGGTTACACAATTACCATTTAATACGGCCCTGTATTGATTGGCATTCATAGCAGGCGTTATTGCGGTTAAGGAAAGTGTATTTGTGGTAGCACCTGTTATATTGGTAAAACTGGTACCTCCATTTGTACTCACCTGCCACTGGTAGGTTAATCCCGAACCCGATGCGTTTGTTGTAAAGCTCGTATTAGTACCTGCACATACTGCTGTGCTGGCTGGTTGCAGAGAAATGTTTACAGAAT
>Ga0335397_10012601_pt1 | contig 10341 bp, 14 predicted proteins | sample MAT04_FD_205740 | JGI IMG/M metagenome (GOLD analysis project Ga0335397, IMG submission 205740) | Freshwater microbial communities from Lake Fryxell liftoff mats and glacier meltwater in Antarctica - MAT-04 (spades assembly) (version 2) ...
CAGTTCGAGCAAGGGGGCCATGTACGCGGGAAATCCTTGCGGAAGAACAGAATAGTCGTACTTGAGACTGCCAATCACGCCGCCTGCGATTTCTTTATCGATTTCCAGGATAAAGGCGCGTGACAGGTGATACGGCAGGTCCGGATCGTTCAGGATCAAAGACCGCGCAGCAGAAAGCGGCGAGCCGTCCTCGTCCATGTTCGAACGCCACATATCGACGTCGATGCCATGCCCGGCGATATCGACGATCGCCGCAACATGCAGGGCATCTGAGCGATGGGCTTTTCTGATCGAGACCGCCACTGCACCCCCCAAACATTGCAACAGGTTAACGAACTTGCATCGTCCGTGCCTTGTCGCGCCCCCTACCCCAACCGCCCTGCAATACACATCTTGATCAGCGATTGCCGCGTCACACCAAGATGCCGGGCTTCCTTGTCCAGACCGTCCACCATCCATGAGGGAAAGTCCACGTTCACCCGACGGGCCTCAAGGTCGGGGCGGCGGGCCTTTGAGAAGTCGAGATAGGCCGAGACGTCTTCGCCTGTGTCGAAACCTGCATCACAGTCAGCGGTTTTCATGGAGACTTACCACCTCTTTCCTGGCGCGCCGGACCGAGACGATCCGAACCTTTTCGCCGCGTTGCGTCCAGACGGCGACCCGTTATTTGCCGGTAATCGTGCCGATGGTGAGCATTCGAGGCTCGCCGTCCAGCCTTGCCGGGATATCCAACAGCCGCTCGTCCTGCCACAACCCGTGCGCCTCGACAAAGTCCAAGCCGAGCTTGGTTTTGTTGGCAACGCTCTTGGCCGGGTCGAAGTCAAACTCCTTAAAGCAATCGAGTAAAAAAACTATACTTTTTCAAGCCCACCCATAATTGAAGCTGACCGATATCCGCTCCTCCTCGGCCATGTTCATCGGGACCTCATGGCGCAGCCAGCTTTCCCACAACAGAACCTCGCCCACCGACGGGGTCACATAGACGAAGCTCTGAAGCTCCCGCCCTGCGTTTTTGGTCCGCAGCGGCGCATGCATCATCATCGGCAGGCGCGGGTCCTCCAGCTTCAGCGCCGAGGTGCCGGCGGGCATCGCCACATAGGTCGTGCCCGAGATCACCGACTGCGGGTGGATGTGGCTGGCGTGCATGCCGCCCTCGCCCAGGATGTTGATCCAGAGCGAGTCGCATTTCAGCTTTTTCTCCCCCAGATCGAACGCGAGGTCCTTGCAAAAAGCCGCCACATGCCTGTCGAGCGCCTTTTCCAGCGCGCCAAAGATCGGGAACCGCCAGGGCAAATCGTTCAGCGAGGAATAAGAGGTATAGCCGGGATAGCCGTTCTGCTCGCACCACAGCTGGCCCGCCGCGTCATCCTCGGCGATGGCGAGGCAGGAGGCGTGCAGATCGGCATAATCAACCGGTTTCTTGGCCAATTCATCAAGAACTGCACGGTAAAGACGGGTGACGAAAATTGAGGTGATGTCGGCCATGGCGTGCTCCTTCAAAGGCTTGCGGCTGCTGTTAAGCCCAAGGCATTCGTCGTTCAAGCCTGCTGGAAACCGGCGGCGAGGATAAAGCCGCGTTCAACCCGTGCGGTTCAACCGGAGTTTGCGAGCCATTTGACGATCTCGGGTGTCACGGGTCCCAGAAGGGTCACGTCGATTAGCCGGGCCACGCGGTCCAGGGCCGCGATCTCGGGCCAGTCCATCGAAATGGCGTGCTGCCCATTCCAGGCCGCGGGACCTGTGTTGTTGATCACGACGCGGGCCGTGGAGGTGCCGATACAGAAGCGATTGGACTGAACGTCCCTTTCGCCCTCAGCCTCCATCCGTGCGGCCAAACCGGAATTCGCTGCGGTGAAATCGGCAAGGGAGGACAACAGCACATAGGTCTTTAGGATCATGAGACGCGCCACAGCGTCCCCTTTCATTACAGGAAGGCCCCCGCCGTTTCCGACGAGGGCCAATTTCACGGCACGGGGGTCACGGCGAAGCCCTTACCAGTCTTCGCGTGCGACAACGCGGGAGGTGACCGGCAGCTTCATTGCCCCAAGGCGCAGGGCCTCGCGCGCAATCACTTCGGACACGCCGTCGATCTCGAACATGATCCGGCCGGGCTGAACCTTGGCCGCCCAGTACTCGACCGATCCTTTGCCCTTGCCCATACGCACTTCAACGGGCTTGGCCGAGACCGGAACATCCGGAAAAATCCGGATCCAGACACGACCCTGGCGCTTCATGTGGCGGGTGATCGCGCGGCGGGCCGCTTCGATCTGGCGGGCGGTCACACGCTCCGGCTCGGTCGCCTTCAGGGCGAAGGCACCAAAGTTGAGCAGGAAGCCGCCCTTGGCCTCGCCGTGGATGCGGCCCTTGTGCTGCTTGCGGAACTTGGTCCGTTTTGGTTGCAACATCTCTTTTCTCCCTTACGCGCGTTCGCGGTCGCGACGCGGAGCGCGCGGCGCGGGGCCGTCGGCCGCTTCGGCCAGACGACGGTCGTGGGCTTGCGGATCATGCTCAAGGATTTCGCCTTTGAAGATCCAGACTTTCACACCGATGATCCCGTAAGGGGTCGTCGCTTCGGACAGGGCATAGTCTATGTCGGCGCGCAGAGTGTGCAACGGCACGCGGCCTTCGCGATACCACTCCGTCCGGGCGATTTCGGCACCACCCAGGCGGCCACCGACGTTCACGCGGATACCAAGCGCCCCCATGCGCATCGCGTTCTGCACGCCACGCTTCATGGCGCGACGGAAAGATACGCGGCGTTCCATCTGCTGGGCGATCGACTCGGCCACCAGTTGGGCGTCAAGCTCGGGCTTCCTGACTTCGACGATGTTAAGGTGCAGTTCAGACTTGGTGAAAACCGTCAGCTTCTTGCGAAGCGTCTCGATATCCGCGCCCTTCTTGCCAATGATCACGCCCGGACGTGCAGTGTGGATTGTCACACGGCACTTCTTGTGGGGACGCTCGATGATGACGCGGCTGATGCCGGCCTGCTTGCACTCTTCGTGAATGAACTCGCGCATGCGCAAATCTTCCAGCAGAAGGTTGCCATAGTCCTTCGACTCGGCGAACCAGCGGCTGTCCCAGGTGCGGTTGACCTGCAGGCGCATCCCGATCGGGTTGACCTTCTGACCCATTATGCAGTCTCCCCGGTTTGACGCAGCTTGATCGTCAGCTCGCTGAACGGTTTCATGATCTTGCCGAAACGGCCCCGTGCCCGCGGACGGCCACGCTTCATCACCAGGTTCTTGCCGACCCAGGCTTCGGCAACCACGAGGCTGTCAACGTCCAGCCCATGATTGTTCTCCGCGTTGGCAATCGCCGACTGCAGACATTTCTTCACGTCGCCCGCTATGCGGCGCTTGGAGAATGTCAGGTCGGCCAAAGCCTTTTCGACCTTCTTGCCGCGGATGAGGCCTGCTACGAGGTTCAGTTTCTGCGGGCTGGTGCGCAGCATGCGCGCAATCGCCATCGCCTCATTTTCCGCCACGCGACGGGGGTTCTTTTCCGTGCTCATGGCTTACTTCCTCTTGGCTTTTTTGTCGGCCGCATGGCCGTAGTAGGTGCGGGTCGGCGAATATTCACCGAACTTCTGGCCGATCATTTCTTCGGTCACGTTGACCGGGATGTGCTTCTTGCCGTTATAGACGGCGAAGGTCAGACCAACGAACTGCGGCAGGATGGTGGAACGGCGCGACCAGATCTTGATCACTTCGTTTTTGCCCGAAGCCTTTGCGGTCTCTGCCTTTTTCAAGACATAGCCGTCGACGAACGGGCCTTTCCAGATAGAACGTGCCATGGATTAGCGCCCTTTCTTGGCGTGACGCGACCGGACAATCAGGCTGTCCGAGGCTTTGGCCTTGCGGGTCTTGTTCCCCTTGGTGCCCTTGCCCCACGGGGTGACCGGGTGACGCCCGCCGCTCGTGCGGCCTTCGCCGCCGCCATGCGGGTGGTCGATCGGGTTCATCGCAACGCCGCGAACCGTCGGGCGGATGCCCTTGTGGCGCATGCGGCCAGCCTTGCCGAAGTTCTGGTTCGAGTTGTCGGGGTTGGAGACGGCACCAATCGTGGCCATGCATTCTTGGCGAACCATCCGCAGCTCGCCCGAAGACAGGCGGATCTGCGCGTAACCGCCATCGCGGCCGACGAACTGCGCGTAGGTGCCTGCGGCGCGCGCCAACTGGCCGCCCTTCCCGGCCTTCAACTCGACATTGTGCACGATCGTACCGATCGGCATACCCGAGAACGGCATCGCATTGCCGGGCTTAACGTCCGTCTTGGCACCGGCAATGACGCTATCACCGATGGCAAGGCGCTGCGGCGCGAGGATGTAGGCCAGTTCGCCATCCGTATAGCGGACGAGCGCGATAAAGGCCGTGCGGTTCGGGTCATACTCGATCCGTTCCACCACAGCGGCCATGTCGAACTTGCGGCGTTTGAAATCGACCACGCGGTAGAGGCGCTTGGCGCCGCCACCCTTGTGCCACATCGTTATGCGTCCGGTGTTGTTCCGGCCACCCGTCTTGATCAACCCTTCCGTAAGGGATTTGACCGGGCGGCCCTTCCACAGCTCCGAACGGTCGATCAGAACCAACCCGCGTTGGCCAGGCGTCGTCGGCTTGTACGACTTGAGTGCCATGCTTTCTGTCTTCCGTTTTGGTGGGTCTGCCGAGGCGGACCCGAGGTTACAGGGCTCCGAAGATCCCCAAGATGCTAAAAATCTGCGGCCCCGGGAAACCGGGGCCGCAAGATTCGGGGCCTTCTATCAGAGGCCCGTAGAGACGTCGATGGTGTTTCCCTCTTCGAGAGTCACATAGGCTTTCTTCTTGTCCGAGCGCTCACCGGCGCGGCCCTTGAACTTTTTGGCCTTGCCTTTGGTGATCGTCGTGTTGACCGCCTTTACCTTCACACCAAAGATCGCCTCGACGGCTTCCTTGATCTGCGGCTTGGTCGAGTCCATAGCGACCTGGAACACCACGGCACCCGCCTCAGAGGCCATGGTGGCCTTTTCGGTAATGATGGGCTTCTTGATCAGATCGTAGTGCTGCGGCTTGGCGGCCGTGGTCGGTGCCTTGCTCATTTCAGACGCGCCTCCAGGGCTTGGACACCGGCCTTCGTGATCACCAGGGTGTCACGCTTGAGGATGTCATACACGTTTGCACCCATGCTCGGCAGCACGTCGATGCCTTCGAGATTGCGGGCGGCCAGCGCGAAATTCGCGTCAACCGCTGCTCCGTCGATGATAAGGACGCGCTTCCAGCCACGCTCCTGTACGACCTTCGCCAGCATCGCCGTCTTTGCGTCCGCCATGGTAGCCGTGTCGATGACGACCAGCTCGCCCGCCTTGGCTTTCGCAGAGAGCGCATGGCGCAGGCCAAGCGAACGGAACTTCTTGGGCAGATCGTGCGCGTGGCTGCGCGGCGTCGGGCCCTTGACCACACCACCGTGACGGAAGATCGGCGCTTTCTTGGACCCGTGGCGTGCGCCGCCGGTGCCTTTCTGCTTGTAGATCTTCTTGGTGGAATAAGACACTTCGGCACGCGTCAGGGTCGAGTGGGTCCCGGCCTGCGCCTTCGCCCGCTGCCACCGCACCACCCGGTGCAGGATGTCAGCGCGCGGCTCCAGACCGAAAAGGGCCTCGTCCAGATCGATCGACCCGGCTGCGCCGCCGTCAAGATTGATGACGTTCAGTTTCATGCTTCACCCCCTTCGACCGTAACTTCGGCAGCCGGAGCAGCCGTCGCCATGCGGATCGCGGCGGGCTTAGGAAGATCGGCCGGGGCCGCCTTCTTGACCGCATCCTTCACGGTGACCCAGCCACCCTTCGATCCGGGGACGGCACCCTTGATCATGATCAGACCGCGGTCAGCATCGGTGCGCACCACTTGCAGGTTCTGCGTGGTCGTGCGCACGGCGCCAAGGTGGCCTGCCATCTTCTTGCCCTTGAACACCTTGCCGGGGTCCTGGCACTGGCCGGTGGACCCGTGCGAGCGGTGCGAAACGGACACGCCGTGGCTGGCCCGCAGACCAGCAAAGTTGTGCCGCTTCATCGCACCGGCAAAGCCCTTGCCGATCGAGGTGCCCGCAATGTCCACGAACTGGCCCGCGAGGTAGTGGTCGGCGGTAATTTCCGCGCCCACGTCGATCAGGCAATCCGGGGTCACGCGAAATTCCGCGATCTTGCGCTTGGGGGCCACATTCGCCTTGGCGAAATGCCCACGCTGCGCTGCGGTGGTCCGCTTGGCCTTGGCCACGCCCGCACCCAGCTGGACAGCAGTGTAGCCATCCTTGTCCGCGGTGCGCTGTGCCACGACCTGAAGGCTGTCAAGCTGCAGGACCGTGACCGGAACCTGCTTGCCATCCGCCAGAAACAGCCGGGTCATGCCCAGCTTCTTTGCAATAACGCCAGAGCGCATCTCGATGCCCCCTTACACTTTGATTTCGACGTCGACACCGGCCGCGAGGTCGAGCTTCATCAGCGCGTCCACGGTCTGCGGGGTCGGATCGACGATGTCGAGAAGACGCTTGTGCGTCCGGATTTCCCATTGGTCGCGCGACTTCTTGTCGATGTGCGGACCACGCAGAACCGTGAACTTCTCGATCTTGTTCGGCAGCGGGATCGGCCCGCGGACAGTGGCGCCCGTGCGCTTGGCCGTATTCACGATTTCCTGCGTGCTGGCATCCAGAACGCGGTAATCGAAGGCCTTGAGCCGGATGCGGATGGTTTGACCTTGCATCTTTTTTTCCTTCGGAACGTAAACAGGACAACGGCCCCGCTCATAGGTTCACATGTGTTGTGGTCAGGTCGGGTGGGTCGCCCCCACCCGGACCGGTTTTCGTTATTCAAGGATCTTCGACACCACGCCAGCACCAACGGTGCGGCCACCTTCACGGATGGCGAAACGGAGTTTTTCTTCCATCGCGATCGGGGCGATCAGTTCGACGTTGAACTTCAGGTTGTCGCCCGGCATCACCATCTCGGTGCCGGCGGGCAGCTGAACCGTGCCTGTCACGTCCGTCGTGCGGAAGTAGAACTGCGGGCGGTAGTTCGCAAAGAACGGCGTGTGTCGGCCGCCCTCTTCCTTTGTCAGGATATAGGCTTCCGCCTCGAACTTCGTGTGCGGGTTCACCGATTTCGGCTTGCACAACACCTGGCCACGCTCCACACCCTCACGGTCGATACCGCGCAGCAGGATGCCCACGTTGTCGCCAGCTTCCCCACGGTCCAGAAGTTTGCGGAACATCTCAACACCAGTGCAGATCGACTTCTTGGTGTCGCGGATGCCCACGATTTCGACTTCATCTCCGACGTTGATCACGCCACGCTCGATACGGCCCGTCACCACCGTGCCACGGCCCGAGATCGAGAACACGTCTTCGATCGGCATCAGGAACGGCTGGTCAATTGCCCGGGCCGGGGTCGGAATGTAGTCATCGACCGCCTGCATCAGCGCGCGGATCGAAGATTCGCCGATTTCCGGACGCAGGCCGATCATCGCCTGGTGAGCCGAGCCCTTGACGATCGGAATGTCATCGCCGGGGTAGTCGTAGGACGAAAACAGCTCGCGCAGTTCCATTTCCACGAGTTCGACCAGTTCCTCGTCGTCAACGAGGTCGATCTTGTTCATGTAGCACACCATGTAGGGAATGCCCACCTGGCGGCCGAGCAGGATGTGTTCTCGCGTTTGCGGCATCGGGCCATCAGACGCAGCGCAAACCAGAATAGCGCCATCCATCTGCGCCGCACCGGTGATCATGTTCTTGACATAGTCGGCATGGCCGGGGCAGTCGACATGAGCGTAGTGGCGGGCTGCAGTTTCATATTCCACATGTGCCGTCGAAATCGTGATCCCGCGAGCCCGCTCTTCCGGAGCGCCATCGATCTGGTCGTAGGCTTTGAATTCGCCGAAATACTTGGTTATCGCTGCCGTCAGGGTCGTCTTGCCGTGGTCAACGTGACCAATGGTCCCGATGTTGACGTGCGGTTTATTGCGTTCGAACTTTGCCTTTGCCATGGTGGCCTCCTGGTATCTGCGGTGGTGCCGGGGTGGCCCCCCGGCCTACGGGATGGTAGGGCGAGGTTCACCCCGCCACACCGGTTAAGCGTATTTCTTCTGGATTTCGTCCGAGATGTTCTGCGGCACGGCGTCGTAATGGTCAAACGACATCGAAAACACTGCGCGTCCGCTCGTCATCGAGCGCAGGTTGTTGATATAGCCGAACATATTGGCCAAGGGCACCATTGCTGCGATCACGTTTGCATTGCCGCGGCTGTCCTGGCCGTTGATCATGCCGCGACGTGACGTCAGGTCGCCGATCACGCCGCCTGTGTATTCCTCGGGCGTCACAACTTCGACTTTCATGATCGGTTCCAAAAGCTTGGCACCGGCTTTCTTCAAACCCTCCCGCATCGCGGCGCGCGCCGCGATCTCGAAAGCCAGAACCGATGAGTCAACGTCGTGAAACGCGCCGTCGATCAGCTGCACCTTGAAGTCGATAACTGGGAAACCTGCAAGCGGCCCCGAATCCATCACCGACTTGATGCCCTTTTCAACGCCGGGGATGTATTCCTTCGGAACAGCACCACCGACAATTTTGCTCTCAAACGAGTAGCCTTCGCCGGGCTTTGTCGGGTCGATCACCAGCTTGATGCGCGCGAATTGGCCCGTGCCGCCGGTCTGCTTCTTGTGGGTGTAGTCGATCTCGGTAGAGCGCGAGATGGTCTCGCGGTAAGCCACTTGCGGCGCACCGATATTTGCCTCGACCTTGAACTCGCGACGCATCCGGTCAACGAGTATGTCGAGGTGAAGTTCACCCATGCCCTTCATGATCGTCTGGCCCGACTCGATGTCGGTTTCCACACGGAAGGACGGGTCTTCGGCAGCCAGACGGGCAAGGGCTATGCCCATCTTTTCCTGGTCGGCCTTGGTCTTGGGTTCTACCGCGATCTCGATCACCGGGACCGGGAAGGTCATGGTTTCCAGAACAACCGGCTTGGCGTAGTCACACAGCGTGTCCCCGGTGGTGGTTTCCTTCAGTCCAGCCAGCGCCATGATGTCGCCGGCAAAGGCTTCTGCAATTTCTTCCTGCTTGTTCGCGTGCATCATGACCATGCGGCCGACACGCTCCTTGCGGTTCTTCGTCGCGTTCAGGATCTGGTCACCCTTCTTGACCTGGCCAGAATAGACGCGGGTAAACGTAAGCGTGCCCATGAACGGGTCGTTCATGATCTTGAAGGCGAGGCCCGAGAAGGGCTGATCGTCATCTGCCGAACGCGAGATATTGCGCGTTTCGGACTCGTCTCCCGGGGTAAAGCCCATGTAAGGCGGCACGTCCAGCGGATCGGGCAAAAAGTCGATAACGGCGTTCAACATGGGCTGCACGCCCTTGTTCTTGAACGCCGAGCCCGCGAGGATCGGCACGAAGTCGATCGCGAGCGTTCCCTTGCGGATCAACTTGCGCAAGGTCGCCTCGTCCGGCTCGTTGCCCTCAAGGTAGGCTTCCATGGCCGCATCGTCCTGCTCTACCGCAAGTTCGAGCATGTTGTAGCGCCACTTGTCCGCGTCGGCCTTCAGCTCGTCGCGGATCGGACGGCGCAGCCACGAGGCACCGAGGTCGTCGCCCTGATAGACCCACTCTTCCATGGTGATCAGGTCAATGATGCCCTCGAGCTTGTCTTCGGCTCCGATCGGCAGCTGGATCGGCATCGGCACGGCGCCGGTCCGCTCACGGATCATCTTGACGCAGTTCATGAAGTCGGCGCCGGTCTTGTCCATCTTGTTGACGAACACGATCCGCGGCACCTTGTAGCGGTCAGCCTGGCGCCACACCGTCTCGGTCTGCGGTTCGACGCCGGCGTTGCCGTCCAGCAGAACCACAGCGCCATCCAGAACAGCCAGCGAACGCTCTACCTCGATGGTGAAGTCGACGTGACCGGGGGTGTCGATGATGTTGAAGCGGTACTTGTCGTCTGAGGTGGTATCGGCGCTATCGATCTGGCGCTGCCAGAAAGTCGTCGTCGCAGCCGAGGTGATGGTGATCCCGCGTTCCTGCTCCTGCTCCATCCAGTCCATCGTCGCGGCACCATCGTGCACTTCGCCGATCTTGTGGGTCTTGCCGGTGTAGTACAGGATCCGCTCTGTCGTCGTGGTCTTGCCAGCGTCGATGTGCGCAATGATCCCGAAGTTGCGATAGCGGTTCAGCGAGTATTCGCGTGCCATGATGCCCTCTTACCAGCGGTAATGGCTGAACGCTTTGTTTGCGTCTGCCATCTTGTGGGTGTCTTCCCGCTTCTTGACGGCGGTGCCACGGTTGTTCACGGCGTCTGAAAGCTCGGCGGCCAGA
>Ga0335397_10012602_pt1 | contig 10340 bp, 8 predicted proteins | sample MAT04_FD_205740 | JGI IMG/M metagenome (GOLD analysis project Ga0335397, IMG submission 205740) | Freshwater microbial communities from Lake Fryxell liftoff mats and glacier meltwater in Antarctica - MAT-04 (spades assembly) (version 2) ...
CCGCGGCCAACATCTCCCGACTCGTGACCGCCGTGCAGGACTTCGACACCATCGCCGCGATCGAGGAGTCGGCACGATGACCGGACCAGCCCTCACCGTCGACGGCGCGGTGCTCGACGCCGCCGGTATGGCCGATCACTTGGCGATCCAGGACCTCGCCACCTCGTACGCGCATGCGGTCGATGATCGCGACTGGTCGAGGTGGGAGGCCCTGTTCGCTCCCGATGCACTCATCGACTACACCTCGGCCGGCGGAATCGCCGGCACGCCGGCAGAGCTCGCAGCCTGGATGCCCGACGCGCTGGCGGTCTTCGAGTTCTGTCTGCATTCCACCTCGACCCACGAGATCCGTTTCACCGGGCCGGACACGGCAACGGGACGAGTTCACGTGTTCAACCGCAACGGCGCCCGTTGGGACGGACAGCCCGAGATCGTCGATGTGGGCGCTGTGTACGAGGACAGCTACACACGCGATGGTGACCGTTGGAGGTTCGCCAGTCGCGTCGAGCACACGACCTACATCACCGGAGGCAAGTTCGCCGCAATGATCCGTGACGCCGCTGCAGCGTCGCGTGCGGATGGCACTTCGCCCTTCGGCTGAGGCCGGCCGGTGATCATTTCCCGTTGCCGGCAGTGCTCCGCGGAGATCGGTCGCGCCGGCTGTCGCTGATACTTGGTCAGTCGTCGTTGACTCCAGTTCAGCTTCCTGATATGAAAGTAACGCTGTGTGCACTGGCTGAGTGCCGCATTTCGAGGGGGACTTCATGTTTCGTCGCGCGCTCATCCCGATGTTCGGGGCACTTGTGTTCATCGCCGCAGGCTGCGCTCCGCAGGGTGGCGGAACGGGCGCCACGACGACCACCATTGCGAGCGGACCACCCGCGGCCGTCGCCAGTGCGTCGCCGACCGTTGGCAACGCCCCGTACACGGTGTACTTCGACTCGTCGGGGTCGAGCGTGGGAACCGGCCTTGGCCTCACCTACGCATGGAACTTCGGTGACGGCTCGCCGTTGGACACCAATCCATCCACCTCTCACGGGTATGCGACCCCGGGCGTCTACACAGCGACTCTGACGATGACCAACTCTGCCGGCAGCTCGACATCGCCAGGGATCACCATCACGGTCAACCTCGACCCCAACCCCAAGTTCTACGTCAAGGCCACCGGTACGACCGGGCCGACGTGCGGACCGATCGTCGAGCCGTGCTCGACGATCCAGGAAGCGCAGATCAATGCCGGGGTCAGTGGGATCCAGATCATCAGGGTCGCAGGCGGCACCTACACCGGACCCCTGACGATGGTGTCGAACATGGATGTCAGCGGTGGTTGGGCGCAGGACTTCAGCGACTTCGGACTGAATGACGTCTCCACGGTCTTCGGAACCAGCACGAGCCCGGTGGTCACGGCGAGCGGAGTCACCAACTCGAAGATCAGCGGTTTCAGTCTCCAGGGCGTCAATCGGACATCAGGAGACGCCACGGGCATTCTCGTGACCGGTGGCTCCGCCGGCGTCGCGATCGGCTCGTTGGACAGCCTGCTGACGATCATCGGCGGTGGAACGGGTCCGAATGCGACGGGCGTCCTCGTCACCGGCGGATCGTCAGTGAACCTCGTCAACGCCAAGGTCAACAGCGGCACCACGGTCGGCGCCGGTAGGAGCGCCTACGGAGTGCGTGCTCTGGGGCTCTCGGTCGTCAACGTGACGCTCTCTGAAGTCACGGCCCAACCGGGCAACCCAGGAACGGGTGCACCCGCAGGAGCGCCGTCACAGGCGACGACAGGGTGCCCGGGAAGCAACGGCGCCGAAGCCAGCGGAGCGAGCAGCCCCGGAGCTGGCGGCAACGGTGGCGGATGCGCGGTGAACGCAGGCGGCAAGGGTGGCACCGGTGGTGACTATTCGGCTCCCGGCCAGGGTGGCACCACAGGTGCTGGTCCCGCGGCAGGTGCTGGCGGTAGCGGCGGCTGCGGCAGCTTGTTCGGCTGCGGCGATGGCGCTGACGGGGGCTCCGCCGGTGGATCGGGCGCCGCAGGAAACGCTGGCGCAGCCGGCGCCAACACGGCGATCGCAGCCGATACCTGGTCGCCGACGAACGGTGCTCCTGGCACCGCCGGTCAGGCAGGTAGCGGCGGTGGCGGTGGCGGTGGCGGTAAGTCGGCCAGCGCGTCCGGTGGTGGCGGTGGCGGCGCCGGTGCCGGCGGCAACGGCGGGGCAGCGGGAGCGACCGGTGGAACCTCGGGCGGCGGATCGTTCGGCGTGTACACCAGTAACGCCAGCATCAACGTCGCATCATCGACGATCACGTCCTCGGCTGGTGGTGTCGGCGGTACTGGCGCCGCCGCAGGGCGTGGCGGCAATGGCGGCAACGGCGGCAACGGCGGCGGCGACTCCTGCTGCGCAGCTGGTGGCGGCGGGGGCGGTGGCGCTGGTGGCCCCGGTGGCGGGGGCGGTGGAGCTGGTGGTGGTGCGGGCGGTCCGTCCATCGCGGTCTACCACGTCGGCATCGGGTCCTTGTCGGTCACGGGCAGCACGCAGTTCCGGCCCGCGATACCGGCAGCTGGCGGACCGGGCGGCGCGTTCGCAGCTCCGTCCACGGCGGGACTCGGCGGCTTCGGCACCGACACCGGCAGCGACGGTCAGAGCGCCAGCGTCGCTCTGAGCGGCCCCGCCGGTTCGACCGGTCCGTCCGGTCAGCTCTTCCGGATCTGGAACAACGGCACAACCACCAGCTGACGACGCTCACTGGGCGCAGGGGCTCAGGATCGGCGGTCGCTCAGCGATTCGCTGACCCGAGCCCCGGACCCGAGGCTCGGGCCCGACGTCACGGTCGGGCCGTTCTCGTAGAACGCCCGGCTCCGGATGGCGACCGCGTGTGATGGTCCGTCAGCACCGCTCCACCGACACACTTTGGGCGATGGGCATCCCGTTCGATCACGGTCGGGATGTGCGACGAGTGGTCGAACCGCTGGCATTCGGCTGCGCTCCTCGAGGCCCGAGTTCTGATCGGCGACGTCCACCGCCGGCTGTCCTCCGGGCAGTCGGCGGAGCAGCGCGAGGCGGGTGGTGCGCTCAACGAGGGCGCCGCCGTCGCGGCCGTAGATGATCTCGTGACTCACCGGCATCTCCGGGTCGTCGGGGAATCCAAGAGTGGGCGTCGGGCGATCTCATCATGTGACCGAAGTTCCTCGAGCCGATTGCGCACCTCGCCGAGAAGGCGACCTGCTCGGAGCGTGCATGGTTTCGGCCGCACCGCTGTTGAACTGCTCCGCTGGCGGGCCGCCCAGGCCGAGTAGCGGACCTGGTCACCGTTGGCCGTCGCCGTCGGCCACGACGTGGCTCGTGATCACGATGAGACCCGCCCCGGCTTGCGAGCAATCGGACTCAACGAGCCACCGGCACGGATCCCAACGAGGATCTGCTCGCGGTCAGCAATGCTCGAGCGCCTGCTCGTCGTGCATCATCGAGCGACCATACCGTTGGCCGAACCGCCGAAGGTGCTGTCCACGACCAACAGCTGTGCTTGGCGAGTCGCATCACACGGCACTGTGTCCATCCGTCGCCCGCTCCCTCGGGACCCTCCACGGATGTCTCCGTCACTCACCAGCAACGACGAGACAGCCGCCTGAGTCGACCGGGCGGAGAACGGCCTCACGACCGCTTCTCGCGGGATGGAAGTTCCCATCGGCGACGCCTACGACAACTCCGTGGCCGAGGCGTTCTTCTCGAGCCCGCAGCGCGAGTTCCTCGACCAGCGCCAATGGGAGAGCCGCCGACGCAGCGTTGTCACCCACGCACCGAATGTCGGTCAGGCCGGGGGACTGGCGATGTGGTCGTTCTGCTGCTGAAACTGCGCCCCCCGGTCTGTACAGAACGGGGGGCGATAGCAGATCAGATGTTGACCGGGCAGCCGATCACTCCCGGCAGCACCAACTTGAGCAGTGGCCTGGCGAGGAAGCTGCCGCCGGTGATGTCGACCCTCTGGCACCCGCCACCGGACAGAAGGTAGAAGTCGCCTTCGAAGTAGATCGGGATCCCGATGATTGCGAAGTAGAAGCCGACACGGGTCGCCCTCATACCTGCAGCCTGGGACAGGGTCAGTCGGGCGGATGCGACCTCGATCGATGCGATCCGGAAGCGCCCGGAGCCGTTGAGCGACCAGCTCGGGTTGGTCAACGAGGAGGTGAACGACCCGTTGAACGTGATGCCCAGCGGGAAGTTGATGAGGGAGACCGCACCTGACCCGGACAGCGTGACCTGCTCAGGGCTGGCCACGACTCCGCCGTTGAAGTTCAAGACGCCCCAGGAGTCGAGCTGCAGCGACCCGTTCACCTGTCCGGTCAGGCTGAGCAGCGTCCCGTTGGGGCCGATGCTCGCAGCCAGCGATCCGGTGAGATCGGCGCGGCTGCCGACCTGGATGCCGCCGTCGAACGAGATGTTCAGCGGGCTGCCGTAGGAGCTGGAGATGTTCACGTTGGCGCCGGTCAGCGTGATGTCACCCAGCTGGACCGTGCCGGTGATCGCGGCGTTGAGGCTGACGGTCTCGGCTCGGCCGTCGGTGATCACGACGGCACCTTCGAGCTTCGCAGCGAATCCCGCGTCGACCAGATCGGCATCGACGAGCAGTGTCGTGGTCGCTCCGTTGACCTCCACGACCGCCGAGCCGGATGCCTTGAGCGTGCCGATCGTGAAGTTGCCCCTGACAACGGCGCTGATCTGGCCGCCGCTCACCGTGGTCTCGAGGGTTCCGGCGACCGAGACGCGCTTGCCGTCCTCCAAGGTGCCGGAGAACTCACCGCCGCCTTCGAGGACCAGGAACGGCGTGTAGGCAGTGATGCCGTCGAAGACGATGGAACCGTTGAAGCGCAAGAAGTTCGGGCCCTGCGCGACGTCGAGCACGCCGACGAACGTTGCCTTGTTGGTGGCGAGAGTGAGTGAACCGTTGGCCTCGTTCACGACGAGATCGCCGACGATGCCGCTGCCGGAGAAGGATGCAACGGTCTGGGTTGCGTTGCCCTCGAGCTTCACGGTGCCCTGCAGGTCGGTCTTCTTGCCCCCGGCCATGTTGCCGACGAGTCGCGCCGAGATGTCGGCGTTGGCCGACACGAGAGCGCCTGCCTTGTCGAAGTCGACCTCGACGGTGCCGTTGACCGAGCTCGGCCCGATCTTGATCGCGCCGGAGACCGCCGCCTGGACACCGGTTGCGGGGGAGGCCTCCAGGGTCACTGAGGCGCCGGTGATTCTGACGTCACCGATCTTCGCGGAGGACACGCTGGCGGCCAGTGACAACGACGGGACGCCGTTGACCGACTTCAGCGTGCCGGTGAAGGTGCCCGGGGTCGAAGTGATCCCGGGGATGGAGAAGGCGCTGGAAGAGAGGCGGATCGACCAGTTCTCCAGGTCGCTCAGGGTGCCGACGAAACCGACGGTCGAGGTGGTGCCCGAGATGCGCACGGCGACGTTGCCTCGCAACGTGATACCGGTGGCGCCGATCTCTGCGGACAGTGCCTGGATGGAGACGTTGTCGAGCACCGGGGCGCCAGAACCGATCTCCTCGCCCGTCACCGCAGCGATCTGTCCGGCGGAGGCGTTGCCCTGTTCTGACGCGACCTCCTCGCCCTCGGCGAGGACCGCACCGTCGAGTGCGACTCGAGCGTAGGAATCGGTGCACTCCTGACCGATCACGGAGGCGTCGTCCGCGAGCGCGACGACCTCGTCTTTGACGAGCACCGCGTTGTTGGCGGCGGGAGGCTCGTCCGCCACCTTGTCCCAGAACTCGCAGAACTGTTGCGTCGACGCAGGCGTGGATGGAGGTGGCACGCTGCACGACGCCGTGACTCCGGCGATCAGCGCGACCGCGACGGCCACCACTGACATGTGCGCGATCTTCGGCCGCCGCCGAGACGTCTGGTGCATGTCGTTCCCCCTGAGTTCAGGTACTACTTTTCAGTGACCCGAAGTTAGCAGGCGGCGGTGGTTCTTGAGCCATTTCTTGGCCGAGGGGCGGAATTTCGGTGTTTCGATCACCATCCGAGAGTGCCCGGCCCGCCTTTGAACGGGCCCACCACCCAGGATGTGACCCAGCCGCCGTAGAAGTCGCCGTCGTTGGCCCGGACACGTTCGCCGTCGACGAAACACGCATCGACACGTTGCGGATAGAACGCAAGATGGTCGCGGATCGCGGTGAAGCGTTCCGTCGGTTCGGCATAGGTCCACGCCGCCTGTGGAGTGGCGACGTCGTCCACCACCAGGTCGTAGTACGCGGCCAGTCCCTTCCACTCGCAGAACGACTGACCCGACGCGGCGCGCATGTGCTCCATCGCGATGTCCTCGGGGGGCAGGTAGTACGCGGGCGGCTGGCTGGTCTCGAGAACACGCCATGCCCTTCGGGTGTCAGCCACCACGATGCCCCGGTGCTCGATGAGGACGCGACGATCGGTCGGCTCCACCCTGGGTGGCCGGGGGTAGTCCCATACCGACTCCTGGCCAGGTCCGGGTTCGATCCGCTGCGGTCGCTGCACCGCCACAGCTTGCTGCGTCCGACCGGCCGATCGCGGTCACCACGTCCTCCGGGCACACACTCCGGCTTGGTCCGGTCGACTTCCGGGTCGGCCAGGACGGGCGACGATGGGGGATCTACCCACGCCTCCGCGCTCAAGTACCGAACCGCGTCGAACCGATAGATCCCACATGGCCGATCGTCGCGTCCCGTCCCGTTCACTGTCGATGTGCGCGCTTGCGCTGCTCTTCGCTGTCGTGGCCGCATGCGCTCCGGTCGGCTCGCCGGGGGACTGGCAGTCCGAGATGATCGCGTCGGTCAACGCCCAGCGGTCGGCCGCTGGTCTCGGCCCGGTGGAGCGCTGCGGCGCTCTCGAAAGAGCTGCCCAGGCGCACTCGGAGGACCAAGCGGCAGCGTCCACCATGACCCACACCGGCTCAGACGGTTCGAGCCTGCGGACCCGCGTCGACCGGAGCGGCTACGCCGGATGGCGTGGTCTCGCGGAGAACGTGGCGGCGGGCCAGTCGGACATCACCACGGTGATGGGCTCGTGGATGAACTCACCCGGGCACCGAGCGAACCTGCTGAACGGCAGCTACACCCACATCGGTGTCGGCCGTGCACCCGGAGGGACCGGCGCGCTCTACTGGACGCAGGTGTTCGGCCTCACCGGATCCTGCTGACATCCAGTGACCGGGTCCGACATGTCAGGCTCTTCGGATGGACGACGGCAGCACTGACACCGGCGAGACCGGCACCGGCACCGACCACAACGCCACTCCGGTGACCCCTGGCGACATCGGTGGTGCCCGGGAGTTCGGGATGACCTGGGCCGGGCAGTTGTCCTTCGCCAGGCTCCCCGCGACCCGTGATCTGACTGATGTCGACATCGCGATCGTCGGCGTGGCGTTCGACAGCGGGACCACGAACCGCTCCGGGGCGCGGTCAGGGCCACGCGCGATCCGTGAGCAGTCGAGCCTGTCCGGGGAGTATCCATCGGGGCTGTGGCCGTGGGACCACGACGTGTTCTCCCGTCAGCGCGTGATCGACTACTTCGACATCGGTTACGCCCCCGGGTACACCGACGACATGCTCGCCAACGTCACCGAGCATGCAGGTCGCATCATCGACGCCGGCGCGTCGGTGCTCGGCCTGGGCGGCGACCATCTGATCGCCTACCCATTGCTGAAGGCGGCGGCGCAGCGGTTCGGCCCCTTGTCGTTGGTGCACTTCGATGCCCACAGCGACACGTGGGACTCCGGGCCGGAACTGAACCACGGCACGATGTTCCTGCGCGCTGCTCAAGAGGGACTGATCGACCCGGCAACGTCGGTGCAGACGGGCATGCGCACACCGAACGAGTCGCACGGATTCCATGTGATCCACGCAGACCGCATGTTCGATCTCGGCATCGCTGCCACCATTGCGGAGATCCGCCAGGTCGTCGGCGATCGGCCCACGTACTTGACCTTCGACATCGACTTCCTGGACCCTGCCTACGCCCCGGGTACCGGGACCCCCGTCATCGGGGGGCCGACGACATGGCAGGCGCGGCAGCTCCTGTTCGGCCTGGCGGGCATGGACATCGTCGGAGCCGACCTGGTCGAGGTTGCTCCCGCGTACGACCCGAGCGGTCAGATCACCGCTCTGGCGGGTGCCACCATCGCCCACGATGAGCTGTACCTGCTGGGCCTGGCCCGTGACGCCAGGTCGGCACGCGCTGCCGGCTGAGCGCCGTCGTCGCCAGCCGATCAGCGCATCGAGTCGAGAAGGCCGTCGACCTGCTCGATCGTGGTCAACGGGTTGATGAAGCAGAACCGCAGGACACGCTCACCGTGCCACGACGTCGGCACGACGAAAGCGTTGCCCAGCCGCAGCTGCTCGTCGCTCCAGTCCTGGTACTGCTCGGGGGTCCAGCCCCGTCGCCGGAGTAGCACGACCGACAGTTCGGGCTGCATCAGCAGTTCGAGGTGATCCGAGTCCTGGATCAACTGAGCGGTGCGGCGGGTCGTGTCGAGTGTGGTCTCGATCGCAGCGGTGTAGGCGTCCGATCCGTGCACCGCCAGGCTGAACCAGAAGGGCAGACCCCGCGCACGCCGGGTCAGGTGGTGTGCGTAGTCGGACGGGTTCCACTCGCCCTCGTCGCCGATGTGGAGGGCGTCGAGGTACTCGGCGTGCTGCGTGTGTGCGACGCGTCCGAGCTCGGGGTCGCGATAGAGCAGTGCGCAGCTGTCGAAGGGTGCGAACAGCCACTTGTGGGGGTCCACGATGAAGCTGTCGCAGCGTTCGATGCCGACGAAGTGGTCACGGACGCTCGGGGCGCAGAGCGCGGCTGCGCCGTACGCGCCGTCCACGTGGAACCAGACGCCCAGCGATGCGGCGGCGTCCGCCGAGCCGGACAGGTCGTCGATCACACCGGCATTGGTCGTGCCGCCGGTGGCGACGATGGCGAACACCCGGGCCCGGTCCTCGTCCGACAGACCGTCGAGCAGACGCCACAGAGAGGTGCCGTGCATTCGGCCCGACTCGTCGGACTCGGCGATGAGCACGTCAGCGTCCATCGCCCGTGCGGACTGGGCGATGGAGGAGTGGGCGCCGGCGGAGGTCAGGACCAGTCCGCGCGTGCGGTCGTGTCGACCGTCGCCCAGCACCCGCCAATTGTGCCGCGCGGCGATCAGGGCCGACAGGTTCCCGGCGGTTCCTCCGGACACGAACACGCCGCCCGTGCCGACGGGTAGACCGGCCAGGTCAGCGAGCCAGCGCAGCGCCTGGTTCTCGGCATACACCGCGCCGGCACCCTCGAGCCACGAACCGCCGTAGATGCTGCTGGCGCTGACGACGAGGTCGAACATGATCGATGCGACGGTCGGCGCCGCCGGGACGAACGACAGGTACTCGGGGTGGTCGACGCTGATCGTCGCTGGAGCCAGGACGTCGGTGAACAATCGCAGTACCTCGTCACCGCCGAGCCCCGCCTCGGTGATCGTGCGACCGACCATCTCCGACAGCTCCGCCGGGGTGCGCGCGCGGTCCAACGGTGGCGGCGACATCAGTAGACGCTGCACTGCATATTCCACGACCCTGGTGGCCATGGCGATCGTCGGCTCGTCGCGTTCGTGCACTCAGTGCCCCGCGTCGGGGCTCGGGTGCCCGGCTGGATCGACGAGGTCGATGGCGATCAGTCCAGCGTCGGGTCCGGGCCCGGGACGTCCACGTGCGCGGGCCGCCGGCGGGTGCCCAGGAACAGCAGTCCGCCCACGGTGAGGAGGGCGAGTCCGAGCCCGACGAACCAACCCGAGGTCGATCCGGTCAGGGCCAGCGCCGATGCGTTGGCATTGCGGTTCGTGGCCGAGGTCCCTGCGACCGCGACGCCCGGTGTGGATGTGGTGGACGAGGTCACGGCGGCGATCGCCGGGGCGATCGTGGTCGAGCCCAGGACTGACACCGGAATGGTGCTCGACGTGGTGGTGCTCGAGGTGGTCGTCGTCGTGTCGGACGTCGTGGTGGTCGGCGAGGTGCAGCCGAAGTACTGCAGCGCCGTGCCGGTGTCGAGGGGGAACAGCAGGGGCCCGTGGAAGGGCGGAACCAACGGGTTGATCGTCTGCGGCGTGGCGCCGACGACGACGTCGAACTGCACGGGATCACAGGTCTTGGCGAAGGCGATGAGGATCTCGCCGGCCTGGCTGATCACGACGTCCTTGGTCTCGACGAGCTGCTGAGGCCACTGGCCACCGTTCCCGGGCATCGCGTAGATGACGGCGGTCGCGGTGATCGGCTCGCAGAGAGGAGCCGAGACGATGACCCGCAGCGAGAAGGTCGTCTCGGTCTGGGCGACGACATTGCTC
>Ga0335397_10012603_pt1 | contig 10340 bp, 5 predicted proteins | sample MAT04_FD_205740 | JGI IMG/M metagenome (GOLD analysis project Ga0335397, IMG submission 205740) | Freshwater microbial communities from Lake Fryxell liftoff mats and glacier meltwater in Antarctica - MAT-04 (spades assembly) (version 2) ...
CTCGCATTTGGACTCTATATAATCCTGTATCTGATGTGACAATTGAGTCGACCCCTTGAGCATAAAGTAATCCATTTTTGAACCACTTTGTCTTACTCGTAACCACTGGGTAGTTCGAGTAAGAATTAATCGTGGTACTTTGTCCTGGCCCGATTTTCCATTTGGTGGGTTCAGCCCATAAGGTAAGTTGTATTATACGGACATGCCCAACGTACACATCTGTATAACAGCCGGCATTATTGAATGCTCTAAATCCAAAAAAATTCATCATGTTATTAATTCCTGATAAGTACAAGCTATCGAATGGAACAGTAAAGTCTCCATATTCATCCAATCTCTTGTAGTAGTCAGCTCCTGTCGGCATTACTTTCGTCGAGTTACATTTATAATCAATCGTAAACCATGGATTTGGGTTTGGATTAACAAACAAATTTACAATAGCCGAATCCATAATATTTCCATTACTTATAAATCTGACAATATAATCACCATTGTTTATGGTTTGAAAATCTCCACAATTTACACTACCTGTTTGCGGATCAGATGACCAATACTGAGGCAGGTTGCCACCTCCTACCTTGCTCCATGTAAAGACACCTGTAATAACAGGAGGCCCGTTCATAAACCATACAGCAACTGATTCTCCTGCACACTGGCTATTATAATAACCAACAATTGGATAAAGGCCTTGCGCATTAAGTGTTTGCATTGCATTCATCCCGAACACAACCAATAATAGATAGATGATTTTTTTCATGGTATATATTTTTAAAATTATTTGATGAATATATTTAGGTTATTTGAAATCTCCCGCCAAAACTTCTGCAAAGCCTTGTAAAGATAAATATTTTTTGAGTGCAAGGTTCACCTGTTCAATATTTAATTGACTCAGGTCTTTCTCGAATTTACTGTCCCATAAAATCGACTTCGAAATGCTTGAGTAGAGTGCTAGGTGATAGGAGAGAAAGCCCTCCTGACTACGCTCTAATTTACTTTGTTGGGCAATTCCGCTTTGAGCCTCATGGAGTTCCTTTTCGTTGATGCCATACTTGAGCAAGGAGTCCATTTCCTGATGAATGGCATTGACAACTTTGTCCTTATTGTCAGGATTAAAACTGGCATAAATAGCGTGATGCGATTCGTTTCCAACTAAGTCGATATCCAGGTAACTTCCTACCGAGTAACAGAGTCCTTCATCTTGTCTTAGGCGCGTAGCAAGCCTGCTATTGATAAAGCCTCCTCCGAAGAGATAATCAGCCATAAACAAGGCAGGATAGTCTTCTGTGTATTCAGTGACATCGAGGTTTTTTCTGAATAGGAGTGAAGCAGATTTTTTATCAGGAGTTTTGGTTATTTTCGTCCCTGATAAAACTTTTTGTGGCAGATAATCAGGGAATATATATTTATGTTTTGAAGAGTAGTTATTGAAATTATTCTCTATCGTTTTTACGAGACTCTCGGTTTCAAAATCTCCCACTACACTTAGGCTTAAGGAATCGTAATTCATAAATTCTTGGTGGAAGTTGACTAGGTCTATTCGCTGTATCGCTTTTGTCGCATCGTATTTTTCCTGCATGGATAAATTATATCGTAAGTCTCCGGGCTTATATTGATTGTTGAGTGTATTCATCATTTGATAGGTTAATGATGCCGGGTCGTTTTTATAGGTTTCATACATTGTCAAGTCTTCATTCTTTACATTGTCCAATTCGTTTTCCGGGAACTCAGGATTTCGCAATAAATAATTCACGAGTAGTAAGGCAGCGTTTATATTTTTTTTATCGCTATTTATATTTACATAAATCTCCTGTTCCTCTCCATAAATAAAGATGCGCGTTTTCAGTTTGTCCAATGAATCCTTAATAGCTGTGTAGGACATTTTTTTTGAACCTTTCATCAACATTTTGGAGTATAAATCAATTTGTAGTGATTTGTTCAGCAATGTTTCTTTATTCCCGACGTTTATAATTAAGTTGGCTGAAACACTTTCTCCTCTGGAAGGTTTGGGTAATAAAATATATTTTGCACCACCGGATAATTGACCTTGTTTGCTGTTGGATAAAATGGCTTCTGGACTGGCATCAAATGTAGATTCTGAAATTATAAAATCTGAGCTTTTATAATATTTTGTTAAGGTGCCTTCTTTCGGACTTTCAGGTACAATGGATCTATCCGGTGTTTTTTCCGCGATAAAAATGCCGGTTGTACTATTCGATTTTTTCCAATACTCCGCAATAACACGATTCACATCTATCGCAGTTACTAACTCCAATCGATCGCGCATATAGAAAAGAAGTTTCCAATCTCCTAAGGCAACAAATTGTGTTAACCAAAGCGCGAGAGTTTCACTTTTCTTAAAACCCATTTCGTTTTGAAGTCTTAATCTACTGATGGCTCTTTCTGTTTCTTCCTGACTGATGGGTCGGACTTTAATTTGCGCTATTGTTGCTTCTATAGCATTGTTGATACTGTCAACTGAAGATCCAATTGGAGCATCAACTGCGAAATACATAAAGCCGGGTTCTTTTAAACGATATGGTATTCCGTAACAAGTACTGGCAAGTTTGCTATTTACCAAGGACTCGTATAGCCGTCCAGTAGGTTTGTCTGTCATGATGTTTGCCGCAACTTCCAGAAGTACGTAATCGGGGTGTGTAGCTGCAGGAATATGATATCCTTTATTAAACAGAGTTACATCACCGGTTCTTCTTATGGTGAATGCGCGTTCCCCTTCCTGCGTAGGTTCTAATGAATAAGTATCTGCCAGGGGTTCTGATGGATTTTTAATGGGCCCAAAACATTTAGCAATCTTGTTTATTGTATTACTCTCATTGAATTTTCCGGCCACAATTAACACGGCATTATCCGGACGATAATATTTTTTATAGAATTGCTTTAAAGTTGTGGCCTTCACTCTTTCAATATCCTCTTTGGAACCTAACACGGCATTTCCGTAATTATGCCATGTATACGCACTTGAGAAGATACTCTGCATCATGACTACGAATGGATAATTTTCATTGCGTTCGAATTCATTTCTAACGACCGAAAACTCTGTTTTTAAATCCTCTTCACGAATAAACGAATTCACCATGCGGTCGCTTTCCAATTCCAAAGCCCAGTTCAAATTTTCTTCGCTAGATGTAAAAGATTCAAAGTAATTGGTGCGGTCATGACTTGTAGTCCCATTGCTAAAACAACCATGTGCAGATAATTCTTTTGGTATTTCAAGATGTTTTTCAGAGCCTTTAAAGAGCATATGCTCTAGTAAATGCGCCATCCCCTTCTCTCCGTACCCTTCATGCCTTGAACCCACCTTATAAACGATGTTAACCGTAGTACTAGCCTGTGTTTGGTCCGGAATAAGGATCACTTGCAAGCCGTTGTCCAAGCGATATTCTGTCATTCCTTCGATGGAGATAATTTTTTTGGGTGTTTGGGCATTTGAATCAATGTGAAACAATGCAAATAATAGGAATAAAACGAAGTGTTTTTTGTAAAGCCATTTTTCCGTCTGTACCATAATGGTCAAGAGCGTAACCTGATGTCTGGAATAATTTGTTGTTTTCATGAATGGAAAGAATAAAATGAGTTAATAAAGAGATTTAATTTATGAACTGATATAGAACTAAATTTATAAATCGTAGAATTTTGAAATATTAGAATAAAGATAAATATTATTTTTAATATTCAAAATTTTTGTTGATTACTTTAAGCGCACTTTAAGCCCCGCATTAAGCAAAGCCATTCCGTAGCCTAGCTCAAAGTAGCCACTGGTTGTCTTAGTGAACTTTCTAGTAATCCCAACGTGAGGATAGATTCCTATTCCGGACATAGAAGCACTTGGGACAAAGAAGTTTTTAAACTGGATGATGCTGTACATAATGGTAGGACCGGCATAAATATTAGATTTGTCATTTAAGTCCGTAATGTATTCTAATTTTAATCCAAGTATCGTCGTATTTATCTTCGAATCTGCAGATGCAAATTCAGAATTGTCTTTGATGTGTACGCTGGAATGGCCATAAAGAAATCCGATCTGAAATTCTTCGCCAACTTGTCCGTCAATACTGAATTGATAGACCGGTGATGATTTCACTTTAATGTCAGAATTCAATAATTCCATAGTTTTCATAAGACGACCAATGTTGTTGGGGACACCGATGCCTGCGTTAAAGTTGATAGTGCCTTTTTCTGGGGTTTGAGCATTTATATTGAAGCTGCAGATGACTGCAAAGAGGAGGAGGAGGTAGGTTTTCATGATTTATTTTTTTTAGGATGGATTTAATTATTTATTTTTTTGATTTATTAACGAATTGAAAAGTCGTAAACTTTGGTAGCTTGTGCAGAATAAACGTTAGGAACCGATCCGGCAAACATAAAGCAATACTCTCCGGCTTCTAAATTCTTTGTAGGCGAAACTTCGAATGCTCCATTTCCTAAATCTTTAATTTCAAATTGAGCAACCACTTTTTCATCAACTCCCGTGCTATGCGAAAATGAGTTGGCACTTCCTGTTACAAATTCTCTGGAATTTGTTCGCTTTGTCATTTGTAATAGCATGAATTCATTCGGACTACTGGCTTGATTAAAGTAACTTGCAATAATGTCTTTCGCGTTTTCATTTTCATTGTTAAATACAAACATAAATTTCGGTTGCTCGTTGTAAATTTTTAACGGAGACTCTGTACCACGTACCGATGCTTTTGATTTGCTTTTGGCAATTCCATAAGTCATTGCGGTCAGTAGATATCCCCCGGATTTGCTTTGACTACTTACTGTTGGATACATTTTTTTGTAATTCTGATTTCCATCTTCAACAAAATAAATTCCTGGTAATAATTTATTATTGCTCTTGATGTTCGTAGTATGTGGTGTTGACGTTGTACCGGAAAGAAGCATTTCATTGATCACTTCATTGGGTACTCCGGAAGTTTTTAAATAAATGATGGAGTCGACACTTAGATTGTAATTCCCGCCCGACTTTTTAATAATCTCCACGATAAGTTCTTTAGATATTTGCTTTTTGTGCAACTGAATAATATTGGTGTTATTAAGAATTTGTTGTGCTTCTGTAGATGCATTTGTAAGTAGAAAAGGCAATACCAACAAGGAGTAATTGATTATTTCTCTTCTGATTGTCGTTTTGTTCCTTGCTGCAATAGCCGCCCAAATCATGCAAATTGGCCAAGTGATTAATAAGCTAAATCCTAATGTGAATAGAGCGAGTGGTAATGAAAGTATAATCATAATAATGGCTCCGGGAATGGTGGAGTAGAGCATGCCTAATGGTCCAAAGAGAAAGGTTAACAATAGAGCGGTACCTGCACTTTTTTGAGTCGAGATCGCTAAAAGAGTGCGATCCATGTTTTGATTTGAATTAGGGTTGGTTTCCATGATGTTTGTTTTTATAAGATTTATAGGACAAACGTAGGGGAACAATCAGCCTTAGATTTGGCCAATATCTATACGGGCGCCTTGGTTGAGTAGGCGGCAGGAATCAATGAGTAAATGGAATTAAGCTAGTTGAATTTTACTCCCTTGCTTTTTAAAAACTGGAGGAAATCGGCCTTTCGGCGCTTGGAAATGTCTACACTATATCCCTCTGTTAGGTTGAGCATTCCGCCCTCTCCTTCATTGCGGAATTCTTCAATAAATCGGTAGTTGACAAGATAGCTATCATGCACACGGTAAAAAAATGGGAAGTCTGCTAACATGCTTTCTGTTGCCTTTAGCGTTTTAGAAATAACTTTTTGTGTTTTGCCTTTTAAATAGATTTCGGTATAATTATTAGAAGCTTTGCAATAGATGATGTCTTCAACATTTACTGCTTCTTTTCCTCCTAACTTTGGTAAAAAAAGGATAGCCGGTCCGCTGCCAACGTTTGCGTTATTGTGCTTATTGGGTTTTTCTGGAACGCCCAGCGCTGCTTTCGCTGCTATTTTCTTTTCAATTCCTCTGAATTCATCAATGTCAATTGGCTTCAATAAATAACCCACAATATCAAATTTATTAATTGCTTTAATGGCATATTGCTCATGAGCAGTTGTAAGTACAATAAGAAAATTGTGATGTTCAAGCGATGAGCTCAGCATTTCCAAACCGCTCCTAATGGGCATTTCTATATCGGCAAAGACTAAGTCCGGTTTATGTGTTTTAATAAGCTCTTCTCCTTCGTCGGCGGATGAGGCAATGCCCATCACATCGTATCCCGTGCTATATTCCGTTAGAATTTTGTTTAATGCTTCGCGTCCACTTAATTCGTCGTCGACGATGATGGTTTTGAGAGTAGAATTCTTAGGCAGCATTTTTTTGTATGATTAATTCAAATTCAACTTTTGTTCCTGTTGCATTTCCATTGTTGTCATAAAGATCAATAATAGTGAATGCTGTGCTTTGTGCGTTCAATTTATTATGATGTTGCAAACGTTCTTTTGTTATTTCTAAACCATAAGAAGTATGATGTTCATCTCGATTTTTATTCAGCTCTTTTGATTTATCTCTTCCGATTCCATTGTCACTTATTGTAAAAAATATTTTATCTTCGTTTTTACGAATTGATATTTCTATGAGTCCTTTTGTGCCGGATGGTAGGAGTCCATGCCAAATGCTGTTTTCAATAAAAGGTTGAAGAATTAAAGGAGGTATCACTATTTGTTCCTCTGACATTCCCGATTCGATAATTATTTTATATTCAAATTTTGTGTTGAATCGCATTTGCTCCAATTGCATGTATAATTCTAAGGTAGCCAATTCGGATTTTAAGGTTACAATTGCATGTCTGGAACTTTCAAGAATATATCTAACCAACCTGGAAAATTTCGTCAAGCTGGAAGCCACTGTTAAAGTATCTTTTTGTAAAATACAATTGTGAATTGAATTTAAAGAGTTAAAAAGAAAATGTGGATTCATTTGCGCCCTTAATAATTGCATTTCCTGTTCTGCTTTTTGCTTTGCCAACTTTTCTTCAAAACTAAGTTTCTCTTGATTAATTAATTTCTCCTGCGTTTCCTGTATTGTTTTAAAAGCCTTGTTAAGTTTTATTTTGGAGCGATATCCTCTGTAAATAGAAATTGCTAATATTAAAGAGATAAATGTGAAAATACCAAAGCCATAAGCATAAATTTCTTTTCTTTTGCTTTCGTTGTTTATTCTTTCATTTTGTAATTTTATTTCAAGGGCTAGCTCAGATTTTGTTCTTTCGAATGATATTTTTTCTTTTCTTTTAGTTTGACTAAGCCTATTTAGTGAGTCTGTTATTTCAATCGAACTCAAGAGGTTATTAAATGCCATTTCCTTTTTATTTAATTTTGACATGCATATTGCAGTCTTTTTTAAGATTTCGGCTTTTAAATAATAATAGTTATTTGGAATGGAAAAATATTCCTTCCCATTGTATAGTTCTGTTTTGTTCAGATTAAACTCCTCTGAACTGAATAAGATTAACATACTGCCGTTTAAGTTCTGATGATCTTTAGGTAAATTATTAAGAGATAGAGTGTAGTATTTTAACGCATTAACAAAACTACTAGTTTTATCTAGTGATTCAGTTTCTTTTTTTTTCATTTTTAAGGATAAATTCCCCAACTCAAAATTAAGTATGCTAATTCCTAGACTGTCATTAACTTTAATTGCAATTATTATTTGCTCTTTTATATTTAAAATTAATTCTTTATATAATTGTCTCGGTATAAGAATATGTGTACGTATATGATTTAATGTATATAAAACTCCAAAATCATTTTTTTGCCTTTTACTAAGTCTATAGCTTTTAGTAAGCTTTTGATAGCCAGAATTAGTATCGAGTCTATTAAAATCGTTAAACGCCCATTGAACGAGCAAACTACTTAATTCAGTTGTGTCTTGTATCTTTAGTAAAGCTTCGTTTGCAATATTAAAATACTTAATTGCCTCATTTGATTTTTGCATGGCACTCAAAGTAGTAGCTATTTCACTTCCAACAAATGCGATTTTATTATAATTATTTGTTTCTTTGTAGAGTTTGAGTGCCTTTTCTAGACGTATAATAATTTCTCTAGATCCGGTATTGGGATAAATCATCTTCGCTATTTTGTATTGAATTTTAGCTTGCCAATTTTTATCTTGCAATTTTTCAAAAACATTTAATGCTTGTTCATAGCACCTATAACTAATTAATTTATTTCTGGGCTCAAGTAATTGTCCTAGATGTGTTAATATAATTCCATATACTCTTAAGTCTCTAGCTTCACGATTTGTCTTAATTGCTAATTGATAGAAAATAAATGCGCTATCGTCTTTCATTGTGTTGTAGTATTGATGCCATTCTCCACAATAGACATAAGACAAGGAAAGTAGTGCTTTGTTTCTGTTTTTTAACTTAATGTCTTTTTTTTCATTAACCAGTCTTTCAGCTAGTTTTTTAGCCTGCATGGTCAAAATGTAAAAGCTTTCTTCATAGTAATATTGTTTCTGTAGTTCTAAAATTTCAAAAATTTTTTTGATTTTTAAATAGTCGTCAATTTCAAAATTGATTCTCAAAATTAAAGAATCTAAATTTGGGGGATTTTTGGGAAATGCGATATTTGTATGAATAGCAAATAAAAATAGTATTTTAAGTTTCGTTGACATAAAATTTGATTGGTTAAATAGGGTAATACAATTTATATAATGAATACAGCATTTTATTTTTTCGTGGTTTCAAATCTTTTTTAAATTGAAACTTACTTTCGTTCCAGCGAGCTCATTAAAATCATTCAAAATATCAACGATTGAGAAATTTGTTAAATCAATATCTTCTTCATTGAATTTTATTATTCTGTCAATTGTAATGTTTAACCCATGTGATTTATGATTCACCTCTGTATTGTTTTTTAACTCTTCAGATTTTTTTCTTCCAATTCCATTATCTATAACTGAAATATTAATGCTTTGATCGCAATCATGTAACTTAATAGTTATTTCACCTTCTTTTTCAGATGGTATTAATCCATGCCAGATGCTGTTTTCAACAAAGGGCTGTAATACTAGTGGTGGAATTTGAATCGATTCTGCATCTAGCGAAGGATCTAATTCAATTGCATAGGACAATTTTTTACTAAATCGTAATTGTTCTACTTGAATGTATAGCTCTAAACTATTTAATTCTTTTCTTAATGAAATGGAATTATGCATGGAGTTATCGAGAATATTCCTAACCAAACGAGCAAATTTAGTAAGACTATTTGCAGCTGTTAGCGGATCCTTTTGAAGGATGCAATTATGAATGGAGTTCAAAGCATTGAAAATAAAGTGCGGATTCATTTGTGCCCGCAATACTTTCATTTCTTGTTCGGCAATTTGCTGGGCATGTATTGTTTTCTTTTTCTCTTCTGCTTTGATGTATTCGATTTTCTTTCTATAAATTGCTATGGTAAGAAAAATCGCAAAAACTGCTAGGTATATATAGAATGTAAAATTTAAATACCAAGGTAAGGTCACAGCTATTTTGCATATTTCTTTTTCTGTCCAGTTGTAGCCGTCTATTGAGTATCTAATACTCAATAGATGATTTCCAGTCGACAAGTTAGCCAGAAGTAGGTGTCTGTTGTTATTGCTAGCTAGCCAGGTTGAATCCTTGTTGAATCGATATTCTACTTTGACATTTTCCGGTATGGGTACTTTTGCAAAACTTAAGTAGAGATCAATAGATTCATTGTATTTTATTTCAAGTCCTCCATTATTTATTTTAGTGTTTACACCGGCAACATAAATAGAGTCTAATAGGAACTCAGGTATAATTGCTTGTAAAAAATAGACGGAATTGGATAGCAAGCAAATTCCATTTTCATTGATAAAAATATTTTCTTTGACATTCAATCCTGACAGATTTAAAGGGTGCACCTTCTTTTTGAAAACTCCTCCAAATTGATCGTTTAAACCTAGCCATTTTTTGGTGTGCATGTCAAATAGGCTAATGCCATTGTCAGTGCCAATTAATATTTTGTTGAAATTAACAGCGTAGTAATTTATTTTTGTTGCTTCTTTTGTTTGGCAAATTTTTATTGGGTATAGATCGTTTGCTTTGTAAGTATAAATTTCCCCTTCATAGGTAGAGAAATATATTTCATTGTTATTTGTTTTTCTTAAACTAGAGGCGAATAGAGTTTTATGTTTTGTGTCAGTAATTAATTTTGCTTCATTTGAATATTTGTTATAATCAAATAGACCGGAATCTTCGGAATTTAAAAGAAGATGTCCTCCTTCCAGTGAAATTATTTGATTGATTTTATTATTTTCGAAAACGGCAGGGAAAAATTTATCACCGGAAATGAAATTATAACTCATGAGTCCCTCTAGTGAGCCCATCAATATTATTGAAT
>Ga0335397_10012617_pt1 | contig 10334 bp, 8 predicted proteins | sample MAT04_FD_205740 | JGI IMG/M metagenome (GOLD analysis project Ga0335397, IMG submission 205740) | Freshwater microbial communities from Lake Fryxell liftoff mats and glacier meltwater in Antarctica - MAT-04 (spades assembly) (version 2) ...
TATTGCTGGCTTTTTTATTTCGAATAATTTTTTTTGTAAATTAGCAAAAAGCAATTTTATGAATACTGAAGAAAATCCAAAAGGTGAAAAGATTGATAAAATTCCAGCCGATCAAAGGTCTATTGTTAATATAACACTCGGCAAAACGCCGCAAAATGATTATGAAAGAGAACTTGCAGCTGACATTGAAAGAATTAAAAAGGCTGGTTATATTGTTGATATACCGTTTGATTGAAATACTTACTTATGAACAAGAAGCAAAAAGAACAACCGGAACAATCAGAACAACCGGATTTCTTTACACCTGAGGAAAGGTCAGCCGGTGAAAAATCCTTACAGGCGTTTAAAGATATGCCTTACGATAATAGCAAAGTCGGGCAAGTATTTGTAATGCCGGGTAAAAAGAAATGACACATTTAGAATTTTTGCAGCTATTCGCTAAACAACCGATGTACTTCAAAAATGATTTTGAGGGGGCAGTTGTAAGGACCGAAACAAACGGCAACAAGTTTGTTAAGTTCAAAGGCAAAGAAGAGTTTTAAGCTCAGTTAGGCAGCAGTGTTGTTGTTGATTGTAGCGCTGAAGCCTTTATAATATCAAAAGACGAGTATGACAATTATTAAAATATAAATGCCCTGAACTAAGGATTGCTGAGTTCAGCTTTTATTTTTTTGCTGATGTATTCCGATGTCGGGTACATAAAAACCTCTGTAACCTTTGTTAACATTAAGTTTCGTTTTTTGCTTAGGAACGCTTTTAGGAACAACTGCCTGTATTTTGGGTAATTTGAGCCTTTTTAGGGCGTTTTTTTGCTGTTATTCAAAATCCCTTCAATGCGTTCAATTTCTTTTAAAATTTCTTCTTTTGTCAGGCTTTCCGATTTCTTTATCAAAACGGAATTTTCAGAGCGTTCGACATAATCCCGGTACCGGCCTTTGGTCCGTAAATAAAATTCAACGGCTTTTTCCTGCACCCTCTCATTTTTAGAAGCCATAAGTTTAATTAGCATTGATTCGGCAAAGTCCAGATTTTCTTCAATAATACTCTGGAGTTTTTCGGGGTGCCTACCTGCCCGCTCAGCGACACTTTGCCGGGAATATGTCATTGCGAAGAAACTGAGACTATCCAACAGAATGTCTCTCTATTCACTTCTTGTAAACACATCAATCCATTCCACAACAGCAAAACTTACAAAGTATACTCATTCGGGATTATGGAATTTATAATTGCGGCTCTTTTAACAAAAGTAACAAATATCTATCACTACGCGCAAGGGTCCGTGCGGTTGCGGGGGAAAGGATTCGCGCAGTAGCGGAGGTTAGCTTTTTCTATTTTGATGAAGCGTAAGCTAAAAAGAAATTCCCGCATTAATACTTATTCCTGTAGTATTGATAGTTGTACCAGGAGTGACATCATATCCGATGTAATTCATCTTAAACTTTTGAAAATCATAACCTAAACCTATACTCAAATTCGTTTTATCTGAAATTTTAAATAGCGCACCAGCTGAAGGATTGATTAATAAATAAAATCCTTCACTTTTAAAATCATTGGTAACATCAAGCGCGTAGCCGGCATCAAAGGCCAGGTATAATGGAATCTTTTTCTCAGAGAGATTGGCTCTGAAATCAATAAAGAATGGAATTAATGCATCTTTTACATCCATAGCATATCTTAACCCGCTACCAATACCTATTGAAAAATAAGGATTGATTTTGTAGCCGGCAATAGCATTAAATTTCAGGTAATCAATCTTATACTCACCAATACCAAAGAAATATCCAATTTCAGCAGTTCTCTGTAAACGTCTTTCGTTACGCGAATTATTACTGCCTGACTGGTGCATCTTGCTGTAAGCGAAAATAAACATATTTTGTTCTTCCGGGCTACTTCCTTCTTCCTTACTGAAGTTATCGTTTTGTGCAGATGCTGATGGTGGAAATTTATTAAAATCGCCTGCCTGAATGTGTTGCAAATTACTCTTCTGAGCAATTACTATAGTATTTAATGAAAATAAAATTGTCAGCACTAAAAACTTATTCATACTATTCCAGGTTTTTTTTAATATTTTCAGAGATGGGTATTTGATGCTTTGATTCTTTACTTAATCAATTAAGAGGGAAAGATAGAAATAATTCAGTGACGAAAGGTAAAATCTTTTCCTGAACAAAAGGCTTTCGTTAAAGTAGGGCTGAATACAAAAAATGAACTCATTTAAAGCCTGGAAAATTAGTAAGAATCCTGATTGTAAGCAGGGAAACAAAAATGCTATATATCAGTATAATAGGAAGAAGGAATATGCTGAAACATGTCCGGATTAATGAATTTTAAGTCAATGAGAATTGAATATTAAAACACAGATGGACGCTACTACAGATTTTTTTGAAGCGTATAGCAGTTAAAAAACGAGTTTCAAAAAATAAGAAGTTTTTTAGAATCTCTTCCTTGCCGTCAGCGAAAATTGCTTCATATCATTTCGGGGAATTACAACGCCTACACCCTTTGAATCAGAAATTTCTTTTCAGATTTTTATTTTTTCAACTCCAGCCTGAATCCGCGGTATAATAAATTCCTTCCCGATCACTGCCATCATATCCATCATTCCCGGCCCAGCGTTAGTTCCAACCACTGTAAGCCGAAGCGGATTCATCAGCTGACCCATGCCGATTCCTTTTTCCAGCACAAATGCTTTTGTATTCAGTTCAATAATATCTTTTGTAAATGGCTCTGTTGCTTCCAGAATTTTTAAATATTCGCTTAGTAGGGCAGGGGTTTCCGCTTTCCAGATTTTAGACACCACTTTTTCATCGTACGATTCAGGGTCGAGGAAAAAGAAATTTGATTGGTTCCAAAGATCCGGGATCAATACAGCCCTGTCATGAATCAATCCACAAACCTGTTCAACATATTCAAGGCAGACTTCAATCTGCTTTTCTTCAAGGATAGGTAAGAGCAACTGAGCGAGTTCGGCAGCTGTCTTTTTCGAAAGATATTGATGGTTGTACCAATGAGCCTTTTCCACGTCAAATTTAGCTCCCGATTTACTCACGCGCTCAATGCTGAAATTTTCAACCAGTTCGTTCAGCGTAAACAATTCCTGTTCGGTACCGGGGTTCCAGCCTAAGAAAGCCAGCATATTGATAAATGCTTCAGGCAGGTAGCCACCTTCGCGGTAGCCGGAGGACACTTCGCCTGATTTGGGATCGGTCCAGCGCAAGGGGAATACAGGAAATCCCAGCCTATCCCCGTCGCGTTTGCTGAGTTTTCCGTTTCCATCCGGTTTTAGTAAAAGTGGCAGATGTGCAAACTCGGGCATTTCTTTTTCCCATCCAAGGTAACGATAAAGCAAAACATGCAAAGGAGCAGATGGCAGCCATTCTTCGCCACGTATCACATGAGAGATCTTCATCAGATAATCATCAACTACATTGGCAAGATGGTATGTTGGCATTCCATCCGATTTATAAAGAACTTTATCATCCAGCAAAGCGGAATCAACATGAACTTCCCCACGGATCAGATCCTGCACGGAGATTGTTTCATGTTCCGGAATTTTAACACGGATTACATAATGTGTCCCGGTATCAAGCATTGATTTAACTTCGCTTTTATTCAGCGTTAATGAGTTTTTTAATCCCATCCGGGTTTGTGGCCCGTATTGAAAAGTTTCTTTACGCGATTCATAATCTTTCCTGATTACATCAAGTTCTTCGGGAGTATCAAATGCATAATAAGCTGTTCCGTTTTCGAGAAGCTGAAGTGCATATTGGTGATATATTTCTTTGCGGTCGCTTTGTCGGTAAGGTGCGTGAGGGCCTCCGATGTGAACGCCTTCATCGAAATGAATTCCGCTCCAGGTAAGGGAATCAATTATGTATTGTTCGGCACCGGGTACGAATCTTCCCTGGTCGGTATCTTCGATACGTAGGATAAATATACCCTTGTTTTTACGGGCAAAAAGGTAATTGTAAAGGGCTGTTCTTACTCCGCCAATATGCAACGGACCGGTTGGACTTGGTGCAAACCGTACTCTTACTTCGCGCATGATTCAATGTTTTTAGAAGCGGCAAAGATACAAAACCTATGCAACCAAGGGAAAGGAGTTAATTATTAGCTTAAACAGGACAAACAACAATCCGCTGTAATTGTTACCTTTGCGGGTTAAATAGTAAACAACACGCGATTAAACAGAAAATGCCGTTAATACTGTGTTGATAAGCTGAAAGAGATGGAAAGCAACTTTGAATTACTGATCCGGAAAATCGATGAGTTCATCCGGAAATACTATAAAAACCAACTTATCCGTGGACTGCTCTATTCTCTGGCGGCCCTTGGCACATATTTTATTCTTATCGTGTTGCTCGAGTATTTCTCCTGGTTTAATACCGGCACCAGGAGCGTGCTTTTTTACACTTTTCTCGCAACAGCTCTTTTCATTATTAGCCGGTATGTTGTTCTTCCGGTTTCGCGCATCAGTCGTTTAGGTAAAATTATTAATCGCGAACAAGCAGCTGATATCATCGGAAAACATTTTACTGAAGTTAAGGATGTATTACTTAATACCTTGCAGTTACATAACCTCGAATCGAATAAGGAAGAGAACAGTGACCTGATTCAGGCAAGTATTGATCAAAAAATAAAACATTTGCAACCCATTCCGTTTGCGGATGCAGTCGATCTCACGAAAAACCGGAAATACCTGCGTTATGCATTGCCTCCCTTGATTTTCCTGCTGGCTGCATTACTGATTTCACCATCGCTGATTATTGCTCCTTCCAAAAGAATCCTTAATCATAATGAAGTTTTTGAGCGGCCAGCTCCATTTACGATAAAGATTTTGAATGAAAAGCTTCAGGCTGTGCAGCAGGACGATTTTACCGTTAAAATTAAAATTGAAGGAGATGAAATACCCGCTGAACTCTTTATGAGTTCAAACCAGGCAAATTACCGCATGGAAAAGGAAAGCAATGTGCTTTACAGTTATACATTCCGCAACCTGCAGCAGAACACGCCTTTCGTTATTACTGCCGATCAATACAATTCGAAGGAATACACCATTAAAATATTGCCCAAACCAATAATTCTTTCATTCGACGTTCATGCTGAATACCCGGCTTACTTAGGTCGTAAAAGCGAAACAATGGCCAACACCGGCGACCTTACTATTCCTGCCGGAACTCGTCTTACCTGGAAATTCTATACCCGCGATACCCGTAAGTTATTGTTCCGGATAGGAGGGAAGCTGAACGAAGTTGCGGCTGATAAGTCCAATACCTTCACCCAGTCTTCCCGAATGATGACGGGATCGCCCTACTCAGTTATTATTGCTAATGAATACTTCAGTAACCGCGATTCCTTATCATACCTGGTGAATGTAATTCCTGATCTGTATCCTTCTATTTCGGTTGAGGAATTCAAAGATTCAATTTACGACAACAGGCTGTATTACCAGGGAACTGTGAAAGACGATTATGGCCTGAACCGTTTGGTCTTTTCATGGTCAGTTAAAAAAGCGGGTTCCGAAGTTGAAAATCCGGAGGTAAAAACCAGGGAAGTGCCTTTGGATAAATCGCTGATACAGCAACAGTTTTTCTATTTTATGGATATGGCTACCTTGTTTGTTCAACCGGGCGATGAAATAGAGTATTACTTCGAAATTTGGGATAATGATGGTGTAACAGGCAGTAAATCAACTAGGTCAACAAAACGAATTTTCAAAATTCCGACACTTGAGGAAATTGAAAAGATGACTGAAAAGAAAAGTGATGATATCAAGGATAAGATGGAATCGGTAATTAAGCAGTCGCAATCATTGCAGCGGAAAGTGGAAGATATGCAGAAGAAGATGGTGGATAAAAAGGAAGTCGGATGGCAGGAAAAACAAACATTACAGAAATTACTTGATAAACAGAAATCGCTGCAGCAGCAGGTTCAGGAGATACAAAACGAAAATAAGGAGAAGAGTCTTCAGGAGAATCAGTATAAGGAGATTTCACCTGAACTGATGCAGAAACAACAACAGCTCGAAGACTTGTTTAACAAAGTAATGACCGAGGACATGAAAAAAATGTACGAGGAATTACAGAAAATGCTTGAGAAAGTCGATAAGGATAAGGTTGCCGAGATGCTTGATAAAATGAAGGACGATTCAAAACTTCTCGAGAAGGAACTCGACCGCAATCTTGAATTATTCAAGCAACTTGAATTAGAAAAGAAATTGCAGGAGACCATCGAAAAGCTGGACAAGATGGCCGAAGACCAAAAGAAACTCTCAGACGAAACTAAGGACGCTAACAATGAAAACCTTGATAAACCCAAGGAAAAACAGGATGAACTCAATAAGCAGTTCGAGCAGCTAAAGGATGATCTCAAAGAACTGCAAAAGAAGAACAGTGAACTGGAAGAACCTAACAAACTGGATAATACTGATGCCGAACAGAAGGACATTGAGCAGGATATGGACAGCAGCAGCGAGGAGATGAAGAGCGGAAAACCCCAGAAAGCATCGCAATCGCAAAAAAATGCATCGGATAAAATGAAGAAACTAAGCGAAAAGCTGTCCGAAATGCAGCAGGAAATGGAACAGGACGGTGAAGGGGAAGATATTGAAGCATTAAGGCAGATACTCGATAACCTCGTAAAGATTTCATTTGATCAGGAGGATGTGATGAACCAATTGAATGTGGTTAGTACCTCCAATCCCAAATATCTTCAGATTATCCAGAAACAGAAGAACCTGAAAGATGACCTGAAAATGGTTGGAGATAGTCTGCATGCACTCAGTAAACGTCAAGCCAGTATTGAGCCATTTATTTTGCGTGAGCTTACTGCTGTAGAAAATAATATGGATGATGCTGTTTCTCAATTGAATAACCGCTCGGTTGCTCCGGCAAAAGTCAAGCAGCAATACGCCATGACCTCCGTTAACAATCTGGCTTTAATGCTCTCGGAATCCCTGAAACAAATGCAGCAGAATATGCAGAGTAAAGGTTCTGGTAAAGCTAGTGCCAAGTGCAATAAGCCGGGAGGCGAAGGTGGGAAAATGAAATCCATGCGCCAGCTTCAGGAGCAGATGAACAAACAAATGCAACAGATGAAGGAAGGGCAGCCTAAGCCAGGGAAACAAGGTTCGCAAGGACAAAAGCAAATGAGCGAAAAATTTGCCCGCATGGCAGCACAGCAGGAAGCACTGCGAAAGCAGATGCAGGAATATGGACAGGAGTTGCAGAAGGAAGGAACAGGTATGGATAAAAGCATTAAGGAAATGATGCAGCAAATGGAGCAAACCGAGACGGACCTTGTGAATAAACGCTTAAATATTGAAACTCTTCGCAGGCAACAGGAAATTGTTACTCGCATGCTGGAGTCGGAAAAAGCCGAACAACAACGCGAACTCGATCAGAAACGCGAATCTAATGAAGCCGATGATATTTTTTACAATAATCCGTCTAAGTTCTTCGAATACAATAAGATAAAGGAAAAGGAAACAGAGTTGTTACGCACAGTTCCACCCAACCTGAAGCCTTTCTATAAATCAAAAGTAAATTCATATTTTCTGTCGTTCGAAAAATAGTCCACAACCATGATAAGTTTCACAACAATAGAAATAGGTTTCAATCTCGGGAATAAAATTAAAATCCGGAACTGGATAAAGTCGATAATTACCTCCGAAGGTAAAGTAGCCGGGGATGTAACTTTTGTTTTTTGCAGCGACGATTATCTTGGTGCGATGAATGAGAAATATTTAAAACACAATTCTTTTACTGACATAATCACATTTGATTATTCCGAAAAGGGTAAACTTTCGGGCGATATTTGTATTAGTATCGAGCGCATTCAGGAAAACGCCATCCATTTCGAAACTTCTTTCGATAAAGAGTTAGCACGTGTAATGGCACATGGCGTTTTGCACCTTTCGGGTTATAAAGATAAAACCCAGGACCATAAAAAAGTAATGCGAGGTAAAGAGGATTTCTATCTTGCCTCCTTCCCAGGCCTAAATTAAATGGATGAAAGATATGCTACTACTGACTTTCATCGTTTTGTTCCACGTGAAACATTTACAATTTGTTTAAGAAATATGATATAATAGTTGTAGGTGCCGGCCATGCCGGATGTGAGGCAGCCGCCGCCGCGGCTAACCTGGGTTCTTCTGTATTGCTTATCACCATGCATATGGGAACGATAGCTCAGATGTCGTGCAACCCCGCAATGGGTGGTATTGCCAAAGGGCAGATTGTGCGTGAAATTGATGCGTTGGGAGGATATTCAGGTATTATTACTGACCATACAATGATTCAGTTCCGAATGCTGAACCGTTCGAAAGGACCCGCCATGTGGAGTCCACGGGCACAAAGCGACCGTATGCGCTTTTCCGAAATGTGGAGATCGACCCTTGAACAAATTCAAAATGTTGATTTCTGGCAGGATACTGTTATAGGATTATCCGTAAAAGATGGATGCATTACAGGGGTTCACACTGCCATGGGTTATCATATCGAAAGCCATGCAGTTATATTAACTAATGGGACATTCCTGAATGGCTTGATCCATATTGGTATGAAATCTTTTGGCGGTGGCCGGATAGGAGAGAAGTCTGCAACCGGATTAACCGAAAACCTGCTTCAGCTCGGATTCGAATCAAGCCGCATGAAAACCGGTACACCAGTACGGATTGACGGACGATCGATTGATTTTACCCGAATGGAAGAACAACCTGGCGATGGCGAAACCGGAAAATTTTCCTTTACCGATACGCCAAAACTGGGCAAACAACGGCCATGTTATATAACATATACTTCACCCGAAGTTCATAAGGTTCTGGAGACAGGCTTCCTGGATTCGCCTATGTTTACGGGGAGAATAGAAGGTATTGGTCCGCGGTATTGCCCATCCATTGAAGATAAAATAAACCGGTTTGCCGATAAAACCAGGCATCAGCTTTTTGTTGAACCTGAAGGCTGGGATACTATTGAATACTATCTGAATGGATTCTCATCATCTCTGCCGGCTGAAGTTCAGGTTAAAGCACTCCACTTAATTCCCGGGCTGGAGAAAGCAAAGATATTCAGACCCGGATACGCCATTGAATATGATTATTTTCCCCCTGTTCAACTGAAATATACACTGGAAACCAAACTTGTCGGGAACCTTTATTTTGCTGGTCAGATTAATGGAACTACCGGATATGAGGAAGCAGCTTCTCAGGGATTAATGGCCGGAATAAATGCTCACCTGAAACTTTCAGAAAAAGATCCTTTTATTTTACGTCGTTCGGATGCTTATATTGGTGTTTTAATTGACGATCTGATCACGAAGGGCGTAGATGAACCCTATCGCATGTTTACATCCAGGGCTGAATACAGAATACTGCTTCGTCAGGATAATGCTGATTTGCGGCTTACTCCTGCCGGATTTAAGCTTGGGCTGGCCTCAGCGGACAGGTTTTCGCGTGTTGAAAAAAAACTCGAATGGATCGGGAAAATCAAAACATTTGTTCAAAACACAAGTGTAAGTCCTGACCAGGTAAATGGGTTACTCGAAAGCTTTGGAACGGCTCATATCAGGCAGAAGGTGAAAATGGATACCCTGCTGTTACGACCACAAATTTCTTTCAACCAACTTATTGAGCATCTTGATTTCCTGAAGAAATTTACGGATAGGATCGGAGTTGGATATGAAGAGATTATAGAAGAAACGGAAATTTTAGTTAAATACGAAGGATATATAAATAAAGAGAAGGAAATAGCGGAAAAGCTTTCAAAGTTTGATGATATGCCTCTCAGGTTTGATTTTGACTACAATTCACTTTCGGCACTTTCAACTGAAGCGAGGCAAAAATTATCGCGGTTAAAACCGGCAACCATCGGGCAGGCGTCGCGCTTAAGCGGAATCTCACCTTCGGACATATCTGTTTTGCTTGTTTTTCTGGGCAGATAGAAATTGTTTCACGTGGAACATAAGGGAAATTTAATTTGTTTTGATTGAAATTTCAGTTCTGTCCACGATTGTAAATATGTTTTTAAAAACAATGCAAACCTGAAATAGCTGGTTTATTAAAATAACCCGGGGTAAATCCCCGATTCAAAATTACTGAATGGAATTGTTGCATAGTTGCCCTATTTGCGGATCGGAAAGCTTTGATCCGTATATTTCCGCTAAGGATTATTTCCTGACCGGCCAATCGTTCGAAATTGTAAAATGCCGAAATTGTGGATTCCGCTTTACGAACCCCAGACCTGAACCGACTGAACTGGGCAAATACTATCAGTCGGCAGATTATATATCGCATTCCGATAGCCGACAAGGATTGTTTGCTTCGTTATATCAAGAAG
>Ga0335397_10012622_pt1 | contig 10332 bp, 6 predicted proteins | sample MAT04_FD_205740 | JGI IMG/M metagenome (GOLD analysis project Ga0335397, IMG submission 205740) | Freshwater microbial communities from Lake Fryxell liftoff mats and glacier meltwater in Antarctica - MAT-04 (spades assembly) (version 2) ...
GTGCAACGTGATAAAAGTCACGGGAGGGGGACTTTAGGTAAAAAAAATGCGCCTGCTCTTGGCAAGCAGGCGCATTTGGGAAATGTTATAGGGGCTGGCTGGGGTATCTTGGTGAGATATTCAGCCGACTCCTGTATATTCTAACGCAATCTATACCCCCCATTTCAGAGGCAACTCTCCAATTCTTAAACTATTTTTAGACGCTCTTCGACAGGCTCGATGGGGTGGTATCATTTGGAGCAGAATAAACAGGTACGATTGAGAGCCGTTCAATCCTTTCATTTACTTCAATTTCTAAGTGGTTTCAATTCCAACTGGTACGATTGAGAGCTGCTAAGGAAGCCGCCAGACTTGGAGTACCTGCGCGGTTTCAATTCCAACTGGTACGATTGAGAGCTTGTCCCCAAGATAGGTAAGCCAGCCGCCGACGGCCGTTTCAATTCCAACTGGTACGATTGAGAGCACTCCGCTTATCGGTGCTTTGCAGCCGCATAAAAGTTTCAATTCCAACTGGTACGATTGAGAGATAGTACCGGGTGAAGGCCCGTTTCAGGTAGTGCTGTTTCAATTCCAACTGGTACGATTGAGAGGGAAGTAGCGAACGTCATGGCGGAATCTTTCGATTCGTTTCAATTCCAACTGGTACGATTGAGAGCAACACAGACGTCGAACCGCCCTACATTACTATCTCGTTTCAATTCCAACTGGTACGATTGAGAGCGGTTATGTTCCCAGATACGCCGAGTACAAGTTCAGTTTCAATTTCAACTGGTACGATTGAGAGGAATCTATCTTGGCTCACTTTGGCGTTCGCTCTTCGTTTCAATTCCAACTGGTACGATTGAGAGTACAAATGGAGTCCGATGCGCAAGCCGGAAAAAGACGTTTCAATTCCAACTGGTACGATTGAGAGTCTTTTTTCTTTTGGCTGATATTGCGTCTCTATTTTGTTTCAATTCCAACTGGTACGATTGAGAGTCTATATATTTCATGGTGTAAGCGATGGAGTCGCCTGGTTTCAATTCCAACTGGTACGATTGAGAGACGTCGGTGCGTCGGTGTTGACGGTGAATCCCTTGTGTTTCAATTCCAACTGGTACGATTGAGAGACAATCCGGCTCAAGGATAAAGCCTCGTGGGCCTGTTTCAATTCCAACTGGTACGATTGAGAGGCTGCTTGGCAGTGGATTGTCGGGGTCGCTACCGGTTTCAATTCCAACTGGTACGATTGAGAGAGGCACTTGCTTTCCGGTATTTCCTTCCCATCGTGCAGTTTCAATTCCAACTGGTACGATTGAGAGTGTCGAAGCACTCCATTACCGCACACGCCGTGCCTGTTTCAATTCCAACTGGTACGATTGAGAGCAATGAGGATGGAAAGACTACCGCCGGGGAAATCCGTTTCAATTCCAACTGGTACGATTGAGAGGCAGCGAAGTGTTATCTGAAGACTTTTTTCCGTAGTTTCAATTCCAACTGGTACGATTGAGAGTGGGGAGGTTTTCATAACATCCATCCAATACCCGCGTTTCAATTCCAACTGGTACGATTGAGAGCGAGCACGCAGAAGCGTCTTGCGAGGAAATAATTAGTTTCAATTCCAACTGGTACGATTGAGAGGATCACTGGCGAATCCGACGTTGAGGCCCCCTACATGTTTCAATTCCAACTGGTACGATTGAGAGTCGACTATGCCTGGCCTACCTTCGCCAATATTGGGTTTCAATTCCAACTGGTACGATTGAGAGCGTTGGTACTGGTGCGCTATCGGCCGACCAAGACTGTTTCAATTCCAACTGGTACGATTGAGAGTAAAAACTTTATTCACAATGATACGAAAATTTATGTTTCAATTCCAACTGGTACGATTGAGAGATGTCGGGAATGTCATTGCATAAGATGTTATTCAAGTTTCAATTCCAACTGGTACGATTGAGAGTCAAAATCCGCCAATTCTCCGACCCAAGAGACTAGTTTCAATTCCAACTGGTACGATTGAGAGGTTATAAAATGTGCGTGTGAGTTGCGTTTTTCCTCTGTTTCAATTCCAACTGGTACGATTGAGAGTGGAAGTTGCATCTGGGCAGCCGAATAATATAGCGGTTTCAATTCCAACTGGTACGATTGAGAGTGATTATCCGCGCCGGTATAGGAAGGTTCGTGATAGTTTCAATTCCAACTGGTACGATTGAGAGTACAATCATAATCCGCAGGAAGATCGTTAGTATCTGTTTCAATTCCAACTGGTACGATTGAGAGTTCCTTGCCCAACGCGGCCAAGGACTGGTTAGCCTGTTTCAATTCCAACTGGTACGATTGAGAGCGCTGCCCGTCACGTCGCCCGTAAGGGTAATAGTCGTTTCAATTCCAACTGGTACGATTGAGAGGTCCGAGCCGAAGCCAGTCGGCATCATCGTGCTACGTTTCAATTCCAACTGGTACGATTGAGAGCGGTGTAATTGGCACCGCCGGGCAATACCTAAGGGGTTTCAATTCCAACTGGTACGATTGAGAGCCGGAGATGTTACCGGAGTGTGCGGATACATAACGTTTCAATTCCAACTGGTACGATTGAGAGGATGCAGGAATAACCCTGTACAGTGCGGACGGCGTGTTTCAATTCCAACTGGTACGATTGAGAGCCGATGGAAGCAACCTTGCAACAGACATCTATAATCTGTTTCAATTCCAACTGGTACGATTGAGAGATCGGCCATAAGGCCGATGAACCTCTTTACCTGTGCGTTTCAATTCCAACTGGTACGATTGAGAGCCGTGAGGTCTTTCACCAAGCGGATGCGGTACTTCTGTTTCAATTCCAACTGGTACGATTGAGAGGCATCCCCCGCCGCCGTGAACGCTACGGCATACGCCGGTTTCAATTCCAACTGGTACGATTGAGAGTTGGAGATTGAGACTTGGGGCCGATCGAAAACATTTCGTTTCAATTCCAACTGGTACGATTGAGAGCTGGTTGCTTTTCGGCGACCTGGCGGCCTAAAAATGTTTCAATTCCAACTGGTACGATTGAGAGGATTATATTGGACAACACAGGCGGCAGCGCTACCGCGTTTCAATTCCAACTGGTACGATTGAGAGGAAATATCGGCAGGTGCACCAGACCCAACCAACTCGTTTCAATTCCAACTGGTACGATTGAGAGATTCGACGGATAGTTACATCAGGCCCCGATATTAGTTTCAATTCCAACTGGTACGATTGAGAGCATTTTTTCGCTAATATCTGTCCGGTACCAGATGGGTTTCAATTCCAACTGGTACGATTGAGAGGCTTATATTGGACAACACAGGCGGCGGTGCTACCGCGTTTCAATTCCAACTGGTACGATTGAGAGGCGACCAGGAGCGCCAGGAGCCGAGGATCTTCTGCGGTTTCAATTCCAACTGGTACGATTGAGAGTTGCACGCTTTCCCGCAGATCGGCCATAAGGCCGAGTTTCAATTCCAACTGGTACGATTGAGAGTGGTACCCGCATCGGCCAATTGCGCCACGTTCGCGGGTTTCAATTCCAACTGGTACGATTGAGAGGTGATCGCAGACGAAGTTTACGATCATTTTCTCTGGTTTCAATTCCAACTGGTACGATTGAGAGACGGTGAACTTGCGATAACATCCATACAGTACCCAAGTTTCAATTCCAACTGGTACGATTGAGAGTCGGCAGTTTTTGACATAGATGGCGGTCAAACGCGTTTCAATTCCAACTGGTACGATTGAGAGACTTAACGAAGTCCAGCGATTGGTGCTCTATGTTGCGTTTCAATTCCAACTGGTTCGATTGAGAGCGGTGAACTTGCGATAACATCCATCCAATACCCGAGTTTCAATTCCAACTGGTACGATTGAGAGGGAATAGAAAAAATAAAGATAACACCAAAAGAATGTTTCAATTCCAACTGGTACGATTGAGAGTGGCGAAGCCATTTGGCGAACGCGTTCAGATAGTGTTTCAATTCCAACTGGTACGATTGAGAGACAGCGCGGACGGGGTTGAGGACGCATTCGTATCGGGTTTCAATTCCAACTGGTACGATTGAGAGCGCTTTTGATTTCACAGAAATAACCGAAAAAGACGAGTTTCAATTCCAACTGGTACGATTGAGAGAATACGCCTTAGTTATATCTACCTCACACACGTCCTGTTTCAATTCCAACTGGTACGATTGAGAGAGAAAGGGCAATTTCGGCGGGACTTTCAAAATCAGAGTTTCAATTCCAACTGGTACGATTGAGAGGGCAGATTGAGACCGAACCGAGACCCCTTCCAGTGTTTCAATTCCAACTGGTACGATTGAGAGAAGTTAGAATGCTCGTTTAACAAATCAGAAATATGTTTCAATTCCAACTGGTACGATTGAGAGAAGAGAGCACCGTGGACACCAGCGCAGGAGCGGGGTTTCAATTCCAACTGGTACGATTGAGAGCTCCGCGAACTCGGTATTCACCCGGTCCGATACGGGTTTCAATTCCAACTGGTACGATTGAGAGGTGAAATCGGTGGCGGCACCTGCACCGCCGCCGCTGCGTTTCAATTCCAACTGGTACGATTGAGAGAGGGTTCGGGGGTCGCCGTGAACGCCACGCCTGGCCGTTTCAATTCCAACTGGTACGATTGAGAGCACTCCAGACCCCCACAGTAACCGTACCAAGCGCAGGTTTCAATTCCAACTGGTACGATTGAGAGCAAGTCTAGGATGGGACTGAAGGTTGAAAAAAAGGCGTTTCAATTCCAACTGGTACGATTGAGAGTTTTGGCAAAAAAGTGGTTCCCGCCACTGGTGGTAAGTTTCAATTCCAACTGGTACGATTGAGAGTATTTGGCCTTCAGATATATGTCGGGCCGCATTTTGTTTCAATTCCAACTGGTACGATTGAGAGAAGAAGCAATCCTTGCAAACTATACAATTCTTGCCGAGTTTCAATTCCAACTGGTACGATTGAGAGCCAATATCCGAGCCGGGGGCGTTCGGATCGGTGAACGTTTCAATTCCAACTGGTACGATTGAGAGCGGAAGCATTGCGCCTGACCTACGCGGCATTCAAGTTTCAATTCCAACTGGTACGATTGAGAGGCGGAAGAGCAAATGACCGCCGCCGTTGTGGAGAAAAGTTTCAATTCCAACTGGTACGATTGAGAGGCTCGCAATGCTTGACACGGCGGAGATTGTTCCTTAGTTTCAATTCCAACTGGTACGATTGAGAGGGTGCCCGCATCGGCCAATTGCGCCACGTTCGCGGGTTTCAATTCCAACTGGTACGATTGAGAGATGGGGCTGTTCATGATAAAAAAGTAGAAAAAGATAGTTTCAATTCCAACTGGTACGATTGAGAGTTGTATCTGTTCACAGGTCATCCCGTTTTTTGGCGTTTCAATTCCAACTGGTACGATTGAGAGCCAGGCCAAAATTGGATGGGGCCGACAAAAGGCCAGTTTCAATTCCAACTGGTACGATTGAGAGGCCCGCTGCGATTTCAGAAACCGGCACTTTATATTTTGTTTCAATTCCAACTGGTACGATTGAGAGCATTGTGTGAATAGGTTATGTGTGGAGGGAGTAGGGTTTCAATTCCAACTGGTACGATTGAGAGGTAGTTTGGGCGGTGCCGGGAAAGGGTAGCCTCGTTTGTTTCAATTCCAACTGGTACGATTGAGAGAGAACACCCTGTCTACGATTAACTGTTCTAGCAGCGTTTCAATTCCAACTGGTACGATTGAGAGAGACGGCGGCGGCAAGCGCGTCCGCCTCTTTTTTGGGTTTCAATTCCAACTGGTACGATTGAGAGGCGATTGGGAATGAAGTAGTAGTCTGTTACTACGTGTTTCAATTCCAACTGGTACGATTGAGAGCTGACGACCCAGACTGCTACGCCTCAATCGAGGATGTTTCAATTCCAACTGGTACGATTGAGAGACCCGCCCGCTATTTGCAGGCGATAGCGCTCGTTAATGTTTCAATTCCAACTGGTACGATTGAGAGGGGATATCTTTAATTGTCATTTTGTGTGTTTTTTAAGTTTCAATTCCAACTGGTACGATTGAGAGCGTAATGTCTGGCCGGAAGTGGTACGAGTAGGCGAGTTTCAATTCCAACTGGTACGATTGAGAGTTTTAATTGTTAAAATTATTTTAGGCGTTTTTTTAGTTTCAATTCCAACTGGTACGATTGAGAGTTACGGTGTCCTTGTTTGCGCCACCTATGTTGCACTGTTTCAATTCCAACTGGTACGATTGAGAGGGTTTTGGCCGTCGTAATTGGCGGGTCGTACGCGTGTTTCAATTCCAACTGGTACGATTGAGAGGCACTTACCTTCAGGTATTTCCTTTCCTTCGTAAAGTTTCAATTCCAACTGGTACGATTGAGAGACGGCCTTCAGCCGCACAGCATCCGGTGCAGGTGTGTTTCAATTCCAACTGGTACGATTGAGAGGGCTGGTGCGTCCGGCCTAAATTCGTCCTTCGGATGTTTCAATTCCAACTGGTACGATTGAGAGTCTCGCTGCTACTATTCCCAAACGTGTACACATTGTTTCAATTCCAACTGGTACGATTGAGAGGCATAAGCCGAAATTAAGATGTAACGATGTAAATAAGTTTCAATTCCAACTGGTACGATTGAGAGAAAAATCAACGAGCAGCTCACCCGTCGCGCTGTAAGGTTTCAATTCCAACTGGTACGATTGAGAGTTACAAGGGAATGTCATTCCGTCTGGGCCTAACCTGTTTCAATTCCAACTGGTACGATTGAGAGGAAACGGTGTTGCATTCGCGCTCCATTGTCTTCGCGTTTCAATTCCAACTGGTACGATTGAGAGACGTTCGCGAATTGTGAAAGTGCATTGAACATGATATGTTTCAATTCCAACTGGTACGATTGAGAGCAATAGCGGCACCCAGCAACGGGTTCGGCGAGTTCTGTTTCAATTCCAACTGGTACGATTGAGAGAAAAATACCCAACCTACGCGCACTATGAGCACTAGTTTCAATTCCAACTGGTACGATTGAGAGACGGCAAAAACGGGCTAAGCCAATGCTAAAGACTGCGTTTCAATTCCAACTGGTACGATTGAGAGGCCTCCTCCTCGCCATGGATGTCGCCTCGATGTACGGTTTCAATTCCAACTGGTACGATTGAGAGCTTGTGTAGATCACCCTGAGCGGGCCATGTCTCGCGGTTTCAATTCCAACTGGTACGATTGAGAGAAGATATTGCAGGGGCGTACCGCGTTCCCCTGCACAGTTTCAATTCCAACTGGTACGATTGAGAGCTTTTCCGTGCACCTCGATCGTGGCCGCTTCTGTGGTTTCAATTCCAACTGGTACGATTGAGAGCTGCAAACCCCGCGACGACCCACCAGGTACTGGCGTTTCAATTCCAACTGGTACGATTGAGAGCGTGATCGCAGACGAAGTTTACGATCATTTTCTCTGGTTTCAATTCCAACTGGTACGATTGAGAGATTTTCGCGAGACCCTCCAAAACCGCATGGCCGCCGGTTTCAATTCCAACTGGTACGATTGAGAGCCAATGGAAGAAGTGCAAAAACTCGCCAACGCCCGTTTCAATTCCAACTGGTACGATTGAGAGTTGCAACTCAGATATTCTTCGTGTGCAGTTTGGCTGTTTCAATTCCAACTGGTACGATTGAGAGAACCGGAACTGGAATAGAAACATCATTTTGAATTATGTTTCAATTCCAACTGGTACGATTGAGAGTCTGGAATGGACAAGATATTCATGTTCAACCTTTGGTTTCAATTCCAACTGGTACGATTGAGAGCCATTTACGGGAAGGGAAAAGATGCCATACCCAAGTTTCAATTCCAACTGGTACGATTGAGAGATTTGATTTCCTACGTCTTGATTTAACCTACTTCTGTTTCAATTCCAACTGGTACGATTGAGAGGCAAAGGTTCCACATCAAATGAAACTATCTAAAAAAGTTTCAATTCCAACTGGTACGATTGAGAGAAATATTTCTCGATTCATGATGATGAGTATTTGAAGTTTCAATTCCAACTGGTACGATTGAGAGTAGTAACCAACGACAAAAAACAATTCCTGCACGTGTTTCAATTCCAACTGGTACGATTGAGAGATTTAAGATCATGTCACATTCAAATTTCACTAGAGTGTTTCAATTCCAACTGGTACGATTGAGAGGAACCAGCATGAACCTTAACGCTAACAAGACGTGGTTTCAATTCCAACTGGTACGATTGAGAGGCAAAATGGTCAAATGTTACCGTCAAATAACGCTGTTTCAATTCCAACTGGTACGATTGAGAGCGGTATCACGCGGCTAAATGCGAGCGACAACTACCGTTTCAATTCCAACTGGTACGATTGAGAGGCAACCCCGCCTTTTTTGCCTATTTCCTTTGCCCTAGTTTCAATTCCAACTGGTACGATTGAGAGTCGGGTCTCCGATATTGGAAGTACCGCATCATTGAGTTTCAATTCCAACTGGTACGATTGAGAGCTGAAAAAACAAGACAAACCCCCAACCCCAGACGCGGTTTCAATTCCAACTGGTACGATTGAGAGTCCATTGTTATGATGTGTGATGATGTGTGATGATGGTTTCAATTCCAACTGGTACGATTGAGAGAGTGCATACCTCTCCTTAGTGAGCGATAAGTTTTTGTTTCAATTCCAACTGGTACGATTGAGAGAAGCAACATGAACGAAGTACAAGCAATAGAGAAGAGTTTCAATTCCAACTGGTACGATTGAGAGAACCTCGCTCGTATTCAGCCCGCGCGACGTAGTCTGGTTTCAATTCCAACTGGTACGATTGAGAGTGCAAAGGCTTTCCCGGCCACCGAAGACGAGGCTTTGTTTCAATTCCAACTGGTACGATTGAGAGGCACGGAGAATGCGAACTAATGATAGGGTTGAATGCGTTTCAATTCCAACTGGTACGATTGAGAGCAACGCGGAGCGGGTGAAAATGCTGGAGATTTTAAGGTTTCAATTCCAACTGGTACGATTGAGAGAAAACGTAACTGCTTGGCGACAGCGTGGCACCGGGTTTCAATTCCAACTGGTACGATTGAGAGCCTTTTTTTTTGCCTCCATCTGGGGAAAGGAGCCGCGTTTCAATTCCAACTGGTACGATTGAGAGTGCACACCCTGCATAAATGTCTGTTGGTTTTGCAGTTTCAATTCCAACTGGTACGATTGAGAGGCCGCCTGCGAACTTGGCGGCACTGACCAGCCGCTGTTTCAATTCCAACTGGTACGATTGAGAGAGCGCGAAACGATCGTGGCTTCCGTGGCCCAGTTGGGTTTCAATTCCAACTGGTACGATTGAGAGACCGGCACTTTATGTTTTTAAAACATTCGTAATTTTGTTTCAATTCCAACTGGTACGATTGAGAGCACGGATCCGCAAGACCGGCCACTGGAAAAACTCTGTTTCAATTCCAACTGGTACGATTGAGAGGCGGTATTGCCACACGCACCATATATGTATTACCGTTTCAATTCCAACTGGTACGATTGAGAGCAGGGGTAGGCGGGACATTCAGAAAGCGGCATCGGGTTTCAATTCCAACTGGTACGATTGAGAGCGATCTCGCCGCTAATCTGCCACTCGATCGTAATGGTGTTTCAATTCCAACTGGTACGATTGAGAGATAAGGGGCTTTAGGATTTTTTGACAGTCCTGGTATGTTTCAATTCCAACTGGTACGATTGAGAGGGGCAGCACCTGTAATATCCAACATCTGGGAAGGCGAGTTTCAATTCCAACTGGTACGATTGAGAGTCAATGACACGACCTGGAAGCCGATGAAAGCCCCGGGTTTCAATTCCAACTGGTACGATTGAGAGCGCCCGAAATTTCAGACCAGGCGTGGCGTTCACAGGTTTCAATTCCAACTGGTACGATTGAGAGCCGCTCCAGACCCCCACAGTAACCGTACCAAGCGTAGGTTTCAATTCCAACTGGTACGATTGAGAGTCCGTTTACGGCAGTATTCAAACTTACGACTACTCGTTTCAATTCCAACTGGTACGATTGAGAGCGGAAGGGCAATTGACCGCCGAGGTCGTGGAGAAAAGTTTCAATTCCAACTGGTACGATTGAGAGCCCACTCGTTCTGGGTGCATCCGAAAGGCGTGTCTGTTTCAATTCCAACTGGTACGATTGAGAGCGAGACAGCAGCGGTCGCTCCCGACCCTGAACTCTCGTTTCAATTCCAACTGGTACGATTGAGAGATCTCACCGTCCGATCCGACGGACTCACCCGTAAGTGTTTCAATTCCAACTGGTACGATTGAGAGATTTGTTGTTCAACGCCCGC
>Ga0335397_10012623_pt1 | contig 10331 bp, 10 predicted proteins | sample MAT04_FD_205740 | JGI IMG/M metagenome (GOLD analysis project Ga0335397, IMG submission 205740) | Freshwater microbial communities from Lake Fryxell liftoff mats and glacier meltwater in Antarctica - MAT-04 (spades assembly) (version 2) ...
TCGCAGTGAAGCTGTCAGCAGCGGTAATGTCTGTTTTATTTTATCTTCGCCCCTGACACCCGCTAGTCCCGCTGCTAGTTGGTTGAAGTTTCATCCTGCCGGGATTTCTGATGTGGGGTTTCAGGTAAAAAATATCGAATTAGCGGTGCGTCGAGCGGCTGCGGCAGGTGCTGAAATCCTAAAACCGATTGAAGAAGACCTAACAGCAGGAGTCTTTTGTAAACGGGCAAAAATCGCTGGTTGGGGAGATTTAAGCCACACGCTTGTTGAGCGAATGGGCGAGAATTCACTATTACGGGCTTCTGCTAAGCTGCCACTGTTTACCCTCATCGACCATGTAGTTTTAAATGTTGCATCGGGCGATTTGTCAAGTGCTGTTAGTTGGTATCAAAAAATATTAGGTTTTGATCCTCAGCAAAATTTTGACATTCAGACTGAAAAGTCGGCTTTACGCAGTCAAGTTATGGTGCACGCTGAAGGTGGGGTGCAATTCCCGATTAATGAACCGGCATCGGCTAATTCTCAAATTCAAGAGTTTTTGAGCGCAAATCGAGGGCCGGGTATTCAGCACATGGCTTTGCAAACTACTGATATTGTGGGGGTTGTTACTGATTTGCGATCGCGCGGTTTGCCTTTTCTGCCAGTTCCTCCAACATATTACTCCGAATTGCGGCGGCGGCAAAACTATTTGCCCCCAGATTGGCAAGCAATTGCAGCTTCGGAAGTTTTGGCAGATTGGCAAGAAGATACTCCCGCTGCGATGCTGCTGCAAATCTTTACCCAGCCAATTTTTGCTGAACCGACTTTCTTTTTCGAGATTATTGAGCGCCGAGTTAGTTTAGTTAATGGTAAACAGGTGCAAGCAGGAGGTTTTGGGGCTGGGAATTTTAAAGCTTTGTTTGAGGCAATTGAACGGGAACAAATGAAACGGGGAAGTTTGACTGATAATTGATAAAAATTCCACTTTTTAGGTCATGCCGCCGTGTTGATAAGCACTGCGATATCCTTCCACCCATAGGCAATTTCTTTCAGTGCAACTCCTGCTCTGCTTGTCTGTTCTTCGTCCACTTTTTCACCTCCTAAAAATTCATAAAACTTGCGGGCTGAATTGTCTCCCAGTACCCAAACTAGCATCGAATTCAAACTTAATTCTGCCAATTTTGTGGCAACTTTTCTCACAAGTTGCTGTCCGATTCCTTGACGCTGATATTCCTCCAATATATAGATGGCAAATAATTCTCCTTGATAAACATATTTGCCAGTTCGCTCGCAACCGCCCGCAGCAAAACCCACAATTTGTCCCGATTGATTCTCAGCAACGCAGACAAAATCCCCAGTATTTTTGACGTTTGACAGGATTTCTTGCCAATTGCTTTCTCGTTTTTGATATGACAGTTGCGCTAGGTAATCTGCTGGTAAAAATTTTCGGTAAGCTGTCCGCCAAGTGTCTAGATTAACTCTGGCAATGGCAGGTGCGTCAGCGATTTTAGCTTCTCTCACAATCATCAGAAAATACTCCTTTCCCGCTCTGAAATTTTCTTTTCGAGTCTAGGTAAACAAATATGCGATCGCGCCTTTCTAGTTTAGCTTGATAGAGCGCGCGATCGGCTTCTCCAATTAACCCCTCAATCAATAAACCGACAGCAGGCACAACATTAGTGACTCCGATACTGAGAGTCACAAACTTACTTACCTTGGAATCAGCATGAAGAATTGCCGCAGCATTCAAATCGCTGCGAATTGATTCAGCTACCCGCATTGCTCCCTTAGCATCAGTCGGCGACAAAATTAATCTAAAATCCTCAAGCCCCTGCATTTATCCGTGGGGTCGCCTCTAAAATCTAAAATCTAAAATCTAAAATCGATTGACTCTTGGCGCGGAACTTAATTCATACTGTCAATCAGCAACGCCAAATTATTAATACATTACTTGAAGTTTGACGATATTCCTATTCCTGGGGCATTCATACCTTGATTCAGCAACGTCTTTAATTCAACTGTTGCCTTTAATTAGCACTATTCCTCTATAGCGGTTCTCAAAAAAAGTGAGGATAGCCCATAGCCCTATGCCCATAGCCCTATGCCCATAGCCCTATGCCGTTCGCGTACCTCATCTTTCTGAGACTCGGCTATACACTTTACCTCCCCTGGGTATTGGTGTCAATTTTTGTAAATAACCTGTTACCTTGAAGTGATATAATATCGAACAATTTGTATAAAAACTGGAAAATACTCTGCTCAATGCTGAGACTTATTACCGACTTTGATGGCCCGATCATGGATGTGTCCGATCGCTATTACCGAGTTTATCAGCAGTGTCTGGCCGAGACTCAGCGTGAGTGCCAAGCAGTGCACGAACTCACCTTAGCCGAGTTTTGGAACATGAAGCGGGCGCGGGTTCCCGAAAGCGAAATCGGCATCCTCTCAGGATTAGATGCAGCCCAAGCCGTCGAATTTGCCCAGAAACGCCGTCAAACTGTCCACACGTTGCCGTTCCTGATGTACGATCGACCAGTTCCCAGCGCGGTGGAAACGCTCGAAAAGGTGCAGCGCGCGGGAGTAGACTTAGCGGTGATGACGATGCGCCGCGTCAGGGAACTAGACGAAGCTTTTAACCGCTGCAATTTAGGGCATTTTTTCCCAGAAAACCGCCGCTATTGCCTCCCTAACGATTACGTCAAAACCGGGGATGTTAAAGATAAGCCGCTGCTGATGGCAAGAGCTTTGGCTGAACTGCCGCCGGCTTCTGATCTCTGGATGGTGGGGGATACTGAGGCGGACATCATCGCGGCAAAAACCCACGGTGTCAAGGTAATTGGTGTGTTGTGCGGAATTCGCGATCGCACCCAACTAGAAATGCACAAACCGGATTTAATTGCTAATAATTTGAGTGAAGCAGTTGAGATTATTTTAGGTATCAAAAATTAGTCAGTTGTCAGTTGTCAGTTGTCAGTTGTTAGTTGTCAGTTGTCAGTCAACAGTCAACAGTCAACAGTCAACAGTCAACAGTCAACAGTCAACAGTCAACTGACAACTGACTATCGCAGAAAACCGCTGACCAGCCACAGAATTAAAAAACTAAACAAAGCAATAAGTTTCTCTGTTGAGATAAATGCTGTACTGAGCAAAGGGCCGAAAATACCTCCCAGCACCAAGCCTACAACCAAGCCAACCACAGTCAGCAGCACGGCCCGACCAAATTTTTGTTCCTTGCGATTAATAAAATAAAGACAAGAGCCGACTCCAAGAGCCAGAGTCAACTGTAGTAAAGAATCATTAGCCGCCGGATAAATACTCAGTCCGCCCAAGGCCACATAAACCCCAGCCGGCCACAAAATGTCCGATCGACTAGGAGTATCGATTAGCCGCTGCAACCAAGCTGGGCGGCCCGAAGGAGGAGACGGAGTAAAGCTTGCGGGTGGGGGAGTCAGCCGCTCGGGAAAGCGGATGCGTTCGGGCACTTTAATTTTACCTTCCTGTCGCTGTCGCAAGCGATCCATGAGAATCGCGTCATAAGCAGCTTCGATCGATTCCAAACGTTTCTTGTCGCCGCTGTACTGCTCGGCTTGACGGGTGCGGGCCTCTTGCACTTCATCAAAGGAAGCATCTTCATCGACTTCAAGCAGTTGATAGGGAGTTGGCTCACTCATAAAACTTGTTAGTATGCGGAAAACTCAGCGTCTTTAGACCTGAGAGGGATGCGAGCGGGCGGTGTTAACCGCCGTGGTTTGAAATTGTAGGATGATATCGTAAACCATTGGTTTGATATCCTCCCCACTGATAAATCAGGGGGATTCCAGTCTACCCGAACAACGAAGGCTGTTTGGGAAATTGGTGGGTTGACGCTTCGCTGGAAGATGCCGCATTAGATGCGGTCTTACTCCATCCTCCACGTCCATTTATAGTCTCGGGCAATCCACCCGCGACTTTTATATTAATTGCCGCATTCTGGTCTCGGTCGTGAACGGCTCCACAAAACAAGCAAGTCCATTCACGGACTGAGAGTTCTTTTTTCCCGCCAATTTGCCTACAACAAGAACATCGTTGGCTAGTTGGTTCCCATCGGCTGATGACCCTGAAATCTCTTCCGTACATTTCTGACTTAGCTTCTAGCATTGTCCGAAAACTTCGCCAACCTAAATCAGAAATGGCACGAGATAGTTTACGGTTTTTCATCATACCGGAAACGTTGAGGTCTTCCAGAATTATCGTTTGGTTTTCACGAATAATTCTGGTACTTAATTTGTGTAGGAAATCGTTACGAATATCGGAGATTCTAGCGTGAATCCTTGCAACCTTCCGGCGTGCTAATTCCCTTCGCCTGCTTCCTTTCTTTTTTCTGGCTAGCTTGCGTTGTGCCTTATGAAGTTTCCTTAGATTCTTCTTGAGAGGCTTGGGAGCTTTTATTTTTTTACCTGTACTCAGAGTAGCGAAGTCGGTAATACCGAGATCGATGCCAACAGATTGTCCGTTATCGGGCAATATTGCCGGGTTAACTTCAACGACAAAGCTGACAAAGTATCGGTTCGCAGCATCTTTGATTACCGTGACCGAACTTGGCGGGGACGGTAATTCCCTTGACCAGACGACTTCGATTCGTCCAATCCTGGCAAGATAGATTTTCCCATGTTTAATGGAAAAGCCTCCTATTCTGAATCGTGCCGACTGCCTCCCATTGCGTTTTTTGAATTTGGGACGGCTAACCTTCCGACCTTTTCGCTTACCTTTCAGTGAATCAAAGTAATTTTTCCAAGCTACTCCTAGATCGGCAATTGATTGCTGAAGAGGGATGTTCGACACTTCCGCCAACCATTCTCGCTGTTCTAACTTCTTAGCTTGAGTAATGAATGTTTTTTGCAAGTCGACCTGACTGGGCAATTTGTCGGATGAATTGCACGACGCTAGTGAATCATTCCATACAACACGACAGCAACCAAACAACTTAGCAAGACTGTGAACTTGCTGGGAAGTTGGATATATGCGGTATTGATATCGTTGTTTCATAGAACTATTCTAGCAGTGAAACGACAACTCGAAAAAATAGATATGTTAAGATTGTGACTAGCATGAAGAAGAAGGCGGTTGAAATCGCTACCGACTTTTCCCCGTGTCTGAAGCTTTCGGGCCCGGCGGGCTCGTTTTCTGGTCATTAAATTTATTTAATAACCCGCTGAAGGCTCTCGTTAATAGTGCAATTTTAACAAGAGAGGAAAGCCGCGCCGCTTTCCCAAAAGTTTTGCTGGTAGTTTTTAGTGCTTTGAGACTGAAACCAGCAAACATTAGAAAGGTAGAAGGCATTGGGCAACAGGAAATAAAAAATTATCAACCTAAAGATTTTTGTTTTTACCTTAGCTTAGCCGTCTACAATTTTACCTGTTGCCGAAGGCTTTCAACGGGGATTTGTCCCGCAGGCGCTGACAATTCCCGACCACTGGATTTTTTTTAGTCGATCGCGGCGGTAGGAAAAAAAGCGAGCCGAGTCAGAATAAGTACAGAAAGGAGCGATCGCCACTTGAGAAAGATCGATTCCCAATTGCTGCAATTGCAGAGCATTGCAGATGCGAACATCCAAGCGTACTTTTCCAGGTTCTGGATCTGCTAGTACAGGAGATTCTGGCAGTTGGTGCAAAAACTCTAGAATGCCGTCTGCTGTCGCACTAACAGCATTCTGGGGAGCAATCGCGGCTAAGAGAGACGCGGCAACTTCCACAGATACCTGGTAAACCTCTCCTGAGATCGCCGGCCCCATAGCAATTTTGAGATTTTCTAGTTGACTGCCGACGGCCACAAGTCGATCGATCGCCTCTGGTAATATCTTAGCAGCAGTGCCGCGCCAACCGGCGTGAACTGCCGCAACCAGTCCGGTGCGATCGTCAGCAATCAGCACCGGTACGCAGTCGGCCGAGCAAACCCACAGCGCCTCACCATCGAGTTCTGCCACCAACCCATCAGCCTCAACATAGCTTTGAGCAGCGGTTTCCGAAACCGGAGGCACAACCGGGGACAACTGACCGGTTTTGACTACCGCATTGCCGTGTACCTGCTGAAGGCGGTAAACCTTGGCTCCTGGTTCGAGAATTTCCGTCAGCTCGATCGGCCCTTGGGGCGAGAAATCGCGAGTAAAAAAGCCGTGAGACCATCGAGAGAGCAAGCTACAAGTCAGATAAGGCAAACCTTGGGAGTTCTGCCACTCCCAACCGATCCCCGAAGTAGCTCCGGCCGCCGGTGAGGAGTCAGGAAAATTTGTCAAGCGATCGCCAGCTACAGTCATTAAAGCCATCCATCCCCAAACGAATCAATTTGCATTCTATCTATTCTAAGCAATCAACAATTTTGGCGGCTGAGGTTTAAATGCGCGGCTTTTATCAAAAAAATCGGGATGAAAGAAGCGGTTAGTGGCGGTGGACGCTGGCGAAATTTGGCACGACCCGAAAAATAGAGGCAAATAATTAACACAGACGAACGCCAAAGCGCTATTATCATTGTGGCCTTGACAGACTCCGCCAGCCAGTGCGATCGTCCGCCAAAAAACCAGGGCATCGATCGCGAATCGACGCCACAGCATTCGAGCTGGTTCGACGCGCCAAAAAATTGCCTCAAGCCGGGTAAAATCAGTTAAGTCTGTATTAAAGATTGGGATTGCCATACAGTCGATCCAGGCCCAGCCAAAAAAAACAGATACTTGCTTGAATACTTCTGTCGCCAGCAGCCCAAAACTTTAGACTTTAGTTCGGGCTCCTTTGATTCACTCGTCTGCAAGTAAATCTCAAATCTCAAATCTCAAATCTCAAATCGACTGACTTAGATCTCCTTGCGTCCCCTGTTGAGTTGGAAAAAAAAAATCGTGAAACCAGTTCCAGACAAGCAAAAAGCAGCCCATTTGAACACCAAAAATCACAAAAAGAACCCGACAGGCGCTCGGACTCGATCGCGCCTTTTGTCCGATCGCTCGCTGCTGGTAGGACTGGGTTGCCTCGCCAGTCTGGGACTGCTCAGCAAAGGCCTAGTGTGGGCCCAAGCCGAAACACCGCCAGCAGAACAAGCAGTCCCCGGCGCAGCAGAACTCCAGCCACTATTTGAAGCGCCTCTGGCCCCCCCGGAACCGGAAGTCAGCCAAGTAGAGCCAGAACCGTACTCCCCACCGCAGGCAGAAGCTCCGGCTCCCGAGCCTGTCTATGCCGAACCGCCTCGGGAGTCAGATTACGTCACCGAAGCACCTCCAGCTTATTATCTGCCGGAGCCTGCGCTGATTCCCCTGCCAGAAGCCACAGCCCAAGAGCCTCCTTTTGAAGCGCCAGTTAACCCAGTCCATACTGCTGAAGCCGACCATACAGACTACAGCGCTGGCGCTGACAGCGGCTACGAACCGCCGACAAGAATCGAGTTTGCAGAACGATCGAGCGGCTGCGAAGGTTCCGGAGGTGGCGGTTCGTGCGGGCCTGCTGCTGTTTCCGAGCCGGTCACAGCAGAAGCAGCCCCTCCCAGCTACAGCCCCCAAACTCCGATCGCAGAACAACCCAACGACAGCCCGCAAACCCCGATCGCCGGTAACTCGTATATTGCACCCCCGCCTCGAAATCTGCCACAAAACCTTGCCGAGAACGTTCCGAGCAATGTTCCGAGCAATGTTCGGGGAAATGCGGCGGATAATAATCGGGGTAATTCTGCCAATAAAGTCGATCGAGCCATTCAACAAGTAGGGAACCAGCTTTGGGGACAAGGAAGCGCCGGAGAATCTGCTTATGCACCGAAGGGCTACTCGGCTAACTCTGGATACTCGGCTAACTCTGGATACTCGGCTAACTCTGGATACTCGGCTAACTCTGGATATTCGGCTAACTCTGGATACTCGGCTAACTCTGGATATTCGGCTAACTCTGGATACTCCGCAGATGCTGGATATTCGGCTAACTCTGGATATTCGGTCAACCCTGCATCCTACGGCGGCCCTCCCGAACCCAGCATGGGACTAGGGCCGGTGCAAGTCGGTGCCATTAGTGTCAGCAGCGGCAGCAATACAGGTTTTGCTTACTACAATCTCACGCCGCGTCCTTTAGGAATGCCCGGAAACGGCAACAGCAGCCTGTTGTTTCCGCTATCTATTGCTGCCGAAATTACTTCGTCCTTCGGATGGCGGACTCATCCGGTTATGGGCTACGGCAGGTTTCACACCGGAACTGACTTGGGAGCTCCGATGGGAACGCCCGTACTGGCCGCTTATGCGGGTCAAGTGGCGATCGCCGATTGGTTGGGCGGCTACGGTTTGACGGTGGTTCTCAGCCACAACAAACAGTCTCAGGAAACTCTCTACGGCCACCTTTCGGAACTGTTTGTCAAACCCGGAGAGTTTGTGAAACAGGGAGAAACTATCGGCCGCGTCGGTAGTACGGGAATGTCTACAGGGCCTCACCTTCACTTCGAGATCCGGCAAATGACCGATCGGGGTTGGGTGGCGATCGATCCGGGCGCTCAGCTAGAATTCGCCGTAGCCAAAATGCTCGGAAGTTTAGAAACCGCCAAAGTACCCCTAATGCCGAAAATCGTGGAAACACTAAGCGCTAGGGGACTCAAGGATTTAGAAAGCGATTTGCCCATGCTTCCACCTCTGCCGCTGGGAATGGACATCGAAGTTCACAACCTCCAGCCGCCATTCCCGGAATTGTTAAAAGCTGACACTTCAGCGCCGAAGGATAAGGAAGCCTCCAAACCCAAAATTCAGAAGCAAGCTAGCAGGTAAAAATTGGGGATTGGCTAGATGAATTTTTTTAGGGGGCGGGTTATTCGCCCACCCCACAAGAAAATTTATGTTTTGTGGAACGGACTCGCGAGCCGACAAAAATTGGTAATTTGCAGCGTATGCTAATAGTGCAGCATTTGTGGGAATTAACTTTATTTCTGATTATTGTAGTTAGCCCGATTCCCTTAAGCTTGTCTCTTGCCTTCGAGAATCAGAAGGAAAACAGTAACTATTCATTTCCTCATTTTCTGCTCGTACTTTTGACGGGATGCAGCATTGTACAAGTTTGTATCGGTTTGATTTTAGGGAGTGTCGATCGCCTAAATCTCGCTGCGGTCATTATAGCAGAAATGCTGATTTGTGCGATCGGCTTAACCCTGATTTATACAAAAAACCACACAGCTTTTACCTTCTCGCAATTGCCGATTCCCCGAATCAAGCAACATCGGGATCTATCCGAATTCCTAATTATTTTGGCCACCGCTGTTGCAGGATTTTTGCTGTTGAAAACTCTCGCAACCAAACCCACAACCAATTATGACTCATTGTGGTTTCACCATCGGGCGATCGCCCGATGGTATCAAACCCATTCCTTTACACTATTAGATGTCGCTGGAAATTGGATTTTCGATCACGAACAAGCACGACTATATCCGTACAATTGGCACATTTTATCTGCTTTGTGCGTACTCCCATTCAGAGAAGACTTTCTCACAGCTTTTCCCAGCCTAATTGCCTGGGTACTTGAAGGAATTTCTGTCTATCTATTGAGCATAAAGTTTGGATCAAGCCGCATTAACGGCATGGCAGCAGCATCTTTAGTATTGACAGTACCGATGGTGCTCAACCAAGTTAATACCATTCACCCAGACTTACCGCTAGCTGCCATATTTACAGCGGGTTTGTATTTCGGTTTATCATATCATAGCAGCCGATCGCAATCCGAGTTATCCCTATTTTTGGCAACCACCGGAATGCTAGCCGGAATCAAAATCACCGGGCTAGTCTATGCAGCCTCACTTTTAGGAGGATTAGGAATATTAGAAATTAAAAGATTCGCCGTTAAGAAAAATTCTACACCAGCCAATCAAGACTTACGCAGAACCTCTATACGTAGGGTGCGCACTGCGCACCTTACCGCTATAATTCGCGCGTCAAACGACTTTTTGCGTAATTCCCGTAATTGGAGAATTCGCCACATCAAACCAGTCTTGCTGTGCGGCATACTTAGCTGCTTGCTTTTAGGAGGTTTTTTGGTATGCGAGGAACTTGCTGCACATCAATTATCCTGTTAGTGATGCCCGCGAGATTAACATTCCCTTACCGTCTCCCGTACCTGCACCAAAACCGACCGTACAGCAACCAACACCTACCATACCAGCGCCACCAGTTGCGCCGTCTTTCAAGATTTGGCAAAGCACTTTAGCAGCTCAATTTAATCCCCGCAATATTTCCCACTGGCAAACACTCGGCTTGCAAATCCTGATTAGATTGCAACTGCCATTTCTGGCGATCGCACTTCAGGTATTAGCAGCACCTCTAGCTTTGATCAAACCTAAAACCAGAATAATCAATCAAAATAATATCATCCTAA
>Ga0335397_10012625_pt1 | contig 10330 bp, 6 predicted proteins | sample MAT04_FD_205740 | JGI IMG/M metagenome (GOLD analysis project Ga0335397, IMG submission 205740) | Freshwater microbial communities from Lake Fryxell liftoff mats and glacier meltwater in Antarctica - MAT-04 (spades assembly) (version 2) ...
GTTAGCTTGTTTACATTTCATTAATTAACAACAAGCAGCAATGCAATGATTGACTATTATGAAATAAAATCACAGCCAATTACCTTTGCTTTTTCCGCACTGGAAATTGGTAAATCCATAAAGTGTTCACACTTTTGTGATTAAACAAGAAGAGCCGTGTGAAGCGAGAGTTTCAAGCACGGTTCCGTGAGAACGTGAGGGTGAAATTCCCTCGCGTGACTCGATTACCACATATACTAAAAGCCGACCCGCAAATGACACATTTGGTTTTTCCCGACACACGAGCCAATGCTCAAAAAACCAAAAGAGCCATTTTTTGCCAACCCTCGAAAAAGGAATAAACTGAGTATGAATGATGTAAATAAATATTTAGAAGTACTTGTTGGATTTTCAGAAAAGAAACTGAAAACGTATTTTGATATTGACAAACTAGGCTTTGAAAATTTTGAGTTGGTTAATTCATACTTGATTCATCAAACAATAAAAGATAAAAAAAATAAGAAAAACACTCTCATTTACATCCCAAATGGAGATACAAAATCGCAGTTTTACCTTCCTGTAATATTTACTCTAGCTATTTACAATTTCACAGATAACTATATTGATGATGCCACGATTTTTAATATAGGAGATATCATTCAAAAAGATGGTATTCGAAAAAAAATTGTATCAAAGAATGGCACAACATATACTGCGGAATGGGAAAATAAAAGAAAAGGAATAATTACCAAATCAAGTGGAGAAATATCCCATAATGCAATAAAAACGTACATCATAACAAACGCAGACTTAAAAAACCAACAAGTCAAGCTAAAGTTTGATTTGTACAGGTCATTTTTTGCTAGTGTTATAAAAGAGGATATTAAATTTCTACCATCTAAATTCAAATATAAATCGATTATAGTAACCGATAAAAGCATTGTTGAAGAACTTAAAACCTATGAGATAGATGGTGAAAAAATTCACAAAGCATTTCCGTTTCGATATGTAACTAAATCAGGAATAGAAACGGATAATATTCCTATTGACCCAATGATTTACATTGTTAATGACTATGAAACGGCAAGAAAACACATATTAGAAAAAGGAATTTATATTCGTAACATAACTTTCATTGGACACAATAAATACAAAGAACATTATCTGCAAATTTCGGAAGACTTGAATAATAACAAAATGGAAAATTGCTTATTTGTTGGGAGTTCAGACTTTCCTGAAAATGCTATTCCAAATCTATTAAAATGGAAATGGACTTTACCCGAGTTAGATTACTTTAACTATTTCGAAACATTTCCAATCGATAAGATAATAGTAGAAGATGTTCCATTTTCAAAGTCCTTAATTGAATTTGATGCAGTAATAAACAAGATTGAAAACGACTATGGTATTAATCTAAAAGAACTCTACAAATTTATTAGGAACATTTTGCCAATAATAATTCCATCTCAAAAAAGCAGATTAGTATCTCAACTTGAAAACACATTAATGTATTTTGAAAAAGAAGGAGAAGATATTTTAGAAACGGCTTTAGACGAAATTGGTGAATATGACTATGAAAATGCTTGGAACGAAATTTTAGAAAAATTCAAAAAACTTATTGACTGTAAACGAAACAGCCTATCAAAATTTGATGAAATTAATTCATTTCAAAAAATAGACTATCTAGTAGTTCCCAAAGAATATTGTGATTTTTGGATTGATGAATTAAAGAATAATAAAGTCAAGAATATAATATCATACAAAGAATTTAATCAGCTTGAAGTAAGGAATAAAACGATTGTATTTTTAGGTTTCTTTGGTTACAACCATCTAAAATCTATGATGTACAATTCAAATAAGATAAACATCCTTTTATATCAACAAGAAGATGAATATTTTGAAAGTTGTTTTCAACAATTAAAGAATGAAACCTACAATGAATTAAGAAATTCTCATAGAAAAGAAATTTCCGAAATTTCTTTTAAAGAAACTGAACATATTGAGAATGTTGACGAATTAATAAAACGACTTTTTGGACAAGAAGAAGATTCAAAAATAAATCCTGATTATTCAGATTCATACAATACAAACATCTGTAGGGTATTGGAATTTGAAAATAACACGGAATGTTTAGAATTAGATGAGAATAAAACGGTGCTGCTAAAAATTAATAATCAAGAGCGTTTTGAAAAAGTAAGAAATCTTACTGTAGGTGATAAAATAAGGGTTTATGATAATTCATCAAAAGAAGAACTCTATCAAGTTGCATTACATTTTGACAATGATGGAGAGTTTTCAAAAATTGAAGAATTTTCAAAACTATGGAAGAAAGAATTAAAGGCTTTTTATCTCAAATTTAATTCACTTGATGAATTGCATCAAAACCTTTTGAGTATTGGTTTGAGCATAAAAAACGAACAAACGTTACACAATTGGACTAACATTAATAGTAATGTAAAGTTTCCACAACGAAAAAAGGATTTGTCTGTTTTAAGAAAAGCAATTGACTCAATAATTTTAAATGAGAATTATAGTAATATTTTAAAGTATAGAAGTGGTTATAACCGCATTATGATTTCATTGGGTCGGAAATTTAGTGGCGAAATAACTGAATATATTCTTACAAAGAAAAAAGGACAGTTTTTACAGCAATTTTCGGAGATACAAATTCAACAATTTGTTAATCAAAACGCAAAAGAAAGAACGATTAAATCAATAAAAGCAATTGAAAATGAGCAATAATCAAGATAGTATAGCAAGAGATATTTTTCAAGCAAGAATTAAAAAAGGTCTTTTGGGCCCTGGTTCAGATATTTTTGTTGAAGATATAGAGAAAGATGAAGAAATAATTGCTGACTATCCCCTGCAAAGATATTACACAGGTATTTTATTTCCTGAACAAATAAAAGCAGCCTCACCATCAGATGAAGCAAACAATGAAGTTGGAAATGAAACAGAAAGTGATGATGAAGATTCTCTTGAAAAAACTGATGAAAAAACAGAACCTGAAAATGAAAATTACAATTCAAAAAAGAAAGAAGCGAACGAAGATGATGAACTAAAAACTACTCAGAACACATTTTTTCCGACAAATTTAGGACTTACCTTTTGCGTTGATAATAAGGTTAAAGAAATTGATGTTGAGTTTAATTTTGGACTGTATTCGCAAATAAAATCTGAAATTAAAATCAAATTATCAAAAAGAGATTTTGACGAATTTACAAATCATCCATCTTTTCCTTTTAAGGAAATCATAAACTATGAAGATGGCTATATGATATTAAAACGAAAATTAAAAGGTAAAAGCAGAGCACCGAGGACAGAAGAGTTTGCACAGTTCGATGAATTTAAAAAATCGGAATCTTTTAAAGAGAGTTCTTTACCTTATATTTTTCACAATTTTGAGAAACTTTTGGGCAGAACTTGGAAACGAGAACAAATAATTATTCCGAAAAGAATTGCAATAGCAGAAACTTTGAACCCTGAAACGATTTTTGAAAGAAATCTTAAAGTCAATAGCGATGATTTTTTTCGGGCTTCATTTACAGTTAAGACATACCAATTTTCTAAAAACCCAAATTGTACTTATGTTAAAATTCAATTAGCAAATACATCAGATAAACATCCTTCCAATCAGTTTTCAAATGCAAAAGAATTATTAAATCAAAAGTGTCTTTTTCAGGCCAAAATTATAGTTAAAACAAAGGAATTAAAACCATATAAATCACATTTAGAATTAAACCCTTTAGATAAGGAAGCGGAAATTTTAAATTATTTATACAAGGATAAATTTAGTTATGCGATTGGGCATAATTGTTCAGTAATTTGGGATGAAAACCAAAATACTGTTCAAACGACTTTTCTACCCCAATATGATGTAAAAGATACAAAAAACAGTTTTACAGTAGAAGACTTTAAAGAAACTCCTAGTGACTTTAAAGCTTTCAACAATAGTTTAGACATTTATAACCTCTCACATTTTTCTGAGGAAAAAAAAGAAGATACTATAAAACAACTTAATAATTTCGTATTGCTATATGGTAATTGGATAGCAAATCAAAAACAACTTCCATCAACAAATATAGATGTAGAAAATAGTATTTTCAAAAACTTAGATTATAATCTGAATAGACTTAAATCAAATATTTTACTATTGAAAGATGAAAAAATTTATAGGGCATTTCAATTGGCAAATACTGCAATGCTTATACAAATCATTATCTCAAATGACCCAGATTTTTCAGGTAAAGAAAAAGATTTAAGTGAACTAAATTCGGATATTGATTATAATAATATTAGCTTTTTTCAAAATTATGATTTTTCAAGACTTCCATTTAATAAACCAAAATACCGACCGTTTCAATTAGCCTTTTTATTACTTAACATTGACAGTATAACCGACTTAAATTCAGACTCAAGAAATAAGATTGTTGATTTAATTTGGTTTCCAACTGGTGGCGGTAAAACAGAAGCATATCTAGCGGTTGCTGCTTTTACCATAATCTACCGCAGATTAATAAATCAAGCTGGTTTTGAAGGAACTTCTGTTATAATGCGTTACACTTTGCGTTTATTAACTGCACAACAATTTGAAAGGGCATCAAGGTTAATAGTGGCATTAGAATTTTTGAGAGAAAAATTTGAATCAGAATTAAAAAAAGAATCCATTACAATTGGTATGTGGGTTGGAATGTCTTCAACACCTAATTCACTTAAAGAAGCAGAAGAAAAAATTGATGAAATAAATGAAGAATGTAATAGCAAAGATGGAAATCCAGAAAGTAAAAATGTATTTCAAATAAGTTCTTGTTCTTGGTGTGGGACAAAATTAATGACCAAAAATGAATACGACAATTGGGTTTATGGATTCAAATTAGAAGGTAAAGGAAAAAATACCGAATTTAAAATTCAATGCAACAATAAAAAATGTCATTTTCATAGTGAACTACCTATTCAAGTTGTTGATGAAATGCTTTATGATAAGCCACCAACATTACTTTTTGGAACGGTTGATAAATTTGCAATGTTAGCTTGGAAAGCAAAAGGTAACAGCTTTTTTAATTCTTTATCAAATAGTTTACCTCCCGATTTAATTATTCAAGATGAACTTCACTTGTTAACTGGTCCATTAGGTTCAATTACTGGACTTTTTGAGAGTGTCATAGAAATACTTTGTACTAAAAATGGCAGAAAACCGAAAATAATTTCATCAACTGCGACCACTCGAAATACAAGTGAACAAATTAAAGCTTTGTATGGTGAAAATAAAGAAGTTAATGTGTTTCCTCCATCAGGGTTAAGTTATGATGATAGTTTCTTTGCAATGGTTTCTAAAACAGAAAGTAATAGAAGATATTTAGGTTTTATTCCGACAGGAAAATCCTCTATTGACACTCAATTACAATTGTTAGCAAACTTATTTGTCGCTCGTTTGGAAGTTTATAAAACATTAATCGTAAATGGTGAAAAAGATTTTAAAATATTCGATAAATATTGGACAATTGTTTCTTACTACAACAGTTTAAAAGATGTTGGAAAAATACACAACAAAGTTGGGGATGAAATTTCAACTTTTACCGAAGTCCTTCAAAAGAAATTATATGGAGACAATCCCAATTATAAATTTAATCACGCACAATTATATAATCGTGATGAAGAATTAACTAGCCGGATTGATAGTTCAAAAATAAAACAAACATTAAAACGATTGGAAGAGAACACTTTTGACCAAGATACCATTCAAAAATCTGAAAACGGTAATACTTATGTAAAAACAGGCATTATTGATTTGGTTTTGGCAACAAATATGATTTCAGTTGGTATTGACATTGATAGATTTAATATAATGCTTATTAATAGTCAGCCAAAAAATGTTGCAGAGTATATACAAGCCTCAAGTCGTGTTGGTCGAAAATACAAAGGCTTAGTCGTTGACCTTTTGGATGCAAATAGAGCAAGGGATAAATCACATTTTGAACATTTTATTCCATTTCATCAAGCATTTTATAAAAGTGTAGAACCTGTAAGTATTACTCCATTTACCGAAAACACTCTTGAAAAGATGCTTACAAGTATTATGATAACTTATGTTAGACATACAAACAATGAAAAAGGTATTCCAATGGCTTCAAATAATTCTGCTCAATATTTTCAACCCGAAATGTTAGATGGATTAAAAAGTGAAATAAAAAATAGATTTAGGGAAAGTCACAATGTTTTTCAAATGTTTGAACGAAAATTACAAGACTTGGCAGACGATTGGGTAGATAAAATCCACAATCACGATTTAAAAAATTATGAAGCAACAACAACAGAAATTGGGTTGCTTGTCAAACCCGCTGAAAAAAGTTTTAATGAGACTGATTTGTGGTCTGTAATGCAATCAATGAGGGAAATCGACACCAATTCATTTATCAAAATTGGATTATAAAATACTAGAACAAATGGCTAAATATACTGAATTACAAACACGAAAATTAATTAGCTCTTATGGCGGAGTTGGTTCTATAATTGAAACCATTGACGGAGCGCTATTAATTAAAGATTTTGACAAATGGAAGTATTATTATTTGATAGAAAAAGGCAAAATTGAAGTTGAAAAAAATGAAGTTATTGATGATGAGCGTTTGCTAAAACGTCTAAAATTCTATTTCTCAGATTTGAATCAAATTGTAAAAGTTCCAGCTAATTATTCCGCTTTTTACAATGCCTCGTTACCAAAATTAAAAGACCATATAATTGATGCAGAATATTTTCCGAAATGGATGTATTGTAATAAATGCAAAAGCTTAAAACATATTGATGATTGGTACAAGGGTTGGAAAAATGTTTATCATAGCAAAGAAACGAACAAAATAAACGACTCATTTACACCGCCAAAATGCTATAAATGTTATCAAAAAGCAAAACAAAATAAGGAAAAAAGAAGGTATTATATTTTAGAACAAGTCCGATTTATTATGACTGCCCCAAATGCAAATATCAAAGACATTCCTTGGCAAAAATGGACTGGTCTAACAAAAGAAAAAGATGAGAACGGACAAACTAAAATAGTTTTACCAAACCAAGAAAATGTTTGCTGTAAAAAACAAGATTTAAAATATATTAAAGATGGTAAAAACCCAGATTTTACAGGAGTTAGAATACAATGTGAAAATCCCGATTGTAAAACAAAAGGGAAACAAGTTTCATTAGGAGGTTTAATGGGCTTAAGAGTTCCTGATTTTAATAGTAAAGGAGAAATAAACATCATCAAGGACAAAGATGGCTTCCCTGTTTTAGATGCTAAAGGAAAAGAGCAAAAGATTATGTTTAAAGCTGTTATCAGAACAAGTAACAGCGTTTACTATCCATTAATTACAAATAGCTTGTATTTGCCAACTATTGAGATTAGAAAAGATATAAAAGACAAAATAAAGACACTTTACGAAGATGCTGAATTTTCAGCAGAACAAATACAAAAGAAAATAAATAATGAACAATTAAAACTAACAATTGGTCAAATAGAAGAAATTTTATTTCCTGAAAATCAAGACTTTATTAAGGAGATAGATTATCGCCTCAAAGAATATCAATATTTAACATCAAATGTTGATTCAGGCGATAAAAATCTTGTTTTTGAACAAGAAGAGTCAAAAGTGCTTAAAGGTTTTGGTATCAATAAACTTCTCAAAATAAATCGTTTAAAACTCACTTCTGTACAAACTGGATATAGTCGTCAAGAACCAATAGATAAAGATTTATTTGCGAACAATACGATGGATGATTTTATCCCAGTAAGTAAGCATTCAGTTAAGGCAAAATATACGACTTCAAAAGGAAAAAATACTAGGTTTTTACCAGGTATTGAAAGTTTTGGAGAGGGCATTTTTATTGATTTTGATAGAAGTAAAATAGTTGAATGGTATGAAAAAAAGTCTAATAACGAAGGATTTAATAAACGAATCGAAACATTAAAAAATAATGCAGAAAAATCTTCTTTTAGACTTTCAGAGGAAAAGGAAAAAATGCTGTCAAACATAGAATATCTTGCGACATTTTTATTTATCCATACCTTTTCTCATATTTTGATTAAAGAATTAGAGTTTTTAACAGGGTATCCCGCAACATCTCTTTCAGAAAGACTTTACATAAATGAAAATGAAATGCAAGGAGTTTTAATTTATACTATGGCTGGTGCAGAAGGAAGTTTTGGTGGGTTAGTTTCACAAGCTGAGACAGAACGGTTTACTAAAATTTTATATTCTGCATTAGCAAGAGCAAAAGACTGTGCTTCTGACCCAATATGTTACAATTCAGAAGGACAAGGTGTTGGCGGACTTAACCTCGCTTCTTGTTATTCCTGCGGTTTACTCCCCGAAACATCTTGTGAAGAATTTAATAGCTATTTAGACAGAGCAATCTTAATTGACAATGATTTTGGATTTTATAATGAAACTTGAAAAGCCAACGCTTAAAGCCATACACATTTGCAATTCGCCCCTGCCAGCGCTAAAGCCAAAAATTGCAAAAGAGTATATCTTTGCCAACGCTGACAAACTCGAACGAAGAAGAAGTACGTGTGGTAACATCACCTATACGCAAGCAGGGGTTTCGTGCTTCGTAGGACAGAAAAGTGGTAAATTTAAAGTTCAGTTCTTCGTAGGTAGTTCAGTGGTTAAAATCCCTGCCTGCGTATAGCCGCAAACCGTGTGTGTCTTGAATCAATCCGTGAAAGCGGAAAGAGTGCTGTACAAAAGATGGAAGACTTTTAGGGATGATAAGACGAAAGCCGAAGCCGAGCGAACCGAGCAGGGGAATCATTATCAGTAACAAAGGAACTGGCCTTCCGCAGACGACTTTCAGGAGTATCCGCCAGCTGGCGGATACCTGGCTTTAAGGTACTTCTTCAGCCCAAGCGCCATAGATGCTGCCAGCGGTACAATGCGGTCTTTTTTGAACTTGCTTTGGCGGATGTGAATGGTTTTGCGCTCGAAGTCAACATCCGATATTTTTAAGTTGATAACTTCCTGACCACGAAGGCCTGCCGAATAGATCAATGTGAGTACAACGCGGTGCTTAAGCAATTTAGGCGCGGCAAAAAGCGCTTTCAGTTCCTGCCGGTTTAGGATCACTGGCAGTTTGGATTCTTTTTTCAACGATGGCAGGGCAATGGCATTTGTGTTCATTCCCAGCAAACGGTAGTAATAGCGCAAACCATAAACCATGTGTTTAAAACTACTGCGTGAGGGCGATTTAGGATCCAGTGCCAACCTTAAAATAGCATCTCCATGCTGTGGCCCATCAAATTTGCTTGGCCCATTTACTTAGAGAGTTCAATCATGTGAGTGAATGCTATAAACTAAAATGGGCAACCGATTTTAAACAGCTTCTACTGGAAACCATAGCATTTAAAAAGACACTTCTACCGCAGGATTATCACAAAACATTAAATCAAAGAACGGAATTCGAAAAACGACTGAACAAATTGCTTAAAGAACCAATCAAAAAAAAGCATCCAATTGCTTTAAGTCTTCAGACCCGGCTTGTAAAATATCGACAACATATTTTTACATTCTTATACTATCACCAGGTTCCACCGGATAACAATGGATCAGAACAGGCTATCCGTAATGTCAAGGTGAAACAAAAAATATCAGGTCAATTTAAGTCATTCAAAGGTGCATCGAATTTTGCAATACTACGTTCGATTATCGATACCGCAATCAAAAACAACCTTAACCCTCTACAGTCCCTTTCTCAAATTAATGCCCGATAAAAATAGGGGCTGAATAGTTACTAATAATGCAATTCAAGTAATCATCAAATCTGCCTCAAAACAATAACTAATTTAATCCATCAAACCATGAAAAAGAATCAGTAATAATGGGTTTTGCAGATTACAAAAATGCAACGTTTTATTATGCTTACAACGAAAAAATTTATCTTAACGAACTGGATAATAAAGTAATTGTTAGATATAAGCATAACAAGAATTCCAACAAAGCAAAGATTTCATTAGCGTCAATACTTTCTGATAAAATGACAGTTTGGAAAGGTGATAGTACCTGTATTTTTACCCTTTATGTATCTGAAAAAGATTTTCTGAAGGGTGAAACAATATGAGAAAGAGATTCGAGCAACAACTGGGTTTAGGGCAGACCCCGATAGGTGAAGTCGTAATCACCCTAAAATGTAGGGATGCAATGGTGGAACTACTGGCAGCTTTACAGCAGATATTTATAAACCCAGAGTATAATAATAAGATATTCAACGTATTAGAGTCATCCATACTTTCTGGCAAAAAAAAGACAGGCCGAACAGGTATGGACTTATGGCATATTTTTGTTCTCTCGCAGGTGCGTTTGTGTAC
>Ga0335397_10012629_pt1 | contig 10329 bp, 11 predicted proteins | sample MAT04_FD_205740 | JGI IMG/M metagenome (GOLD analysis project Ga0335397, IMG submission 205740) | Freshwater microbial communities from Lake Fryxell liftoff mats and glacier meltwater in Antarctica - MAT-04 (spades assembly) (version 2) ...
AACAGTGGTAGATCACCCCTCCGCCTCCGTCGCCAACAAAGTGAAGTCGAATTGACGTGTATTTTACTGGCGGCCTGAGCGTCCTGGCAAGAAGTTTTTCGAAGAAGGCGAGCCGAGCGGCTGACGCCCAATGCTCGTGAATTAAAGGAACTCTCTTCAGGCCAACGGCCTGGCATGTTAAAGCCCGGGGCAGAGCGCTTCGCGCCGCCCTGGGTAGTCGATGTTGCGATTCTCAAGCCCTGAAGGGGCGACATTGACATCGGAGGTAAGCCTCTCTCGCCCTTTCAGGGCTTTTTCTTCGTTTCCTCTCGACCCAAGGCGGCGCGAAGCGCTCTGCCCTGGGCTATATCATTGCAGGCCGTTGGCCTGAAAATCCGCCCATCATTCTCCCTGCAGAGTCTTAATTCATGGGCATTGGGCTTACGCCGCTCGGCTCGCCGTGGCGGGTCGCTGAAGCTCGACGCTGCCACTGGCTCAGACCGAAACAAGAGCATCCGGCGTCTCTCCTTGAACATTCCCTCCATTCTGGCCAGAATGACGACAACAAACCTATTCGAGGCACCCCTCATGCGTTATGCACTCTTGATCGTTCTCTGCGTCATCCCTCAACTGTCCGCTGCGGAACCGAAGGCGAAGGATGGCAAGGATGGCCGTTATGTTTGGAAGGCCGCTCACGATCCCAACGGTATTGGCAAGTTCTACCTCGATCGCGAAATCGCTCATGTCATGGGCCATGCCGCGGCCAGTTGGCTGGAACGGCCCGAGCGTGAGGAGGAAGAGCAACCGACGAAGCTGTTGAAGGCGCTCAAGCTCGAACCCGGAATGAAGGTGGCCGACATCGGCGCGGGGAGCGGTTATTACGTGTTCCGCATGGCGCCGCTGGTGGGCGAGAAGGGGACGATCTATGCGGTCGACATCCAGAAAGAGATGCTCGACATCATCAAGTCGAAGATGGCGAAAACCAAGACGAAGAATGTGGAACCGATCCTGAGCGAAGAGTCAGACCCCAAACTGCCGGAAGGATCGATCGACGCCATTCTCATGGTGGATGTCTACCACGAGTTCGCGCAGCCCTACGAGATGACGGAGAAGATGATCAAGGCGCTGAAGCCGGGCGGGCGGTTGATCTTCGTCGAGTTCAAGAAGGAAGACAAGAATGTCCCCATCAAGGAAGTTCACAAGATGACGGAACGGCAGGTCGTGAAGGAGATGGACGAGTTCAAGGAACTGAAACATGTCGAGACGAATAAAGACCTACCCTGGCAACATGTGATCACGTTTCAGAAGAAGAAATGAAAGCGGCCGCGATGCGACGTCTTCGCGGCGGGGTACGGGCCGAAACACGATCTTGATGAGTTGATCGCTACTTCCCCCGAACGGCCCTGGCGACCACGGGCAGCATGAGATTAGCGATTTCCTGATGGCCCTTGGGGTTCGGATGACACGAATCGGTCATCCATTGGTCGATGTCCGTGCCGTTCTTGTTTGCCTTCGACCAGGCTTCATGAAGATCGATCTGCGGCACGCGAAGTTCCTTGGCGACCTCGCGGCAGGCGGCGACATAGGCATCAAGCCTCTTGTTCGGATGTTCGCCCGCCCCATTGTTGCCATGCTTGTCGCCGAAGGGAATGGGGACCATCAGAATCGGCGTGATGCCCGCTTTACGAAGTTCCTCGACGATCGATTTCAGGTTGGATCGATACTCGGCTTCGGTCAGCCGTGACGTATTCTTGCCCTTATCCACGTAGCCGTCGTTGGTGCCATACATGATGGTGACGATGCTCGGCTTCTTGTCGATGACCTGGGCCTTCAACCGCTTGAGTGCCTGATCGGTCCGTTCCCCCCCGATGCCGACGTTGGTTACTTCCGCGACGATCCCGTCCTTCTTCAAACTGGTTTGCAGTAGGGCGCTGAATGTCTCCTCAGCCTTGACGCCCGGTCGAACGCCCTTGGTAATCGAATCACCGAGGGTGATGATGCGGATCGGCTCCGCGCCGAAAGCACCTGTCGTGCCCACGAGAAGAAAGACGACTGTTAGAATTCGGGTGACAAGACGATTCATGGGGAAGCTCTCTCTTTTCTCGATCTAGTAACGCGGAATCCGGCGATCGATCCGTTGCGACCACGCCTCGATGCCGCCTGCCATGGAGACGACGTTCGTGAACCCCGCCTGTTGCAGAATCGAAGCCCCGGAGAGACTGCGGACGCCATGATGGCAATAGACCACCACGAGCGCCCCCTCGGGCGGCGTGACCTCGTCAAGGCGGTCTGGCAACTCTTGTAACGGAACCAGGACGCTCTCGGGTAGCCGGCAATATTCGTTCTCGTCCGGCCGGCGGACATCGAGAAAATAGACTGGCTCGTTCGCGGCCACTCGCTCCGCCACTTCTTCCACGTGCATCTGTCGGATCATGAGACTCTCGAATTAGGATGGCAACACTTTCTATGATACCTCCAACATGAAGAAACGCCGAACCAACTCGAAGAAACCGCCCACGCGCGGCCGAGCTCGCGACTTCCCCATTCCTCTGGTCGGGACGACGGGGCCGTTGAATGCGATCACCGACGTACAGGGCGTCGAAGTCGGCCATGTCACCTTGATCGAGGGCGAAGGCCGCCTGGTCGTCGGCCGAGGCCCGGTGCGAACGGGGGTGACGGCCGTTCTGCCGCGCGGGAAGACGTACGATCCGGTCTTCGCGGCCATCTTCTCGTTCAACGGCAACGGCGAGATGACCGGCACCCACTGGGTCGAGGAATCCGGCTTTCTGGAAACGCCGGTTGTCTTGACGAACACGCACAGTGTCGGCGTGGCCCGCGATGCCGTCGTCGCCTGGCAATTGGAGCATCGTTTGTACGACCCGCTTGCTTCCGGCCATTGGTGGAGTTGTCCTGTCGTGGCCGAGACTTATGACGGCGTCCTCAATGACATCAACGGCTTCCACGTCAAACCGCAACATGTGCATGCCGCCTTGAACGAAGCACGATCCGGTCCGGTCGTCGAGGGCAACGTGGGTGGCGGCACCGGGATGATCTGTTACGGCTTCAAGGGCGGAATCGGCACGGCCTCGCGGGTCCTGCCGGGCGGTCATACGTTGGGGGCGCTGGTACAGGCGAACTTTGGTCGGCGGGGGTTGCTGACGATCGCGGGAGTGCCGGTCGGTCAGGAAATCGGCGATTTGTTGCCGGAAGAAGGGTCGCCGTCTTCGGGAGAAAAAGACGGCTCGATCATCGTCGTGCTGGCGGTGGACGCCCCGCTCTTGCCGCATCAATTGAAACGGTTGGCTCGCCGGGCGCCGCTCGGGATCGCGCGCACGGGCGGCATCGGGGCCAATACTTCGGGTGATCTGATTATCGCCTTTTCGACCGCGAACCCCGGCGCGGCGGGACGGATTGGCAGTAAGACGTTGCAAATGTTGCCGAATGACTCCCTCGATCCATTTCTCGAGGCCGCGATCCAGGCAACTGAGGAGGCGATCCTCAATGCGCTGCTCGCCGCCGAGACAATGGTGGGAGTTAATCGTTACAAGGTGTACAATCTACCTAACGAGCGTCTTGGAGACCTCCTAGCACCCTGATTTCGTGATGAGAATTCGGATATTTCTCGAAACGACGTCCTCCCATTCCGACCTCATCTTCAGGAAAATGCTACTCTTCCTCAAGAACTCGCCTTCCCGCGCAATCGCTCGACCGTGTAAAATCGTGCAGATCGGCACGAAGGATCCCGCCGATATTGGATTCTCCCGGAAATAGGACCCATGCAGATACAGCCGTATACCCGTCAGGAATCTCGGCCGACACCGCATCCCGAATCGAACGGGGCGCTCGTGGAGAGGCCGTACGCACCGGGTTATAACGATTGGAGCGGTCATGCCGTTCCTAACGGCACGCCGCATTCTCAAGTGTTGCCCCAGCTCGCGCCTCAGCCGCCCTACTTCCAAGTTCTGCTTGAAAAGATCCTGCTTCGCTGGAAGCTTCTGGCATTTTGGCTCGTGCTGACGGCCGTGGCCGCAGGCTATGTTGTCTCGAAGTACGGCAAGCCGGTTTGGCGAGCCGAGGGCAGCCTCTATTACTCGCCTAACCATCGATACAGTCACAAGCCGCTTTATACGCCCCCCAACATGCAAACCGTTCTGGCTCTGGCCCGCTCGCCGGAAGTGCTCGAGAAGGTTCGCAAGGAGATGAATCTCGGCGTCGGCTTGGACGTGCTTCAGAACAAGATGACCGTCAACATCGTGAAGCAATCCGACTTGATCGCCGTCGCGCTCGACTGGCCGAACAAAGAGGAAGGCGAAAAGATCGCTAATCGTGTTTTGGAGCTGTCAATCGATCAATACGACCAGCTCCTCCATCGGCTTTCAGGCCCTGCTTTGGCCCAACTCGATTTGGATTTAAAGACGACCCGTGAAGAAGAACTCGCATGCCGGCAGAATCTGAACGATATTCTGGCGGAGAAGGGCATCTCCAACCTCGATCGCGAAATGGATATTGTCCAGAGTGAGATTAGCTCGCTCGATTCGCAGATCAAGAATGGCGCCATTAGTGAAATGCTTCTGGCCAACAAACGGGACCAACTCGACGCACGGGTCAAGAAACTCCTCACCGAAAACAACACGGAATACGATGTTGGCCTCTCGGAAAACGAGATCAATATCAAGCGCATGATGACGGACATCCAGGAGCGCAAGATTCTCCGGCAGCGGGAAATCGAGCAGGCGAAGATTCGCCTGAAGGCCCTGGACGAGGAATATCGCCGCAACTTCCCGGTCTATCAAAAAGGGTACATTTCCAAGTCCGAATGGGCAAAGTTGATAGCGGACATCGAATCGCAAAAGGCAATCATTTCGGGCAGTAAGGACCTGATCGAGATGGAGAGATCACTTGAGGAACACCAGAATTCGATCCTCAATTCGAAGAAAATCAACGTGGCGCTGCCGTTGCAGCAGGTTCGACTTGAACGCATCAACATTGATATTGAACTGACGGGATTGCCCAAGCAGATCAAGGACCTGCAAAAGATTCGCGACGAGCGGTTCGAACAGCAGAAAAAGCTCAAGGCCATTGAAAAAGAAGTTATGCCGCTCGTCCAGCAGATCAAGGGCCTCGATCAACGGCGCACCGAACTTTCGGGCCTAAAACATGATCATCAAAATCTCGAAACCAACAAGGTGAAAGAGTTGACGCTGCACTCGACCGCCACGGCGGGCGGGGCGCCATTCTCGTCAAACTATTTCAAATTGGGGATCGGCGTCTTCGCTCTCTCGTTGCTCCTGTTCGTCGGCTTTGTCGCGGTCAGGGATATGCCCAGTTGGATGCCCTATCCCGTCGCAGGCCCCGCGCATTTGCCGATCGAGCCTGGCTCACAATTGCCGGTGCCGGTCTGGCAACTTTATCCTCCTCCGCATTCTTATGCTCCGCCGCCGGCGACGGCTCCGCGCGGGCCGTCGATGAACAACGAGCACCTGCGTGCCCTGGCCGAGCGGATCATTGAACGGGTGCGGGAACGTGGATCGATCATTGAATTCACCCCGCTCGTGCGCGGTCTGCGCGTCGAGGCCCTCCTGGGCGACCTCGCGTGCTTCTGCTTGCGTGAAGGGGAAAAGATTCTCGTATTCGAAGCCCGAACGGATGTGGAAGGTCCGAGCTACCCGCCCTGGACGGGACCGAGTTCGCGCGGCGTGGCCGAGGAAATGGAAAGCTACCTGAAGGGCGACGTCGAACGTTCCGCCGCCTGCTTCGCCGAGACGCTGCTCACATCTGTTGATTACGCCCGGGGCGATCTGTCGCGGCTATTGACCAACGTGATGGCCATGTACCGCTTCCGCCGGCTAATGCACGACATCAAGGATCGCTACGCGATGGTGATGATGATCACGCCGGAGCGGAGCGAAAGGAATGACGGCGACGACGTGTACGCCACCTTGGCCGAGGGAATTGTCGTCGTCATCAACCAGGACGCCGACCCCGTGCTAGTGGAAGAGCACCTGCGGCGACTACGAGCCAGCGACACCCCGGTCTTCGGCGCCGTCACGGTGCCGCCAGCGAAGGGGTGATTCAGGTGACGCGGAGGTAACCAATATGCCCGTTCATGATTGGTCCCGCGTGAACGATGGTCTGTTCCCCTATTTTCACCAACGGTGGATCGGAAACATTTGCGATTGGCTGAATGCAGGCCGACTGCCCAAAGAGTTTTATGCCATCGGCGAACTATACGCGGAATGATATTTCCCTGATGTCCTCGCCGTCCGAAATCCTCCCGTGGAAAATGGAAAACATGCGACGACGTCAAACGATGGATTCGGCATCGCAGTCGCGGATGCGCCGCCGAAGACACGGTTCGTGCTCGAAGGGGAGATAGAGGAATATCTCGCAAGAAAGAACTTCCTGGCGATTCGCAATGTCGACGGCATCTTGGTGGCTGCAATCGAGATCGTCCCACCGGGCAACAAATCAAGCCAAGCACGCCTTCAGAAATTCGTTCAGAAGACCATCGACTTTCTCGAACAAGGCGTCCACGTCCTCGTCATTGACCTGTTTCCACCCACACCACGCGATCCATCGGGCATTCATCAAGTGATTTGGGGGGACTACAACGGTGACTTCGAATTCCACCCGGACAAGCCTTTGACACTGGCCTGTTACCAAGCCGCCAGCGAAGATACCTTTCCCCGAGCCTACGTCGAACCAATCGCCCTTGGCGAACCCCTACCCGCGATGCCGTTATTCCTATCGCCCGAGCGCTATATCAACATCGAACTGGAAGCGACCTACGAAAGCACCTGGGCGGTGTATCCCGCGCCATTGAAGCCGAAGATTGAGTAGGAAACGCCCCACGCCCATCACTCCGCCCGCTTGGCCCTCGGCGTCATGTGGGGTGCTTCTTGCCGTTGGAACGCCAGGTGCAGGAGAAGGACGGGCCGGTGATGCTCCAGTTGCTTCGCGTAGCCGCATTCGCCAGAAGGCGGGTCACCGCAAAAGGTCAACGCCCGCGCCCTTCTCCGGAAGCCTTTCGGAGTCGCGGCTAAACGAGTCGTCCCGTTTTTCTACATCACACCGATTGTGCCGATCGTTCGACTCGAATGGACTCGCCATTCCCGCGCGACTGTGATCGCTCGGGGCAGGGGACAACACGGTGAAGAATCGCTTCTTGGCCGGTCGATGAAACTCTGCCGCTCGATCCTTCTAATGTGCAGACTTGTTCCGAGCGGTTTTTTCGTGGCAGGGTATTCATGATGAGTGAATCGACTCCGACCGGGCCGATCCATCTCGGGTTTCTCACGGTGTTTCAGGAAAACGGCGGCTATCTCGGCGGCTACCTGGTCACGAATTCGTGGGGCCGGCCGCTCGAATTCCGTTTGAGCACCGCCGTGCAACCCAACAAGGTGCAGAGCATCCTCTACGGCCCCAGCCTACAGGAGTATCTCTGCGCCGACTTGATCGGCAAGACGCTCATCGACAAGTGCGCCACGCCGATCCATTTGCTCGTCACCGATTCCATTCAGGTGCTGCCGATCCGCAGCCGGCTTGATGCGCCGGTGCTGGCCGTCATCGGTCCGGATGAGCCGGATATTCCGTTTTTGCCGTCGGAACGGATTGCCCGTTACGAACGGGAAGGCCCGCCGATCTACTTTGATCCCCGGCTCGCGGAGGATCGCGGGCGCATCCAGGCCTTGCTGGAACGGCTCGACACGGGATTCGACATGCGTGAACCGTTTAGCCGCATCCGCGAGGCGATGTCCGAAGCCCGTAAGTTGGGGGTGACGAGCCGTGCCGCCTGATTCGACGCTGCTCGCCGAGATGCCGGAAACGCTGGATATCGACATCCGTCTCGCGATGGAAGCGCGATACCTGCCGCGTTTCGAGGCCGAACTGAAGCCGATGGTGCGCGAGGCCCGTTTGCTCGGCGACGCCCCCTGGGCTCGGTCGATCGGCCCGCTCGATATGCGCGTGAAGACGGAAGGCTGGAAGTTCCCCGCCCCGCCGTTTGAGTTGCCCAACCGGCCGCCGACCGAGGAGAAGCCGGAGGTCGAGAAGGTCGCGAAACTTCTCGACAAAGTGCCGGCCCTCAAGAATCACATTCGGCCGAAGCCGACGGGCGACACGGTCCTCTTCTGTGACCGCCTGCTTTACCTGCTGCAACCGCCGCTCGACAATCTCTTCGACGGGAAACAGGTTTCCGTCCCGTTCACGCCATTTCCTTACCAGCTTGATGGGATCGCGTTCCTGATGCCGCGTCACGCCGCCCTGCTCGCGGATGAGATGGGGCTGGGCAAGACCATGCAGGCGATCCTCGCGATCCGCCTGCTCTTTCAATCGGGGATGTTGCAGCGGGTGTTGCTCGTCTGCCCCAAGCCGCTCGTCTTCAACTGGGCGCGGGAACTGAAGTTGTGGGCCAGTGATCTGCCCTTCGAGGTGCTTGGCGGCGATCTACAAACTCGGCGGACGTCGTGGCTGCATTCGAACTGCCCGCTCAAAGTCGTGAACTACGAGATTCTGACGCGCGATGCCGACATCCTGCGAGAGGGCGACCTATCGTTCGATCTGGTCGTTCTCGACGAAGCGCAGCGGATCAAGAATCACGATTCGAAAACGGCGATGGTCGTACGCGGCATCAAGCGAACCCGAAGCTGGGCGATGACCGGCACCCCGATCGAGAACCGGCCCGAGGACCTCATCAATATCTTTAGTTTCGTCGACCCGGGCCGCATTCCGCCGGACACGCCGGCCAAGCGTCTGGCTCAGTTGACAGGTGATTGCATCATTCGCCGCACGAAGGAAATCGTGCAGAGCGACATGCCGCCGAAGTTGATTCGCGACATCAACCTGGAACTGACGGCCCCGCAAAAAGAGGCGTATGAACTGGCGGAGAAGGACGGCATCATCCGCCTGAACGCACTGGGCGAGACGCTCACCGTCCAGCACGTCTTTCAACTGGTCATGCGCTTGAAGCAGATCTGCAACTTCGACCCGTTGACGGGATCCTCGGCCAAGCTCGAACAGCTTCTGGCCGACATGGAAGAGGTGGCCGAGAACGGCCGCAAGGCCATCATCTTTTCGCAATGGGTCGAACCGCTGGAAGTCTTGGCCAAGGCGCTGGAGCCATTTGGCCCGCTTCAGTTTCATGGCAAGATCCCAGGAAAAGATCGGCCGCGCGTCCTCGATCAGTTCAAGGCTGACCCGAGCAAGCACGTCATTCTGATGAGTTATGGCACTGGCAGCGTCGGCCTCAATTTGCAATTCACGAATTATGTCTTCCTCTTCGATCGCTGGTGGAACCCGGCCATTGAGGACCAGGCGATCAACCGAGCCCACCGCATCGGCCAGAAAGACACCGTGACGGTCACTCGCTTCGTGATGGAAAACACCATCGAGAAACGAATCGCCGAGGTGCTCGACCGCAAACGCCGGCTGTTCAACGAGGTCCTGGAACAGAACGAACCGCCATCCGCCATGGGCCTGACGCAAGACGAGATCTACGACCTGTTCGACATCAAGGGCCGTCCACGGCCGGCGCGATAGAATCCTCTCGGGGTTCCGCACGGCACTCAAGAACTCAGTTCCCTATTTGGGCCTGGCCTCGCTTTCGATCGCTGGACGCGAGTCGTCGGAAAATGCCAGCCCTTCTCTTCGACGACGAATGCGAACTTTGGTATAATGGGAGGGGTGCAAATCGCGAAATGCCAAAGTACAGGAATTGATTGGTGCGTTGGAGCCGGGGTAATAACTTACCATTTGACGTCAGGGAAACTTCTGCCATGACTGTTACAATCGAACACGCTCAAAATCATCTTTTGGAATTAATCGCTAAGCTCGAACGGGGGGAAGAGTTACACATCCATCAAATGGGAAAACCCATTGCGAAGCTGATTCGTGAATCATCCGAACTCGAACCACGGACGCCGGGAAGCGCGGCCCACATTCCTCACTGGATGTCGCCAGATTTCGATGCGCCGCTCGAAGATTTTAAAGAGTACATGGAATGAAGTTTCTCCTCGACACGCACGCCTTTCTCTGGTTTGTGTGGAACGATCCCGCTCTGAGCGTTTCAGCGCAGCGAGCCATCGCCGAACCCAACAATGAGATTCTCGTCAGCGTTGCCATTTGCTGGGAGATTTCAATCAAAACCAGTTTGAAAAAGATAAATCTGGGTGAATCAGCACGGACATTTCTTCCACGCGAGATCATCAATAATCGATTTGATTTACTGACCATCGCCATGTCTCATGCAACCTTCGTCGAGACGCTTCCTCGTCACCACAAAGACCCCTTCGACCGCATCCTGATCGCCCAATCACTCGTCGTGACCCTCCCGATCATTAGCAATGAAACACT
>Ga0335397_10012634_pt1 | contig 10326 bp, 8 predicted proteins | sample MAT04_FD_205740 | JGI IMG/M metagenome (GOLD analysis project Ga0335397, IMG submission 205740) | Freshwater microbial communities from Lake Fryxell liftoff mats and glacier meltwater in Antarctica - MAT-04 (spades assembly) (version 2) ...
GGACACTTTGCTAAGCAGCCATTTTAACCTCAAACAATTCGGGTGATTTATACCCAAGCATCGAATGAAGCGGTTTTCGATTGTAATATATTTCGATGTATTCAAATACATGATTTTTTGCAATTGTTGCGTGTGGTCAATTTCTCCCGTGAATAGCCTCAACTTTGAAACTATGATTCCAGCCGTACTTCACTTTGATTCCTTCGCAAAGTACGCTGCCGCCTTTTTTAGAAAGGCATTTTCCTCCGCCAATCGAGCATTGTCTCGCTTTAAGCGGGCAACCTCTGCTTACTGTAATTTTTGATTTTCGATCGAATCCCCGCCTTGCTTTTGCCTTGAGCGCCATGAATATAGCATCGCATCTGAAATACCAAGATCTTTTGCAACCTGAGGCACTCCATCTTTTTCAGCTTGGTCGAGAGCTTAATCGTTGAATTGTGGGCTGTACTTTTTACGAACTGATTTCAATTGCTCTGCATTATTACTGTTCATTATTCAACTCTACTTAAGATTTTACTCTCTTAGCAGGGTGTCCGACAAATCAGGGCAGGATCAATTAGCCATGATTGAAGATAAAGAAACTTAGGTACTCGCCAACAGCATCATGAGTAGAAGGGCAGAGCTCAAAATTTATTTGATTAATTTAAGACCAGGCACTTTGGCGGGGCTTCTATAAACTCCCCATTTTCAGGCCTAAATACTGTTAATCCTAATCTGGAAGCTTGAGAGAGAGCAAGGGAATTATTAGATATTCTTTTTATTTCACAACCAAAGGCATTGAATAATGAAGCGTTAATAGATTGAAAAGTTAAGTTTTTTTCAATTAATAGATCATTAAGCAACACTAAAATATCAAGAGTAAGCTCGTTTCTACTAAACGACAACTCAAATTCATAACTTATATAATATTTGATAATAATATTGGCAAATAACCTAACATTGAAATATTTTATGGGATGAGCTTGAGTTATCATCGGAATAATCTGAGTTCTAGCTAAGTTTTCTGCCTTTATGGCGAGTATTCCAAGAAGGGTAGAATAGTTTTCATCTTCTGGGGCAGCGTAGCAATATATCGCTTCGATTAAATTATGCACTGCAGTTGGATTTTTGATTAGATGTTGTGTTTGTACAAGTCTAATAAGTTTTAACATGAGTTGATAAGAAAGCTGGCAAATTTCATCAGATACTATATTTAAATGAGCAATGCTTAAAGTTAATTGATTCAACCAACTTGATAACTTTGTAAGAAAAAATTCATCGTCTTTTTCTAAAAGCTCTTGTAAAATGGCTTCAGCTTCCGCAGGAAAGAATTCAGCTTCAAAAACCATAATCTCCTCAAATAATTGCGGAGAAGCTTGCAATATGGCTATACAACCTATTGTATCTTTTTGATAGCGTTTCCGATGAAATTCCCAATACACATCATGGGATAAATCATCTAAAATATCTGAAAAACCTTTTAAATGGGCTCTCCGCTCAAGTTGAGCTGCTTTCCGATAATTTCTCGGTACAGAATGGCCAATTCTATAATAATACGCTAATAGACCGGTAGCCCTGTGATTACCTAATTCACTTGCTTTCGTATACCACTTGATAACTAGCTGTTGTTTCTGTTCAAAACTAGAATTATCATTCGGGGAAATCCATCGGATATAGTATTCAGGCTGATCAAACATAAGGCCTAACTCATATAGCGCTTCATGATGTCCAAGATCGCCAGATTTTTGTAACCATTTTACGGCCTCGTCGGTATTCTTTTCCACACGAGAGCCGCATTTATAAAATATACCAAGGCGATACATTGCCAAGCTATTACCCAGAGTACTGGCTTCTTTATACCAGGCTATGGATTTTAAATCTTCTTCTTTATTCGCTATAGGCATAGAGAAGTTATCTGTCGACCTCCACTCAGCAGCCAAAAGCATTGCATCACTATCACCAAGCTCACATGCTTGTAAATACCAGTTATAAGCAGTCTCAGGGTTTCGTTCAACATCGGGATAATATTGATAAATTATTCCCAGTCGAATCATCGCGGGTGTATAATTTTGTTTACTGGCTTTTAGTAGAAAATGTAATCCTTGATTAAAATCTTTGGGAATTTCAGTACCATCCACAAGGAATCTACCTATTGCGAAAAGTGCTTCTGCGCATCCTAAATCCGCCGCCTGTTGCCAAAGCTGAATGGCTTGTTGACTATCCTCTTTACCCCACTGACCCATGTAATATCCACATGCCAAGCTACATATAGCATTAAGATTATTTAAGTCTTTGGCTTGGGTGTAACATAATTTTGCTTGATATAAATTTTTCTTAACACCTAATCCGTACTCATAAGATAAACCTAACAGTAAATGCCTTTGACCTTTATCATCAATAGGCATCTCTAATAGAGATTGATGCCATTTAGTTAATGCTTGAAGCGCTTTTTGAGACTCTTGTGAATCCGAAATAGGCACGAACTTGGCAAGTTTCAGAAATGAATTAATATTGATAAAGTTGCCAGAAGTGATTTCAGTAATAAATGTTATTATAAATTCCAACATGTTATGCTACCTTTGAAAATGGTTGTCTTGATTCCATTGAATAATATGTGTTAATTTTGGGGTATTTTACCACAAAATAGACAATATGGGGTGCTTTTATCACTATGGCAAGGACAGGGGTCAAGTACTTTGAATAAGTACGCGATTATGGCTTATCAAAAGCAAATTTAAATCAATGTTGTAAAAATACTGATTTGTTCTGAATAGCTTGAGAAAACCTTGATGATAAAAGCATACAGTAAAGACCTTGAGGAATCTAACAATGATTTTTTCACGTTCAGTCAAAAAATTAATAGGCGCATCTTTTTCTATGAATTGAACCAAATTCCACACTTCTACAAAAACAAAATTAAATACAGGTTCCTCATGGCACCTTATTTCGGATAGAGCATTTCAGCAACCAAACAACATATAAGTCTGTGATCCTCAACATGAAAAATTGATGGGTCAATACTATCCTGTTTTCCAATAAAAAATAACCATCCTTTCTGCTTACCTCCACGTTTATCCGCTTCTATAGCTTCTAATCTGGCAATTTCTATTTCTTTAGTAACATAGTTTCGCTTTGCTGTTCCCCAGTTTTTCCAATTGATTCTGACTTTGTAAGAGCGGCTAAATCCTTTTTCTCCCCATTCACCAGCATTCAATTGAATATCTAAATGATCACTGTCTATAACCAGGGCTTTCCAACTAATAGGTGCATAAAAAACTTTTAGTTGTGGGTAATGTATAATTTGATTTCTTTTAAGAGACCAAAAAACATATTGATAAGTATTACTCGAAATCTCAGGCACAGTTAAAGGGAGATCTCGATCAAAGGGAAAATTGATAAATACACGGCAAATTGGCCGTATAGTTGATGCAGTTCGACAATGGCCGTTATTCTCTATATTGATTGGCTTATATTGAGTCGCTTGAGATTCGCATATATCAGATGGACCCGTACAAATAGCAGCGACTACAGGTCGCTTGTCATGCAACACCAACTTTCTTGGGAAATTGCCAGGGAAACCTTCTTGAGTGGTAATACGCTCTTTTCTTGCTCGCTTAACTAACGCAATTTCACCATCAACATCACAATCAATTTTATGTCCTTGTTTTGCACTGAAATAAGGACGCTTTTTATTTTGTGGATGATATGAACAAGGAGTAACTATTGCATTACAACCTCTGCAAATATAATTATTAGCATTGATAGGCGATAGAAGCCACAATTGTTCAGCTTCAATGATTTTACCAGTAGATATATCACGCGCGGAGTCCATATATTTCTTCTTATTATTATTACTATTATCAACATCTTAAAATGTTCTTCTGTTCGCGAACAACGAACACCTGTGGTAAATATATCAAATAAATTTAAAGTTTACAAAAATATGGTATATAATTATAAATGTAAACCATGAGGATTAATCAATGTTAGGTAATCGAATTCAAAGAGCGCGAAAAGCATCAGGCTTGTCTCTACGTAATTTGGGAGAGCAAATTGCGCTGAGCCATGCTGCTGTTAAGAAATACGAAGATAATGAGGTGACTCCTTCTTCAGATGTTCTTATCAAGCTGGCAAAGGCGCTTCACGTCAAAGTGGAGTATTTTTTTAGACCTGAGCGTTTTACTTTGAAAAATATTCAATATCGGAAACACGCTGATATGCCCGCGCGCCAGCTTGAAGAGATCAGTGCAATAGTATTAGATCAAATTGAACGTCGTGTTGAACTTGAAGGTTTATTCCCAACTCCACCAGTACAAACATTTTCAATTAAGAATTTACCTAAGATAATCAATCATATTGATGATGTTGAAAAGCTAGCCGATCAGGTGCGCAGCCAATGGAATCTAGGATCAGATCCTATTCCTGATTTAATCGATATATTCGAAGAGAACGGAATAAAAGTATTTGAAATTGATAATGAACAATATCCCAAAATTGATGGGCTCTATGTCAAGGTTAATGAAATGCCTATTTTTGTTGTTAGTAATCAAAGCCCAGGCGATAGGCAGCGATTTACTTTAGCGCATGAATTGGGCCATCTTCTATTAGATAGTCGTATTGGGGATACTTTAGATATCGAGCGTTGTTGCAATAGATTTGCAGGTGCATTTCTATTACCAAGACAGTCTCTTATAAACGTTTTAGGAATACACCGCAATTCGATTGAACCACGTGAGCTAAGTTTATTAAAGCAAGAATTTGGAATTAGCATGACTAGCATTTTGCATCGCGCGGAAGAAACTGGAATTATATCTAATAATATTTATCGTCAAGTACGTGCAGAATTTAATGAACGTGGATGGTCAAAAAAAGAACCTGGCGAACAATACCCAAAAGAAGTAGCTCACATTTTTGAGCAAATGATTTTTCATGCTATTGCCGAACAATATATTGGTGAATCTAAAGCCGCTGAACTAATGAATCTGCCGCTCGAATCATTTAGATCTTTGCGTGCTATGGAGAGCCAAGATGTTGCTTGTCATCAGTGATGCTTGTGTATTAATTGATATTGAGTGTGGCGAATTAACGAGTGCGATGTTTAGCTTATCATACCAATTCGCAGTACCTGATACCTTATTTGCTGAAGAGCTAGAGCAACGACATGCTCACCTATCACAATTTGGATTAATATGTAAAACGATGAGTGGCGATTTAGTTGCAGAAGCTTACACTCTTCATCAAAAATATGTGAGACCAAGTGTTAACGATATGCTTGCACTAATACTTGCTAAAAATGAGGGTTGTCAGTTATTAACAGGTGATAAAGCTCTGCGCGATGCAGCCAAAGACCTAAATGTTGAAGTACATGGCACTATATGGCTTGTTAAACAGATGCTTGTGGACAAAAAAATTACCGTTGAAGTTGCACGCATTGCTTTTCAACGAATGAGAGATTCTGGCAGTCGATTACCTTGGAGTGAAGTGGAGAAGTTATTAACTAACACCCTATAATGATTTTGCTTTCAAGGCTATTCCCTCCCAATTAGCTATACTTTTCTACATAGAGACTTGGGTGTAACCTTGGAAGGGAAACCATGATGGCTTCAAAGTTAACCAAATCAAAATTTAGACTGGCGTGTGAATGCCCAACGAAGCTCTATTACGTTGATAAACCACAATATGCCAATCAAATGATGGAGAACTCTTTTTTAAAAGCGTTAGCTGAGGGTGGTTACCAAGTGGAGGCTTTGGCACGATGTTATTTTCCAGACGCCATTTAAGGTAAAACGTATACAGACTACTTTAGATGAATACGTTTATACCTCTGATGATACCGTTGTTGAAGGTGAAATCGAGGAAGGGAGAATATATCAAGAAGCTGATTTTAACAGGATTATCGAGATAAAGGCTAAAGAGGTAAATAGGGTTGAGCTTTTTCTTTCAATGATTAATCAAAATGAAAAATCAATCGTCTTTTGTGCAACCCAAGATCATGCTGCTGCTGTGCGTGATCTAATTAACCAGCAATGTAAGAATAAAAATCCATTTTACTGTGTGCGAGTTACTGCAAATGATGGTGCCTTGGGTGATCAATACTTACGTGATTTTCGTAATAATGACGAGCCCATCCCGACGATACTAACCACATCGCAAAAACTTTCAACTGGTGTAGATGCACGAAATGTTCGAAATATTGTTTTGATGCGACCGGTTAATTCGATGATAGAGTTTAAGCAAATTATTGGTCGTGGTACGCGTATATTTGATGGCAAAGAATATTTTACAATTTATGATTTTGTCGGGGCATACCACCACTTTAGCGATCCTTCATGGGATGGTGAACCATTAGATGAAACTACTGTAGGTGAAGGTAAAGAACCAACCGTTCGTGAGCCTTCAGCGCCATACGACAGGGAAGAAGAACCACCTGAAGAAAATAGAAGGACGATGGTAAAAATTAAGCTGCGAGATGGCAAGGAAAGACAAATACAGCATATGGTTGCGACATCATTCTGGAGTGCTGAGGGTAGGCCAATTTCTGCTGAAGAATTTATGCAAAATCTCTTCGGATCACTGCCTGAATTTTTCAAAAGTGAAGATGAACTTCGCAAAATCTGGTCTGATCCATCAACAAGAAAAGCCCTATTAGAGAAGCTTGAGAAAGCAGGATATAGTCATGATGTTTTGGGTGAGCTGCAAAAATTGATTAATGCTGAAGACAGTGACTTGTTTGATGTACTTGAATATGTAGCATATAACATTACGCCCATTACACGCGAAGAGCGTGTTGCCAAAGCACAGAAAAACATATTCACCCTGCTTAATAATACGCAGAAGGAGTTTCTTGAATTCAAATATATTGAATCCGGTGTAGATGAGCTTGCTCAAGAAAAGCTACCCGATTTATTACGATTAAAATATCGTGCAATTGAAGATGCGAAAGAGAAACTGGGTAGCATTGATGATATTAGGAATACGTTCATTCATTTTCAAAAACATCTCTATCAGGCGCATTCACAGCGGTTATAAAAACACGTGACTTGCTGATAGCCTAACTACTTTTAAATAGTGAAATAACGTTGTTCTGTTCTAGTAGTTTCTCGAGATAATCGGCCCACCACTGCATCATAGTACGCCGTTCAGGAAGGTATTCAGCATAGTTGTATGCTGCGCGAATGTTATTACGCTCAGCATGCGTCAATTGCCGCTCAATGGCATCTCGGTTCCAACCATTCTCATTAAGTAGAGTTGAAGCCATGCTTCTAAAACCATGGCCAGTCATTTCAGAAGAGGTATAGCCTAAACGCCGAAGTGCGGCCAATACCGTATTTTCACTCATGGGACGAGTTACAGAACGTAAACTAGGAAACAAGTATTTTCCTGTGCCAGTATAGGCATGTAATTCGTGAATAATCTCAATCGCTTGCATACAAAGTGGCACGATATGCTGTTCTTTCATCTTCATTTTCTCAGCAGGAATTCGCCATTCCGCTTTTTCAAAATCAAACTCAGTCCATTCAGCATGCCTTAGTTCACCAGGTCTTACAAAAAATAGCGGTGCTAATTGCAGAGCGCATTTTGTAACAAAGTGGCCGTGATAGTCATTGATTGCACACAGCAGCTTACCAATTTCAACGGTATCCGTAATACTAGCATGATGTTTTTGTTTCACAGGCGCTAACGCACCACGTAAATCAGCAGCAGGATTGCGTTCGGCCTTACCAATGACAATCGCATAACGAAATACTTGTCCACAAATCTGCGATACCCGATGTGCTGTTTCAACGGCGCCTCTGTTTTCAATTCGGCGAAGTGCAGAAAGAATATCGGGGGCGTTCACTTCATCAATTGGACGCTTACCAATCCAAGGAAAAATATTTTGCTCAAGGCGAATTAAAATACGCTCACCATGGCTTTTGCTCCATTTAGGCGTAAATTTGGCATGCCATTCACGTGCAACCGCTTCAAAGCTATTTTCTTCTGCCATTATCTTTGAACGCTTAATCGAGTTTTTTAATATCCCAGGATCAATTGTATTGGCTAATTGCCGACGTGCTTCATCTCGAGCTTCTCTGGCAGCAGCTAAGCTCACATCAGAAAAGGCACCAAAAGAGAGCTTCTTCTCAACGCCTGAAAAACGATACTTAAATTTCCAGAGCTTTGAACCATTAGGATTAACCAAAAGGTACAGGCCTTTCTCATCAGCCATTTTGTAAGGCTTCTCTTTCGGTTTAGCACTCTTTATTTCTACAACAGTTAGGGTCATGGGGGCCTCGTCTTTTTACTATTACATAAAGCCCCTAAATAAGCCCCACTTTTAGGTAGGCTTTTGGGGGCTTTTAATGAATCTTGCTGGACGAAGGATAAATAAAAAAAGCCTTTATTTCAAGGCCTTTAGGATGTTTTTGGATGTCTTAGGTATTCAATATGGTGGAGGCGGCGGGAATCGAACCCGCTCCACCTAATTTTGAGTCTGATCATGAAAAACCATCAAAGACCATGAAAACCATTAAAGAATAAGGAGGTAAAGCTTGTGTGGAAATATAGCAAGGTTGTCTTTGGTTGCCTCTAATGGTCTGTGAATAAACCCGCAGTAAACCCTTTAAACAGAGAGCTGAAAGAGCAAATCGCAGATAAATTATTACGTTATAGAAATAGCTTGATTTACAAAACTAGCTTTTTACGGCTGAAATTTCAACATAGACATATGCCGCAGGTCTGCCTGGTGTGCCATTGATTTTTTCCACCCAAGCATTTATTACACGGTTACTACTCATCCACGTCAAGAAGGTAGGGATCATACCTCGGTTAACATATCCTCGCATTATACCTCCAACCATAACACGTATGGCGTTTTCCTTCGTGAACTCATTAACCTCTTCTATTAAAAAAGAAACTGGCATATCAACTTCAATTTTTGTATCTTGATTTGCCTCTATATGCCTAAATCCAGCTATTTCTAATAGTAATTCACATTTATCTGTCACATCGTTAAAGGGGTGTATTAGCGAAAAACCATCAGATAGCAACTTTGCGCCTGAATATCCTAATAATGCAAAATCGCTGATCTTTGCATCAGGCTTTACTCTGATTCCTTCCAAGTATTGTGGAAAATCACCTCGAGATCGCGGAGGTAATCGGCGGATAAATGTATCTAATACATTAGAATATATTTTATTAATATCTTGAAAAGCAGGGTATGATTCAAAACCTCTTTGCTGTGCTGCAAGAAAATCTTTTGTATTAACAAGATAGTTTAGAGTCACCATACCCTTAGTGCTATTAAGTTCAGCTACTATATAACGGGTACGATACTCCTCATCTAGCGATTGCCAAGCTAATAGAAGCTTTTTTGGTTCAATTATATTGTTTATAAAGTGCATAGTTACATACTTAGTTCGTTTAGTAGTCGATGGTGTCTAAATTTAAGCAATTTTAGCATAAAATCAGCCCTTTCTGTTGTTAATTTAACTTTTATTTCAAATTTAATTAAATGGTTTAAGATTTTTTCAAAAATATCATCTCCAACCTTCTCCAAACAATTTATCATGATTTGCCGAGTTTCTGGATAAACGCGCACATATTTAATAAGCATTTCGATATGCCCCATTCCTTGAGCATCTTCTAAACTCCATTTCATATGATGACTTCCATTTAAAACATATTTTTCAAGAAATGCCATATTATTAAATTTCTTAAATCCATCTGAAGGGTATTCGTACCCCATACTCGTTCCATTATCATATACTGGAGAAAAGCGAATTCCTGTAATTGAACTAACAGTTTCAGCTTTATATTCTCGAGCTCTAATAATTCCCCAGTTACTTTGATGACGATCCTTGTTACCTATTAACGCATCAAATAGAAACACTTTTGCCCAATGATGTTTCCATTCAAAATCTAATGTAGGGTATTTTTCTTGTATATCTTGGCAAATTTGTACAATAGTTTCAAAATTATGTTGCTTGCCCCTATCTCTATCAAAATTCGGTATCCATTGTTGGCAAAGATCTCCACCAGATTCAAACTCTTCTTTAATTATGCCCGAAGAAGATAAAAACCATTCTATCAGGGCTGCACATTGTTTTTTTTGAACGCTATCATTGTATGCTACAAAAGCGGGGGGCACTTGAATGCCCATATAGACGCCTAATTGGTAGGCAAGAATTTCCACCCAAAACTGTTCCGGACAGCGATCACGTGATAGCTTAAATAGATACGGAAGTGTATTCCTATTGTTGTAATAAACAATTTGTTGTATAGTTAGATAATGTTACTTTTCTGACGAAGGCTTATCTGATGACGCAACAAATAAGAATAATAGTAGAATCCCTTAATGATGTTGGC
>Ga0335397_10012637_pt1 | contig 10325 bp, 10 predicted proteins | sample MAT04_FD_205740 | JGI IMG/M metagenome (GOLD analysis project Ga0335397, IMG submission 205740) | Freshwater microbial communities from Lake Fryxell liftoff mats and glacier meltwater in Antarctica - MAT-04 (spades assembly) (version 2) ...
TTTCTTTAACACCATCAAACACTTCAGGGGTATTGCAACACGCTACGAAAAAACCGCCCGCAACTTTCTCGCTGGCCTCCATCTCGTCTGCGCACTCACGTGGCTCAAATGACGACACGCCCTAGTATACCAAGGCGAATCCGGTTGCGGCTTATCGGCTTTGAAAGGCGCGCTATGAGCTCGTCATGGAGGGCAAGGATTTGATTGGCTTGCTCAAGCAGCATGAAACCTAGGGGTGTAAGGGAAGGTGCCCCGCTTCCCGAACGTTGGAAAAGGGAACCTCCCATCTTCTTTTCAAGCCGCTTTATTTGCAAACTAACGGCGGGCTGCGACCGCCCCAGAAGTTCTGCAGCCGTAGAGAAGCTCCCCGACTGATGTACATAAAGGAAAGCCCTTAAAAGGCCGATATTCATATCCTGCATTTTCTGGCATATTTCAAAATGTTATAGGAACTTATCCAATTATAAATTTGCTTTATTGGGCAGACAAGCTCTTAATAGCCGACGGGAGGAGTGCAGACTTTGTCCGTGCAGCAGACGCGTTTGCCACTGATGGTTTTTCTAGGTCTGCCGTTATTGACCTTGGCAGCACTTTTTGTGGTGCCGATCGCACTCACGGGAGTCTATAGCTTCTGGTCCGTCAACAATGACTATCAGCTCGAAACGGCAGCAACGCTAAATCAATATCGTAAGATTTTTTCCACGCCGCTCTACTTCTGGACCCTTCTCCAGTCTGCTTGGTTGGCGCTAATCACAACTGTATTGTGCGTCCTCCTAGCTATCCCACTGGCCTGGGTAATCGGACAGGTCATTCCCTCTCGATGGCGGATGCTGCTTATAGTCGGCCTAATACTTCCCGGCTGGGTCAGCATACTCATCCGCACCTATTCCATGAATTTAGTTTTGGGGGAGGTAGGCATATTGAATGGGCTCTTGATGTGGCTCGGATTGGTGGACACGCCGATCAAAATACTTTTCACGACAACGGCGGTTGTGATCGGCCTCGTTTATATCTATTTGCCATATACGCTCGTCCCTATTTATGTAGCCGTAGAAAGGCTTGATCGATCGGTTCTCGAGGCAGCTGAAAATCTTGGCGCAAGCCCCTTGCAAAGGTTTCGGCGAATTATTTTGCCACTGATACTGCCCGGCATTGCTGCAGGTTGTATCATCACTTTCATTCCGTCTATGGGCGAATTCCTCGTTCCCAATCTCCTTGGGGGCTTATCAGGGATCATGTACGGCAATTTGATCGCTACGGCTTTTCAAAGCTATAACTGGCCGCTTGGCGCGGCCCTCTCGATGGTTCTTCTGTTGCTGATCCTGGCGTTGCTCTTCATTGTTTCCCGTTTCCTAGACTTATCGAGGAGCCTTGTGGGGAAATGAGTGAGAAAGCCTACACAAAAAGCGCAATAGCATTCGTTGCCGTACTCTATGCACTGGTCTATTTGCCCATTGCTCTCGTAGTCCTCACGAGCCTTAACGAGTCGACAATCACAACACTCCCCATTGAAAATTATAGCCTCAAATGGTTCGTACAACTCTTTGATAATACGAAAACGCTGGCAGCTCTGTGGACGAGCATACAGCTTGGTGTTCTCTCAGCTACCGCAGCAACTGCGATTGGCTTGCTCGCAGCTCTTGCTATCGTGCGGTACGACTTCAGGGGGCGTCAAGCGTTCATGGGACTTCTGACCCTTCCAATGATCGCGCCCGGAATTGTCCTCGGAATATCGTTGCTGCTCACGGCCAGGTCTGTTGGGTTTAACACTGGCTTTCTAGCGTTATTTCTCGGGCACACATTACTGGAACTTCCTTACTGTGCCTTTATCATCATCGCGAGCCTCGCACGATTTGATCAGTCGTTTGAGGACGCCGCACGCGGACTTGGTGCAAGTGAACTCCGGGTTCTCTGGAAGGTGACACTCCCTAATATTACACCAGGAATTCTTGGTGCTCTTCTCTTCGGGTTTACAATTTCAATCGGGGAATTCGTCGTGAGTTTCTTTCTCACTTCGGCTGGTATAACGACACTTCCAATTCGAATATACTCGATTGTCAAAGTTGGCATCACTCCAGAAATTAACGCTGTCTCAACGCTTATTCTGGCTGTCACCATACTGCTAACGTTGACTGCCGTTCGACTTACGTGGACTAAAACCCAACCATAAAAGGAGGATACGATGAACAAGAGACTTTTTCTAGCGACAGCCCTTTCGAGTGTACTTGCTATCGCCTGTGCGCCTTTGGCGTGGGCGGAGGAGCAGATCGGTGGCGAAATCAACGTACTGAGCTGGGGCAACTACATAGACTTCGCTCTTCCTTCCTTCGAAAAGAAGTACGGGGTAAAGGTCAACATTGATTATTACGGCGACGAGCAGGAAGCGATGAACAAAATTCGCGCTGCTGGGCTCGGCAATCACGACATCGTTTTTCTTGGCGCAGGATTCGAAGACATAGCGATCAAGCAAAAACTGATCGCAGCTCTAGATACAACAAAAATAGCATCCTTTGCTGATGTGTTCCCACGCCTGAAGATGGCGAAATCCGACGGCAACACCTACTGCGCCACCTATTCATTTGGGTTAAACGGACTCATTACTTATAATCTAGAAAAAACTGGCGACAAAATTACATCGTGGGAGGAGGTCTATGGCGGAAAATTCAAAGACCGAATCGGGAAGATAGATAAATCCAACGAACAGATTTGGCGGACAGCTCTCAGCTTGGGTTACACGTACGGCCCTCTCACAGAAGACCAGTGGAAGAACGTCGAAGCGAAACTCACCGAAAACATGAAGCAAGTGAGAACAGTTTACGCGCACATCGATCAAATGGCCCAGCTTCTGGCAAATGGCGAGTTATGGCTCGCAGATTCTGATGACGGGGGCTTCCGTCAGGCGCGGGCAAAGGGCCTAAAAGTGGAGTTAGCTTACCCCAAAGAAGGTATGACAGCATGGTATGATGGTCCATGTGTTGTGTCCCAAGCGCCTCACGAGCGTGCAGCCTATGCATTCATAAGCCACATGCTCAGCCCTGAAGTTCAAGCTCAGTTGCCGAAGGAACTTGGATACGCACCTGCAAACGCCAAAGCAGTGCCTATGCTGGATGAAAAAACCAAGACTGATATGGATATTGATGCACTTGTGTCCAACCTAGATAAGATCCAGTTTCAGTATAATCTTGGTGCCGACTTCGATAAACGCGCAATAGAAGTCTGGGAACGCGCTAAGGCATCAGCGGCCAAGTAACTCTGTCACTGGTAACGGGTCGGCGTTCTCTCCGCCGGCCCGTGTTTGGATTTGCATGACATGTTCTTAGAACTACAAAACATCAGCAAACGGTTCGGCTCAGTTGATGCTGTCCAACAGATCAGTCTTCGCTTGGAGCGGGGCAAAGTACTGAGCCTGCTCGGTCCCTCGGGTTGTGGAAAAACGACTACTTTGCGCATGATAGCAGGGTTCGAAACTCCTTCAACAGGGACTATCCGTCTGGGTGATCGTGACATCACGCACCTCCCGGCACGGCGGCGCAATATAGGAATGGTATTTCAGTCCTATGCACTTTTTCCTCATCTTAACGCTGCGGCCAACGTCGCATTCGGGCTGGAGATGCGTGGTATCGCTCCAGCGGAACGCCTCAAACGCGTCAACCGTGCGCTAGATGTAGTTCGTATGAACGGACTGGGGGAACGCTTTCCAACACAACTCTCAGGTGGGCAACAGCAGCGCATCGCACTGGCTCGTGCTCTGGTCATAGAGCCTGATTTGCTCCTCCTCGATGAGCCATTAGCGGCGCTTGACTTGAAGCTCCGGGAGGAGATGCGCGACGAGATTTACCGGATTGTTCGTGAACTAAAAATTACCACGGTCTTCGTAACCCACGACCAAAGCGAAGCTCTCGTACTATCAGACTTAGTTGCTGTCCTGAACCAGGGGCGCATCGAACAGATGGACGCACCTCAAACCCTATATCAACTGCCACGGACGGCTTTTGTAGCGCGATTTATGGGGGGTGCAAACGTATTGAACGGCCACCTCAGCAAAGAGAATCCGGGGATTTTTATGGCAGATTGCGGGCTCTCGTTTCCCGTATCAACCAGTTTGGTGGCGCCGAAAGCAGTGGCTATCCGGCCCGAGGACCTCGTCATTTCACCAGAGGGTCCGGGTATTTCAGCGGTCGTTGAGCGGGCACGTTTTCTGGGCGCAACTATCGAGTACACCCTGGCACCTGAAGCCGGAGGACGCATTACGGCACGAACGGATGCCCAAGATTACTATGCCGAAGGTGCATTTGTAAGAGTTTCCTCTGCGGCTGGTCGAGCCGTCTTCCTGCAGGAGCACGTATGAAAATAACCGGAGTTGAAACCTTTTGCCTCCACTGCAAGATGCCTTACGCTCTTACCTACGCGCGCGGTGAGTATGACGAGCGTGAGGCATTGCTTGTTAAAGTACACACGGATAATCCCGATATTTTCGGCTGGGGCGAGGCAGCCATGTGGGGTGGGCCTTGGGCGACCAGTGTTGCCTGCATCGAACGTGAAATAGCACCACTGATAATCGGTCTTGATCCCAGACGCCCCGAATACATCTGGGAAAGGGTTTACCAGCAGACTTACTACCATGGACGAAAGGGAATTCTACTCTCTTGTCTTTCGGGCGTTGACATTGCGCTATGGGACATTCTTGGAAAAGCGAGTGAAATGCCAGTCTGGCGAATTTTGGGAGGTTTTGCGCGTCCACTAAAAGCCTACGCATCATCTGGGTACTATCGGCGAGGCTATTCTGTGGAAAATCTCGCCGACGACATAAGCGCGGCGCGCGGAGCAGGATATCAGGCATATAAAATGAAGGTTGGCAATATCCACCGTACGGTCCATGCTAAAACTCTACATGAGACGCCACTAAGAGTGAGCTTCGCAGAGGACCTCCGTAGGGTGAGCGCTGCCCGCGAAGCAATCGGTTCAGATGGCGAATTAATGTGCGATGCGACGACATCTCTCGATTCAAAAACTGCCATGGCATATGCCGACGCTTTTGAATCACTTGACATCCGTTGGTTCGAGGAACCTACACAACCCGAAAATGTAGCCGGCTGTGCCGAACTTGCGAGGCGTACCCGAATTCCGATTGCAGGTTTTGAGACAGAAACCAACAAATTTCAATTTGCAGCTTTGATTGACGCAGGCGCAATCCAAATAGTTCAGCCGGACGTCATCCAAGTTGGTGGAATTACTGAGGCAAGGAAAATCGCGGCTTATGCCCAAATGCGACACTTACTCTTTACAAGCAAGAATTACAGCACCGCCGTCAGTTTGGCCGCATGCCTCAACCTATTATATGCACTACCGAACACTGACTATTTCGAAGTCGATATGGATCCCTCACCCTGGAGAACTGAAATCATCAAGCAGGACATTTTGACCTTTCAGGATGGCTATGTGGCTCCCTTGGAACGGAACGGTCTTGGACTTGAAGTTGACGAGGAAGCACTCCGCAAGTGGCAAATTAAACCATGAATGATACAATTTTTCGGGATGACATCTTCAATGGTCAGGGAGCCCTGGTGACGGGTGCTGCGCAAGGTATTGGAGCAGGCATTGCACGAGTTTTGTCGCGCTTAGGTGCGACGGTCGTTCTTCACGATATCGACCAGGCACGTCTCCGTCTAATAAAGGATGAAATTACAGCAGAAGGCGGCACCGCCGTGACTGTCGTAGCCGACCTCAGCGATCCGGGTTCTGCAGACGATGTTTTCACTAATGCTCTGAAAGAAGCGGGCAACCTGCACATACTCGTAAATAATGCTGGACGCTCCTGGGGAGTAAAAACAGCTGATATCGATCCGGTAAAAACTCAAGAGCTTCTTGAGCTCAATTTTAAGAGCGTGCTGACCCTTTCACAGAGGTTTATTCGCCACGCTCTCCAGAGGGGCGGGGGAGGATCAATAGTCCAGATTTCGTCAACGGCGGGTATCACGGGCTTCGAACAACGTGCCGTGTATTGCGCCACAAAATTTGGAGTAGTCGGGCTGACCAAGGTTCTCGCACTGGACCATGCGCGCGACGGAATACGTGTAAATGCTATTCTTCCTCACGTCGTAGACACCGAAATGTTTCGCTCCGTCGCTCAACCGGAGGAAGTAAAGCTTTGGAGCGCAGGAATTCCAATGGGCCGATTTGCCACGGTAGAAGATGTAGCAAATCTAGTCGTGTTTTTATGTTCCCCCGCAGCCTCGTATCTCACGGGAGGAAGCTATCCGGTTGACGGTGGCACCATGGCTGGCCCCTTCGGAGGTGGCGCGTGACAATGATCAGGTTTGCCGGCACCCAGCCTGAGCGCGCGTTCTGGGTCATGACGCCTAACGAAGACGCATGTGAAATCGCAGCCTTTCTCGGCTATCGGACTGCAATAATCGATATGGAACACGGTAAGTTTGACCTCGCCAGTGTTGCCCGCATGACAAGCCTTTGCAAGGCGTTGGGGCTCAAAGTCTTTACGCGTGTCGAAAGTGCAAACCGCGTTCCAATACAGCATGCACTCGATTTCGGAAGCGATGGCGTAATACTCCCCCAGATAGCAGATTTTGAACATGCCCGTGAAGCCACAGGATTTGCAAAATTCCCTCCGCTTGGAACTCGTGGATTTGGGGGTGGAAAAACCGTGCATTATGTCTCGGCCCCGCAACACTTCGTCGAAACCGAGAATCGCCGGGTAAAATGTTGGGCAATGATTGAAACGGTAAGTGCGCTTGAACAAGTGGAGGCCATTGCGGCGCTTGATACCGTAGATGGTCTATTTATAGGCCCAAACGATCTGTCGCTTGCCAGAGGACGCGGCGAGTACATGGCTGATGGCCAGGACCACGAAGATATCATTGTCATCGCCCAGGCCGCGACCAGACAGAGAAAACCATGGGCAATGCCAATCGGTACTCTTGCTGATGGACTTTTTGCGGCACAGCTGGGTATAGATTTCATGGCGATTTCGGATGACTTGACCGCTTTGCGGGATGGGCTAGACCTTGCGCTGCGACGCATGGAGCTACAGTAAGTGAAAAACGCCGACCACATAATTGTAGGCGGCGGATCCGCAGGTTGCGTGCTTGCAAATCGCTTGAGTGCAGATCCCCATCGAACTGTGCTACTGGTTGAGGCAGGTGGCTCCGATAGGTCACCTGTTATTAAAATGCCTGCGGCCACTGATCTTTATGGCATCGGCAATCCGCGTTACGACTGGCGCTACATCACTGAACCCGATCCCAGTCGCAATGGAAGACGTGATCTCTGGCCCCGTGGTAAAGTTCTAGGCGGCAGTAGTTCCATTAATGCCATGGTCTACATGCGAGGACAGGCATCCGACTATGACAGCTGGGCCGCTAATGGAAATCCCGGTTGGAGCTATGCTGAAGTGCTCCCCTACTTCAAGCGCAGCGAAACCAATGAAAACGGCGGGAACGCCTATCGGGGCGACTGCGGTCCGCTGCGAGTCTCAAACGTGCGCACGATGCATCCGTTAGCAACACAGTTTATTGAAGCCGCGAGGAATGCGGGTTTTCCCTACAATGCGGATTTTGCTGGACCAAACTTGGAAGGCGCCGGCCCTGTTCAGGCAACTCAGAGACGGGGTTGGCGGCACAGCGCTGCGGACGCCTTTCTTCGTCCGGTCATGCAGCGCAAAAATTTACAGGTCAAACTCCACACCCATGTTACCCGCATACTTTTCGAGGGCCGACGTGCTAGCGGTATTACCATTCGATTGCCAAATGGCGACGAGCAGATCGTCAAAGCCCGACGTTCGGTCATTCTTTCAGCTGGTGCAATCGGGTCACCCCACCTTCTGCTTTTGTCCGGGATAGGCCCGCCAGAACAGTTAGCATCGACTGGTGTTCCAGTTTTCTGTCCCTTGCCTGGGGTGGGAAAAAACCTCCAGGACCATGTCGGCGTCTACATGAACTATTTAGTCGACCAACCGACCTATAATTCCGAACAGCACATTCTTCGTCAGGCTGTTCATGGAGCGAACTGGCTTCTATTTGGCCGCGGACCTGGCACCACGCCCGGTGCGCTGGCAATGGCTTTCGTACGTTCTCGTCCAGATATTCCAGATCCTGATTTACAATTGCATTTTACTCCAGTGGGTTACAAGCTCACGCCCGAAGAACTTGTGGTGCTGAAGGAGCCGGTTGTTACAGCTATCCCCAATGTAAACCGACCTTATAGCCGAGGTGAATTACGGCTCCGTAGCAGTTCTGAGCGTGATCCACCGTTAATCCTTCCAAGGTTGCTGGAAGATCACCGCGATATCGAGGTACTTTCTCGGGGTTGCGAGATTATCCGGAACATTTTTGCCAATTCCCCACTTTCAGGCCACGTCCGAGAAGAACTCGTGCCCGGACCTCACTGTCAGACACCCGAGGATTGGGAACGCTACCTTCGAAGTGACAGCATAACAATCTTCCATCCTTGTGGTACCTGCAAGATGGGAAATGATGAAACCAGTGTTGTCGACAATAGGCTACGTGTCCACGGCATCGATGGCTTACGAGTGATCGACGCCTCGATCATGCCGCATCTTGTAAGTGGCAATATTAACGCACCCGTTATCATGATTGGCGAGCGTGGAGCGGATTTCGTACTCGAGGACGAAAAATGAACCCCGCTATAGTATCGGGCAACCATCCTGTTTCAAACTTCGAAGCACAACACCCCTTTCAGGCACAATGGCAGGCGCCACTTGATAGCTGACCAAATCGCCTTCCTGTCTGCGACGCAGGCACTGAAGAAGTTTGCGACATTTGAGTTGTCTCCGCGCGATTTGTTTGACGCGGTACTCAAGAGGATTGCCTCCGAAAACGCAATGATCAATGCGTTTGGGGACATGTATTTGGCCAGCTCCGAAAGATTAGTTGAGCAAGCTGAAAAGAGATGGAGAAACGGAACGGCCAGACCGCTAGAAGGAATCTTGGTGGCAGTAAAGGACGCTCAAATGGTGGCAGGCCAAAGAACCACCTTTGGCTCCCCGTCACTAAGGGACAACGTAGCATCAGCCCACGATCCCATAATCGAAAGACTGATTGACGCAGGAGCGATTATCCACGCCCGCACCACGGTCTCAGAGTTCTGTGTGTCCGGCGTTTGCGTATCTCCAATGTGGGGCACTACAAGAAATCCATGGAACCTGCAGTATAGCCCTGGTGGATCATCCGGAGGCTCCGCCGCTGCGCTGGCTTCTGGAATGGCAACTTTAGCCACCGGGACTGACATGGGAGGTTCAATCAGAGTTCCCGCTTCCGCCTGTGGCGTTGTGGGTTACAAGCCCCCACGCGGCCGTAACCCTGACGGAGCGCCATTCAACCTGGATCGCGTCAGCCACTGTGGCCCACTTGCGAGATCCGTATCTGATATAGTACTTTTTCAGAGCGTCGTTGCAGGTATCCATCGCAAAGATCCGGAGAGCCTACCTAATCCACCGGCACTCCCGAAAGTCGCCGAAAATGTGAGTGGTTTCCGAATTGCCTGGTCTCCTGACCTTTCTTATAAGCGCGTCTCAAGAGACGTAGCCTCAAACACTGAGCGAGCGATTAAAACATTCCGGGAGCTCGGCTGTATCTGTGAGCAAGTTGATCTAGGTTGGACAGATGAGATCGATCGGGCAGCAGCGATTTGGTATGCATTTTTCGGCACTAGCAATATGCTTCTGGACGCGTTTGCCAGCGACCCATCAATCGTATCTCCAGACCTCAGGAGACTGGCATTAGAAATCCGTAAGATACGAAATGATCCTGACCAACTTCCAAATGTACTCGTTGTTGCGGCGGACTTCAGCGCAAAATTTGAAAAGGCGACTCGAGGATTCGACGTTTTCATTTGCCCAACGATGGCCGTGCCGGCTGTAAAAGCAGACCAAAGCATGTGGACAAAGAACTTTAAAATCGAAGGTGTAAAAGTCGATCCGGAGTTCGGCTACTCAATGACTCACCAATTTAACTTACTCGCAACTCACCCGGCCATTAGCGTGCCTTCAGGCCTATCGACTAGCGGCATACCGACAGGAATTCAGCTTGTTGGGCAAACTTTTGACGAATTATCCGTATTTCGGCTTGCTTTGGCTTATCAGGAATTCACAGGGGTCAATTACATTCCTCAAAAGGTCCGTGCGCTTTAATGCGCAGCGTACACAAAGACATTTACCTCAAGTGAAAATGTGGCTTAGTGTCCGACTCAAAATGAATCCCTTTGATCTCATGCTCTTGCGAGCCGCCGCGTGAGGGTGCGAATGTGAGCGACGAGCGCCCAAGCAACGGCGCTGGCGATGGTCGCTTCGA
>Ga0335397_10012640_pt1 | contig 10324 bp, 7 predicted proteins | sample MAT04_FD_205740 | JGI IMG/M metagenome (GOLD analysis project Ga0335397, IMG submission 205740) | Freshwater microbial communities from Lake Fryxell liftoff mats and glacier meltwater in Antarctica - MAT-04 (spades assembly) (version 2) ...
GACTTTTAGCATACATAAATTTGCAAGCTTTTTAGGTAAAACTAAAATATCCTGCAATTATTTTATACCCATAGTGTGCTTAAGTTCAATGTGGATAAAGGTTATATACTTTTTGAGGGTCGACTAATTAACTGGGATAACTTTTAGATTCTATCAAATTCAATTTGAGATTTTGACTTCAATAGAAGCTTAGTGGCTTTGCTGAATAGCAATATCTAAGCAAAAGCAAATGCCACACGATAAAGCAATCAACACAAAAGTTGGTTCTTTACTTTTTAACGGAAAGCATATCGCAATAACTCTTTGCAATTGTTACCTTACTGTAATCAATTAATAAATTGGTTGTAAAATATTTCTGAAAGTCCTTATCCAAGGCCTTTCAAATTTTAAAAAACTTCATAGTAAGAATTTGTAATCTTAAAACTTCAAAAAATGATTTAGATAACTACGACTTTAAGGTAATATGATCAACTTAAGATGAAGTTTTCCAATACCATTTTTTCGAAAGATGAAATTATTGAAAGAGAAACATAGATATACTTTACAGGAATTAATTGCCGGACTAGAAGTTTAAAATTTACAATTTGGCTACCATTAAAGTCCCGTTTGTCCATTACGAATAGCTCCTTTTTTACCTCTGTTTTTCTTTTCCCACTCAAGCATTTCTGCTGTTTTAGCTACTTCTTTTTTTACGCCTTTTAATGAATTACCGGCTACTTCTTTTTTAGGCGTATTAGGAAGTACGATATTATTTCTATCCCACTCTTCGGTTTTAAAAAGGCGGCCGGTTACAGCTTCGTAATATCTCCAAAAACCGTGCTTTACGCTGTATTGTTCGGCTTTTACAATTTTATAATCTACAATTTCATTGCTTCCTGTTCCGTAAATTGCAATGGTATCGTAAGGTGCATCAGGATTATATCCTTTCCAGCTTTCTTCTCTTAATAATTCTCCCAAAGGTGAATAATATTGCTGTGGCCCATCTTTGCCGCCATGCAAATAAGTTTCAAATCCAATAGGATCGCCCATTAAATTGTACCGACGCCAAATACCCTCTTTTGCATCGTTTTTAAATATTCCTTCTTCTTCAAAACCCGGCTCTCCACGTAGTTCTTCAGTTCTTAAAAAAAATTTGCCTTGTTTAAATCCTTTCTTATCTATTTTATTGATAGTATCTCCCTTAGCGCTTATTTTAAAAGATTTTAATTGTGCATGTATGCTCATAAAACTCCCGCTTAATATTACAGCTATCAGTAAAATTTTGCAGTTTTGTAATTTCATATCGTGTAATTTTATACTCAAATTTACTTATTTCCTTTTTTTTATTTTGTTAATTCTGTTTTATAAAAACTTATTAACTTTTGACAAATGAATAAGAAAAATTCTGATATAAAGAAGATATGAAAGATTTTAAAAAATATTACATTTTATCTGCTACACCTGAAGAAGTATTTGCTGCCCTTACAAATGCTGCAACTATTCAATTATGGAGTGGTGACCCTGCAATAATGAGTACTGAACCAGGCAGTGAGTTTTCGTTGTGGGAGGGCAATATTTCAGGCAAAAACCTAGAATTTGAAAAAGATAAAAAAATAGTGCAGCAGTGGTATTTTGGTGATCAGGAAGAACCATCAATTGTAACCATAAAATTATTTATAGATAAAAATAAAACTTCTGTAGAGCTTAGGCATATAAATATACCTGATGAGGCTTATGATGCCATTGTAACCGGATGGAATGATATCTATTTTGGAAGTTTGATAGAATTTTATGAAGATTAATAATTGTACAAGAAAAAATATTTTATTTTTCACTCTTGTATTCCGCCAGTAAATTTCTGTTTTTTTCGCTTACAAATTAACTTACACACTTCTGACTATATGCTACGGAACGTATGTATTGTGACCCCTTTATTCAAACCGTAGCAATATTTCCGATCCCAAAATAGCCTTTGTAAGTGACCGAATGGCAAATCTTTCAGTCTTTTCATTTTTAAAGGAAAAATAGATTATACTTACTATTCAATAATATAACATTGAATGAATTTATGAACAGCCAACTTAGGATTTTATAGAAGGTCTTTTTATGTCGGTCTGCTAATTAAGAAAGATATACAAGCACATCAATAAATTTTTTGAAGAATATCATCTAGCAGAAACTTCCAATCTTTTGTAAGTCAGCTAAATCCATCTATCAAAAATATAAGTCGATAAAATAAAAGCCGTTTTTGCTTTTGCAAATAAGGGAAATTTTTATGGATGTTCTCAGCGGGGTTCCATCTTCAGTCTTTTATTTCCAGTTTAGGCAGGGGTTTTTCTCTCGAATAAGAAAATAACCATCTTTGCTTTTGCTTTTTCAAACGTTACCTTGGGTACGTATTATTACCTCTTATTTCACCGTTAACGATAACAATTTTTCTTCTCCCAAATAACCTTCCAGTTCATCGCCCACTACGCATTCCCCAACGCCCGCAGGTGTACCGGTATAAATGAGGTCACCAATATTTAATGAAAAGTAATTTGATATATGAAAAATGATGCTGTTAAAGCTAAAAATCATATCATCTGAGTTACCCAACTGCACCACTTCACCATTCTTTTTAAATGAAAATTTTATTCCTTTTCTATTAAAGGCAGGAGTTATATCAATTAGTTTTCCAAGCACTGCGGAGTTATCAAATGCTTTAGCTTTTTCCCAAGGCAAACCTTTCTTCTTATGTTCATCCTGTATATCTCTAGCCGTAAAATCAATACCTACAGATATCGCATTGTAATAATCCTGTGCCTGCCTCTCCGCTATAAACTTACCATTTTTACATATGCGCAACACAAGTTCGCATTCATAATGTAGTTCATTCGTAAATTCAGGATAATAAAAGGGTGTGTGACCTTGTAACAAAGCATTTTTGGGCTTCATAAATATAACAGGCTCCTCAGGAATTTCATTCCCAAGCTCTTTTACATGATCAACGTAATTTCTACCAATACAAATTATTTTCATCTATAAAACATTAATACTTCTACGAAAATAGTCTAAAAAGAATAAAATAAAATATTATAACTATATTAATTTTATGATTAAAATTTTAATGTGTTGCAAAGGTTCATGGCACGTTCTGCTCCTATTGACGCAAAGTTTTCTATTACCTCTAAACTGCCCACAATTTTTTTCTTAACAGTGTCAATTTCGTTAGGCATCCATTTGCTCAAAACAAAATCTGCCTGCATACCTTTTGGAAAAACGTTTCCTATTCCAAACCTAAGTTTAGGATATGCGTCTGTACCAAGTATAGCTTGTATATCTTTCAGGCCATTGTGTCCTGCATGCGTACCGGCTGCTCGCAACCTTAATGTTTCTATGGGGATAGCTAAATCATCAACTACTGTAAGCGTATTTTGTAAAGGTACTTTTTCTTTTTCTAACCAGTATTTAAAAGCTCTGCCGCTTAAATTCATAAATGTAGTTGGGCAAATACATATAAATATTTTTCCTTTCCATTTTACTTCGGCTGTATAGGCAAGCCTGCTTTCTTTAAATATGCCGCCATGCTTTGTAGCAAAAGCATGCACCACATCAAAGCCAATATTGTGGCGGGTATTGGCATATTCATTACCAGGATTGCCAAGACCAACTATTAAAAATTTTGCCATTTATTAATTTACTTTTTTTCTGTTTTGGGACTTGGTAGTTTTTATCATTATTCAACATTTGTTAGGGCTGTCCGTAGTACTCCTCGTTCCTGCGGCGTAATGCGGATCTACTGTGGGGTAACACTTCCCATCCCTCACGTGTCCCAATATTTATGTTGGGAGCCCTTCATCAGTATATCTTTTTTCAACTTTTATTATGCTATATCCATAAGCTGCATCGCTGCTTCGCAGGCTGCATAGTTTGCGCAGCCTAGACCTCCGCTTCGCAGGCTCCCATGGGCTGCATCGCTCTGCCCAGCCTACACCTCCGGTTCGCAGGCTCCCATGGGCTGCACCCATGGTTACTATTGGGTAATCCCTTCGGGATTTTGTAGCAATCTCCTATTCTATCTCCCAATCAATGCTCAAGTCGTTCCCTCTCCTTCGGAGAGGGAACGACTTGAGGCTTCCTACATCTCATTCAAATACATCTGCAAATCTGCATCTGTTTTTATCAAAACATCCCTCACTTTGCTTCCTTGGTTTGGTCCCACAATACCTGCAGCTTCCAGTTGGTCCATTAGTCTTCCGGCACGGTTATAACCAAGTTTCATTCTACGTTGCAATAAAGAAGTGCTTCCGCTTTGACTACTCACAATGAGTTTTGCAGCATCTTCAAATAAAGCATCTTTATTATTTACGTCAAAATCTTTTGCATCCATTTCTTTTTCATCTACATATTCAGGCAGTAAAAATGCATCAGGATATCCTCTTTGCTCACCAATAAAATCTACAATTTTATCAACCTCTGGCGTATCTACAAATGCACATTGCAAACGCACCACTTCGCCATTATAACTAATAAGCATATCACCTTTACCAATAAGTTGCTCTGCACCGCCTGTATCCAAAATAGTACGACTATCTATTTTACTACTCACTTTAAAAGCAATTCGTGCGGGAAAGTTTGCTTTTATAGTACCTGTTATAATATTTACAGATGGCCGCTGCGTAGCAATAATTAAGTGGATCCCAATTGCCCTTGCAAGCTGTGCCAACCTTGCTATGGGCATTTCTACTTCTTTGCCTGCTGTCATTATCAAATCTGCAAATTCATCTACCACCAAAACAATAAACGGTAAAAAATCATGACCTTTTTCTGGGTTTAATTTTCTTGCTACAAACTTTTCGTTGTACTCACGTATGTTTCTACAACCGGCTTCTTTTAATAAATCATATCGGTTGTCCATTTCAATACACAAAGCATTTAACGTATGTACTACTTTTTTTGTATCGGTAATAATCGATTCATCTTCGCCTGGTAGTTTAGCCAGAAAATGTTTCTCAATAGTTTTATAAATACTAAGCTCCACTTTTTTAGGATCTACCAGTACAAATTTTAATTGAGACGGATGTTTTTTATAAAGCAAAGAAACCAATATTGCATTTAGCCCTACCGATTTTCCCTGCCCCGTTGCACCTGCCATTAACAAATGCGGCATTGCTGCGAGGTCCACAATAAAATTTGTATTGTCTATTCTTTTACCAATAGCAATGGGTAATGCAAAACTGCTTTTTTGAAATTTATCATCTACCAAAAGCGTTTTCATACTCACCATCGTTTTGCGGGTATTAGGCACTTCAATACCAATGGTTCCTTTACCGGGAATGGGCGCTATTATACGTATGCCAAGTGCAGCAAGGCTTAACGCTATATCATCTTCCAGGTTTTTTATACGGGATATTCTTACACCTGCTGCCGGAATTATTTCATACAAGGTTACCGTAGGCCCTACGGTTGCAGATATTTTTTGAATTTCAATATCGTAATTTTTAAGCGTAGAAATAATTTGGTTTTTATTATTTTCCAGCTCCTGAGGATCCTGTATTACTTTTTCGCTGCCATGGTTTTCCAGTAAATCAACCGATGGATATTTATAATCCCGTAAATCTAAAATAGGATCGTAAGGAAGTAATTTATTAATATCTGCAATTGTTTTTACCGGTTTAATGTCTTCTTCTTCTATTTCGTCTTCAGCATTTTTCACTTCAAGTTGAATATCTGTTGCAGGAACCAATGCTTTTTTTGTAGGTAATATTATTTCGTTTTCTTCATCTGTTTCATTTGAACGAATTATTTCAGGTTGTTTTTTTTGTGGCAACAGAACAGAATTAACAATGCGTGCGCCTCTTTTTTGTTCTTGTTCTTCCTCTTCTTTTTCTGTCAATGATAATTCATGACCAAATTGCGGGCTTTGATCTGGTATGTTTAATATGCCCCCATTTCCTGTCATTGCATTTCCTGATAAAGATTTTTCAATTTCTTCTTCGTCAAAATCATTTTCTTCATTTTCTCTCTCTGTTAATGTCTCATCGGGAGAAACAATATTTTCATCAGATGTTAGCAAAGCATTTTTTGCAGGTAATTTAAATGATGGATTAAAACGCCAGATTATATACGCTAAAAAAGCTACTGCTATAAAGCCAATGGTTCCAATTTTTCCGATAACGTTGTAAAAATAATCTCTGCTCATATCGCCTACAGAACCGCCCCACGCAAAATCATTGCCCTGCATAATAACCGCTGCAGTTATGCTGAGCAATGGCAAACCGATAATTAAATATTTTACATTTTTAACAACCGAAAATACTTTCTTGCCAAAAAATAAATTTATACCTATAATAAAAAAGAAAGTACATATGAGATAAGACGCTACCCCAAAACCTTTGTAAATTAAAAAATGAGAAATAAATGCACCAAACGTTCCCATTAAATTGGCCACCTTGGTATCGGTACCGGCTAACAGTTTATACCCGTCTTTAAATACTTTATCCTGATCATCTTCCCAAGTAAATAAATAGGATGTAAATGCTACAAAAAAAAGTATAGCTAATAGCAGGCAAATACTTCCCGCAATCTTATGTGTACGCTCATCTTTCAGCAGGTCTTTTACCTCTACCGTTTCCTCTTTTTCTTGCTTTAAGGAGTCTGCAGCTTTCGTATTTTTTTTAATAGATTTTATTTTATCTGCCATGGCGTTAAAGATATTAAAAACGTTGCTTTGTTACTGTAAAATTCTTTGAAAAAGGATATTTTCTGTTTTACCTGTAAATACTAATACAGTAGGAGAATTTTAAGACTAAAACGTGGCAATAATACCTGCATTTTTTATATATTTTTTTTACAGCCCATCTGCCGAAAGCAGACGGCTACAAACCTCCATTCGCCAGAGGCGAATAGCTACAAAAGATGTCAATTTGTTAAAGGCGGAAGTCTACAAAAGATGTCAATTCGTTAAAAGCGAATGGCTACAAACGTCCATTCGGCAAAGGCGAATGGCTACATAACCTCTTTCAATTTTTCTATCACTGCATCTACCTCTTCTTTTGTGTTGTGTTTACAAAAACTAAAACGAACTGTAATTTGATTTGGATTGTTATTAATGGCCCGTATTACATGGCTGCCGGCTTCTGCTCCACTCGTGCATGCGCTGCCGCCGCTTGCACAAATTTTATTAATGTCTAAATTAAAAAGCATCATTTCAGATTTCTCCGTTTTGGGGAAACTTGCACTTAATACCGTATATAAACTTCTGCCCAAAACATCTCCGTTAAATCCAACGCCAGGTATATGTTTTTTTAATTGCTCATGCATGTAATATTTTAAGGCGCCTATGTATGCACTGTCCGTTTCATAGCCTGCCATGGCTATTTCAAATGCTTTGGCAAAGCCAACAATGCCATAAATGTTTTCAGTACCTGCACGCATGTTACGCTCCTGCGAACCTCCGTGCACAAAAGGTTTTATGCGAACATTTTCATTTATATAAATAATGCCCACACCTTTTGGCCCATGAAATTTATGTGCTGCACCGGTTATAAAATGTACAGGAGTATTTCGAAGGTCCATCGGAAAATGTCCTACTGTTTGAACAGTGTCGCTATGGAAAATTGCATTGTATAACTTACACAAATTACCAACTGCATGTATATCGAGCATGTTGCCAATTTCGTTGTTGGCGTGCATTAATGAAACCAATGTTTTTTCTTCTGCAGCGGCCAATAATTTTTCGAGGTCTTCAATATCTACATGTCCATCGGGTAATAATTTTACATAGCTAACTTTAACCTCATCCAAATTATCAAAATATTCTACCGTATGAGAAACGGCATGGTGTTCAATTTTAGAACTTATGATATGTTTACATCCCAAATCTCTAATAGCTGCCTGAATTGCCATGTTGCTGCTCTCTGTACCACCACTTGTAAAAAATATTTCGGCAGGGTTTGCATTTAATAACTTTGCTACAGATTTCCTTGCGGTTTCCACCGCCATTCTCGTTTCTCTGCCATAAGAATAAATAGAAGATGGATTGCCAAATTTCTCGGTAAGATAAGGCATCATTGCTTCTAATACATTTGCATCAAGAGCGGTGGTAGCGGCATTATCAAAGTAAATTCGTTCCATTAGTTCGGTCTATTGGGTGGTCAATAATTTTAAATTGGAATTGAAAATTAGATATTAGTAATTAGGTAGAACTTCATGATAAAAGCGCCCAATTCCTAACTCCAATTTCCTAAATTACCATTGCTTCCTGTATATCCTTCATCAATCTTTTTGCAATATTATCTGCAGTAGTTACATGATTGCTTTCTGCATAAATACGAATAATAGGTTCTGTATTACTTGTGCGAAGGTGAACCCAATCATTATCAAATTCTATTTTTAAACCATCATCTGTATTGATAGGCTGGTTTTTGTATTTCTCTTTTATGCTGTCAAAAATAGTTTTTACATCTGTTCCTTTTTCCAATGTTATTTTATTTTTACTCATAAAATAATCGGGGTAAGTATTTCGTAACTGGCGAATAGATTTTTTACTTTTAGCAAGTTGTGTAAGAAACAAAGCAATACCAATTAATGCATCTCTGCCATAATGAAGATCCGGCACTATAATTCCACCATTGCCTTCACCACCAATTACAGCATTTACTTCTTTCATTTTGTTTACCACATTTACTTCTCCCACGGCACTTGCAAAATACTCGCCACCATGTTTTACAGTAACATCTTTTAATGCACGGGTGCTGCTCATATTACTTACGCTATTTCCTTTTGTAAGTCCCAATAAATAATCTGCTACAGCTACCAAAGTATATTCTTCTCCAAACATGGTTCCATCTTCACAAACAAAGCAAAGCCTGTCCACATCAGGGTCTACTGCTATACCAAGTGACGCTTTTTGTTTTACCACTTCTCTGCTAAGCTCCGTTAAATTTTCTGGTAGTGGTTCCGGATTGTGTGCAAACTCTCCGGTTATTTCTCCATGCAAAAGCGCAACGTTTTTTACGCCCAATTTTTCCAATAATGCCGGTACGGCAATCGCCCCGGTGCTGTTTACCACATCTACTACTATAGAAAAATTTGCTGCCGCAATTGCTTTTATATCTACTGCTTTATGTGCTACTATTTTTTCAATATGATCAGCAAGGGTATTTTCATTAGTTGTTATTTTTCCTAATTTTTCCACAGTTACAAATTCAAAATTTTCTGCAGCAGCTATTTCTAAGATTGTTTCTCCTTCTGCACCGTTTATAAATTCGCCTTTGTTGTTTAAAAGTTTTAAAGCATTCCATTCTTTAGGGTTATGACTTGCAGTAAGAATAATGCCGCCATCTGCCTTTAAAGAAACTACTGCCATTTCTACTGTTGGAGTAGTACTAAAATCTGTATCAATAACATCAATACCTAATCCGGTTAAAGTAGCTGCTACAATATTGCTTACCATTTCGCCACTGATGCGGCCATCTCTGCCAATAACTACTTTCTTATTTTCTGTACCATTCTCCGATTGGGTTTTGAGCCAAGTACCATAAGCCGCTGCAAATTTTACAATATCGAGTGGTGTTAAATTATCATCTGGCTTACCGCCAATCGTACCTCTAATGCCCGAAATACTTTTAATTAATGCCATAAATTTTTGAAATTTTGAAAGTGGGCAAAGTTAAGTAATAGATTGAATTTTGAAAGGGGAATTGTCAATGGTGAATTGTCAGAAGTGAATAGAAAATTTCAGACTGATATATTTGATTGGAACGCAATTAATTTAAACAAAAAAGGAGTAATAAATATGTTGGAAATTGGAACAAGCCAAAAAATGTTGAAAAAAGATTTATAGTCAAAGATCTACGCCCGATTGCAACGGATATCCTTTTTTGCCTGCATTTGAGGCAAAAAAGATAGTAGTGTAAAGCGGGACTGAAGTTGAAAAAATGCGCTTTTGTTGGCGTCCAAAAAACTCATCAAAATCGTATGCCTAATTCTTTTATAGCTAAATCCTTACATTTGCCCAATGCAAGACACTTGGTTTAAAGACTGGTTTAATTCTCCCTATTATCACAAATTATATGCACACAGGGATGAAACCGAAGCAGCCGGTTTTATTGATAAACTGATCACCCATTTACAGCCACAGGCCGGTGCAAAAATGCTGGATGTTGCCTGCGGAAAAGGCCGACATTCTATGCAACTTGCAGCAAATGGATTTGATGTAACTGGTATAGATTTAAGCAAAGAAAGTATTGCAGCGGCATTGTTGAATGAGGGTGAAAATCTACATTTTTATGAGCATGATATGCGCCTGCCTTTTTGGATAAATTATTTTGATATAGCCTTTAATTTTTTTACCAGTTTC
>Ga0335397_10012643_pt1 | contig 10323 bp, 8 predicted proteins | sample MAT04_FD_205740 | JGI IMG/M metagenome (GOLD analysis project Ga0335397, IMG submission 205740) | Freshwater microbial communities from Lake Fryxell liftoff mats and glacier meltwater in Antarctica - MAT-04 (spades assembly) (version 2) ...
GCTTTGCCAGTCGCTCTGCCGGAACGCTCCGTAGCGTCTCGGCGGCTTGGGCGGCCGCGGAGAGCGCCGCCTGGCAGTCGTCATAGCTGCTGACGGGGTAGATCTCGGGAAGCGGGGCGCCGGTGGTTGGGTTATCTGCTTGAAACGATGATTTCGAGGCGGCGGCGCGCCACTGGCCATCGATTAGTACCTTTTGAACGGGCATTGCGTAGGGACTCCGAACCGACGCCGAAACGTCCTATACTGGAATATCCGCGTCATCCTACCATACGGGCCCGGCCTTCAAAGCCATCGACCATGCTGCAGCGCGACAGTGAATCACCGTCGGGTGATCGGAACTTACGGAAGCCGGCTCCTGCGCCTGCGCCGGTCGCCGCTGCCTGGCCTGCGGAGTTGCCGAACCGCGGGATGCGCGCGTTTCTGGCGGCGCTCGCCAGATTCATCTCCGGCGCCAGCGTGCGCTGGATTGATTGCCAGCCAGATACTTGCCAGCGAGTTTATTTCGCCAACCACACCAGCCATTTGGACGTGCTGGTCCTGTGGGCGTCGCTTCCATCCAACGTGCGTAATCTGACGCGCCCGGTGGCGGCCAAGGACTATTGGGAAAAGGGTTGGGTCCGCCGTTACCTGGCGATGCAGGTGTTTGACGCCTTGCTGATTGATCGCAAAGAGATCAAAGTTCACCAGAGCCCGGTGGACCTGATGTTGAAAGCAATCGGCGACACGCAGTCGCTGATTGTTTTTCCGGAGGGGCACCGCAATACAAATCCGGAAATGGACGAATTCAAGAGCGGGTTGTATTACCTGGCCAAGAAGCGCCCAGACCTGGAACTGGTGCCGGTCCATATTGATAACGTCAACCGCGTGCTGCCGCGCGGTGAGTTCCTGCCGGTGCCACTCTTGAGCTGCATTACGTTTGGGCCGCCCATCTGGCTCGAAATGAAAGAGCCGAAGGTTGAATTCCTGCGCCGCGCCCGCGAAGCTGTCCGCCGCCTGAAGGACCTATGAACAACCTGATCAACGTTAATCCGCCGATAACCTTGCTGCTGATTAGCAGCGTGGTGGTTCTGCTGGGCATGGCCACTGCCGTGGGTCAGTTGCTCAAGCGACAGGCGGACTCGCGCTTCAATCCGGCCGTGATTGACCAGTTCAACCTGCGCGTTCGCGCCTGGTGGCTGATGTGCAGCGTGCTGGCCGTGGCGTTTATGCTAGGGCAAAACGCAACGGTCTTTTTGTTTGGCTGCTTGTCGTTTTGGGCGCTGCGCGAGTTCATCACGCTGACGCCTACTCGGCTGGCGGATCATCGGCCGCTGGCGTGGGTGTTTTTATTCACGCCCATCCAGTACGTGCTGGTTGGGATGGCCAAGTACGAACTCTACAGCATTGCCATTCCGGTCTACGCGTTTTTGTTCATCCCGATCCTGATGGCGATTGCCGGGGACTATAAGCGCTATCTGGAACGCTGCGCAAAGATCCAGACGGGCCTGATGATCTGCGTCTATTGCTTGAGCTACGCCCCGGCGCTATTAACGCTTCAGGTGAAAGCGCCTGCGGAACCAGCCAGCCTGCTGCTGTTTTTCATCCTGGTGGTCACGGTGGGCGATGCGCTGCACTATGCGGCCGAGCAATTTGTCGGCCGACATATCATCGCCCCGGCCATTAGCGCCAACCGGACGTGGGAGGGGTTCCTGATCAGCACCGGCTGCGCCACGATGTTTGGCGCTGCGCTGTGGTGGGCCACGCCGTTTGAGGTTTGGCAGGCGGCCGGGATGTCGTTTGTCATCAGCACGATGGGCTTCTTTGGCGGGCTGACGATGTCCGCCATCAAGCGCGATCGCGGCGTGCAGGATTACGGCACGCTTGTCACTGGTCACGGCGGCGTGCTGGACCGGATTGATTCCATCTGCTTCGCCGCGCCGGTCTTCTTCCACCTGACGCGGGCCATGCTGGAGTAACCGGTCGTTCCGTGAGCCCGACCGATTATCTGCCTGCGGGACCTTGTCCAGGCCGTGCGCCGTAGACCGACGATCCGGATGGCATGGCGCCGCGAGCATTGCCTGACAGCGTGGACGGAACGCCATGGTCCCATTCCAAGATCACTTGCGCTGGCGGCGCCACGGGTTGAGGACGGACGCCGCTGTTGGCCGCAGAGGCTGCGCTTGGTCGCACGGCGCCCCCTTGCCAGGCTTCTGGGCCTGGACGCGGAGCGAACTCCGGCGCGTCGGCCGGCGCCGCCATGACTGCGGAAACGGGCGTGACGTGAGCGCTCGCGGTGGGAACTACCGGAACCAGGTCGTGTTCGAACGGCTTCGGAAGATTTGCGCTGGCTAGCGAATTGGAGTTTACGTCGGCGGTATTTGTCGCCGCGTTCGCCGCTACCGGTGGATCAATACTTTGACCGCGATAGATCAGGTTGGGCTCTGGCCGAGGCCGGCGGCCAGCCGAAGCCAGTTCGACGTTACCTGTGGCTGGTTGTGCAGGTGTGGGTGGATTGATTGCCGGGCTTCCCTGGCGAACCCAGGCGAGCCACTTGTCTTGCAACACCGCGAGATTGGTGACGCCATAGTGCTGTTCGAGCGCTTTGCTCCATTGGTCGCTGTGCATGCCGGCGCCAATAAAGTTCAGATACTTGTGACGGCCACCTTGTTGGATCAAAAACGAAGCCAGCGAATGCCCCTGCGCGTAGAGTGGCAGAACGTCTCGCGGGTATTCCTTCATGGCGAACATTGAGTTGAATGGAATGCCGCGTCCGGTTCGCAAAAACGCGATCAGCATTTGCTGCTGCTTGGTGCGCTCGCTGACGTGCTCGACCGTGGTGCACGCGCCTTCGTCTGCCCAGCGGGGGAGCGGACGACGAAAGTGATCGGCAAAAACCGTGTGCGTTACTTCGTGCGGTAGAACGGAATCGAGAATTCGCTCGAGCGATCCCTGAATCGTCATTGTCCAGCCGAAGACCTGCCCCTGATCGAAGACAAAGCTCGTCGCGCCGCCGGCGCCGATCGAGTCGCCGACTTGCGCGGTGATCGGGCAGGGCTGCTGCCAGTTGGGAAGCGTCTTGCCGAGCCACAACATCGCCAGGTCGTGGCGATATTTTTCAGCGTGCTTGCCGATCTGCTCGGCCGCGTGCTGAGACGGCGCGGTGATGACAAAATTTTGAGTACGATAGCTAGCGCCTAATGACGCTAGCGCTACGGCGACGAGCGCCGTGCGGAAAATACGAGCTTCCATGCTCAAAACTCCTTGCCGCCTTCGGCAATTGTAGCCGCATCCATGTGGCGAAAGGCGAAGGCGGTCGGCGTGGAAGCAAATCCTGAGCCGAACTCTTCATCCTCGGTCGTGCGACAGCGGGCGGATTGCTCGAAACCCTTTGCGGCTTTCGATTACGATGGTGAGAATCTTCGGGGAGGTCGTGGCGACCGCGGCGGTCAACCTTGTAAAGTTTGCAAAGCCTAACCGATCATTTGCCACGGTCCAAGTCAGATTCTGTCAAACCAATCAAAGTCGCGTTCCAACGCGGCAGGAACGCAAATTCGTTCGGTTCTTGCTAGCGTCGCTAGCGTCCGGAAAGAGACTTGCCGACGATACGCAAGTCACGAGTTGCGAAGTCATGGCTGCTCTTGCCGAGCGAACTCTTCGGTCAAGAATCGCCTCGCGTTTTCCCAGTGCGTGGCGGCCATGTCGAAATCGACATCCATCCAGCGAATTCCTTCCGGAATGTCCAGCCGCGACTTCACCTTGGCCTTCGACCCTAGCGGAACTTGTGCGCTTAGGCCGGCCGCCAGTCGTTCTTCCACGTCGGGCGAGAGGGCATAGTCCACTAGCATCTGCGCGCCGACCGGATGCGGACAATTCTTGATGATCGCCACGGTATTGGGGATGAACAGCGTTCCCAATTGCTTTGGCCCCTGGTCCGGATAAATGATGACCACCGGGTTTTTCTTATCCAACTCATCGATCGCGTCGTCGGTGTCCGTCAGGCCGAAGGCCAGATTTCCGGCGCCAACCGCCAAGGCCACGGCTTTGTTGCCGGCGCAGATTTCAACGTCGTTCTTTTTGATCGAGAGGAAGAATTCCTTTGCCTTATCGTCCCCCCAGGCCGCAAATAAGCAGGCGGCGTGCGTGGCTGTGGTGCCGAAGAGGGGTTTGGCGATTCCGGCCTGGCCGCGCCACTCGGGCGCCACCAGATCGAGAATCGAATTCGGCAACTTATCTTTTGTGATTTTTTCCGTGTTCACGATCAGCACGCGCCCGCGCGCCGCAAAGGCGTGCCAGCAGCCGCTCGTCGAGCGATAGTTCAACGGGAAGTTGGCATCCGCCGGCGAATGGTAACGTTCCAACAAACCCATTTGCTCAAGCCGGATCGTATTCAGGATCTCGTTGTTCCAGAAGACGTCGCAACGCGGCCGCGAGGACTCTTGGATGATGGCCTCGGTCAGGCCCACGGTCTTAGTAGACTCGGTGTCGTACTTGGCCATGACGGTGACGCCGGTATCTTTCTTGAAATCGTCAAAGATCGGAGCGACGAAATCGCGATCGAGCGCCGCGTACGCGATTACCTCCAGCTTCGGCGCGCTTCGGCCACATCCACTCGCAACTGTGATCGCGCAGTAGAGCAATAGCCAGCAGGCAGGACGAAGAATCGAATAACTTGCGCGCATTTGTGCGGTCCCCAAAGGCGAAAGTGATTGTCGTCGATTGTTCAACGCGGTTGCAAACGACACGCCTGGCTTTTCAATCGTATTCGATCAGGCTGAAGATCGGATAGTTGGCAATCCGATCGGCGCCTTTCAGTTCCTTCAACTCGATTACAAATGCGCAGCCTGCAACTTTTCCGCCGATTTGTTCGATCAATCGGCAACAGGCTTCGATGGTGCCTCCCGTGGCCAATAGATCGTCCACCAGCAGCACGCGCTGTCCTGGCGCGACGCCGTCGCGGTGAATCTCCAGCGTGTCACTGCGGTATTCCAACTCGTAATGGAACGAATGGGTATTGAATGGAAGCTTTCCCGGTTTGCGAACCGGAACGAACCCGGCGCCCAATTCCAGGGCCAGCGGAGCGGCAAAAATAAAGCCTCGCGCCTCCGCCGCGGCGACCAGGTCGATCCCTTGGCCGCGGTAATGGTCCGCTAGCCGCCGGATCGATTCGCGAAAGACCGCCGGATTCGACAGCAGGGGCGTAATGTCGCGGAACAAGATTCCCGGCTTCGGAAAATCGGGGATGGAGCGGATGTGCTCCTTGAGATTGATTTCGACGGTCATCGTCGGTTGTCGCCTCATGCGTGAAGGTGAAGTCGGACCAGATCCCGGGGCAAGGACGCCAAAGGCCACGGACCCGTCCGCTGCAAGTAGATAAGAACCACTGCGGAGAGTGGTCGCTGCGGGCAATATAAGGCGAACACGAGACGCTGCCTATTCCGGGACACAAAGCCCAGCGGCGTGTATTCGCAATCGTCCTCCCTGGTTTTTGTGACATCGTTAGGACCCTACCTTTGGGCGATTCGAGCCCGATATCCGGCCCTTGCCAGCTTGGTATCTTGAAGGGCCCCATTGCAGGTGGCTATAGTCAATTGATTCGGCAGGGCGACGAGCGTGGCACACGGGGGGCAGGCGAAGCGCATTTGCTGTGTAGGCCGAACTTTAGAGGCCGCTGTCCCGTAAAGGAGTCCGGCGTCGCGCCGTCTGATTGGACGGTCTATTCCGAGACTGCTTGCGGCAAATCTAGCCGAATTTCAATATTTCCAGCGCCAGTTCTGACTCTGGTCAATCGCGAGAGGGATCTATGCCGCCTGAAGTAGCGACCGCGCCATTAGCTGCCAACCCGAGGCCTGTCGACGATCAGGTGGTGATCGAGACCAGAAATCTATCCAAGGTCTATCGGGATTTCTGGGGACGCCAAAAAGTGCGAGCGCTGAAGTCGCTCGACTTGCAGGTCCGCCGCGGCGAGATCTTTGGACTGCTGGGTCCTAACGGATCGGGTAAGACGACCACGATCAAACTGCTGCTGGGGCTGCTTTTTCCGACCGGCGGCGAGGCGTTGATTTTTGGCCGCCCAGCCACCGACGTCAGCAAGAACGAGCGGATCGGATACTTGCCGGAAGAATCCTACCTGTACAAGTTCCTCAACGCGGAAGAGACACTTGATTTCTACGGCCGGCTGTTCGATATGCCGGCCTCGGTGCGGAGGCAGCGGACCGAGGCGCTGATTGATCGCGTCGGTCTGCGGTGGGCCAAACGCCGTCAGCTGAAAGAATACTCAAAGGGCATGACCCGCCGCATCGGCCTGGCCCAAGCCCTGATCAATGAGCCGGAGCTGATCGTGCTGGACGAGCCTACGTCTGGCTTGGATCCGATCGGCACGCGCGAGATGAAGGATCTGATTCTCAAGTTGCGCGACGAAGGCAAGACCGTGCTGATGTGCAGCCATTTATTGGCGGACGTGCAGGATGTGTGCGATCGCATCGCGATCTTGCACCAAGGGGAGTTGAAAGAACTGGGCCGCGTGGACACGCTGCTGAAGGTTCGCGACGTCACGGAAATTCGGACTACGGCGCTCAGCGACGAGGCCAAGGCGGAGATCGACGCCGTTGTCCGTCGCCACAACGGCAGCGTGCTGCACGTCGACAATCCAACCACCACGCTGGAAGAGCTGTTTCTGTCCATCGTCCGCGACAGCGAGGCTCGTCCCGGCCGTCGCGCGACAGAGAAGCCTTAAATCCCGCGTAAGAGACGCGGCCGCCGTGGCCATCTAACTCACTCAACCCAATTGCCAGAATAAGTCGTCATGGTTCTTGAAACGGATCCGTTACCCCTTGGCCAGTGGCTTTCGGAAGCGCTACCGATCTGGCTGGCGGTGATGGGAGCGCTGGCGTTTGGCTGGCTGCTGCTCGGCTTTTTGATTAGCACGTTGAAAAACGGCCCAGGCAAGGCCGGCGATAACATTTTTAAGCTGCTGGTCGGAGCGGCCACGGACCTGGTCAAGATTTCGCCCCGCCGCGTCTATGCGCTGGCGCGATTGGCCGTGCAGGAATCCGTGCGACGCCGCGTCTTGGCCGGATTGGGCGTCTATCTGGTGATCTTGGCGTTTGCCGTCTGGTTCCTAGACCCTAAGAGCCACGACCCGGCCACGCTTTATTTGAGCTTTGTGCTGACTGCTACTACGTACTTGATACTGCTGATGGCGTTGTTTCTCAGCGCGTTCAGTCTGCCAGCGGACATCAAGAGCCACACGATCTACACGATTGTCACCAAGCCGGTCCGTCCAAGCGAAATTGTCTTGGGACGCATTCTTGGCTTTGCGTTTATCGGCACCGTGGTGTTGGCGATCATGGGCCTGTTCAGCTACGTGTTCGTCGTACGCGGATTGAGCCATACGCATCAGGTAAGTCTGAACGACCTGAAGATGGTCAAGGTTTCCGGACCCGACGGCGCGGCGAGCGAAGGGACGGAACTAAGCGGCTTTACCGCACCAGAGCATGGACATCGCCATGAGGTGGTGATATCGCCGGATGGCGCATCGCGGACGGACATCGTTGATGGCCATTGGCACGAGGTAACGTCGAGCGGCGAGGGAGCTGATCGTCGGCTGACAGTGGGGCCTCCCCAAGGGCAGTTTCACTCGCGGGTTCCGAGCTACGGCCGCCTGAGCTTCAAGGATCGCCAAGGTCAGCCGACCACCAAAGGCATCAATGTCGGAAACGAGTGGACCTATCGCAGCTACATCGAAGGTGGCACGCGAGGATCCGCAACCTGGGAGTTCGAGGGGTTGAATCCGCAGGACTTCCCAGATGGCCTGCCAATGAATCTGACGATCCGGGTCTTTCGTTCTCACAAAGGCGATATTGAAAAGACGGTCCACGGCAGTTACGTGCTGCGGAATCCGTCGACCGGCGTGACGTCTGAGGCGGCGAACTTCAACGCGAAAGAATTTTCGATCGCTGAGGAAGTCGTCCCGTTAAAGCTGAAAGACTCCGCCGGTAGATCGATCGAACTTTTTCGAGACCTGGTCGACGCCAATGGCAATCTTGAAGTGGAACTCGTCTGCCTGGCGCCAGGGCAGTACTTTGGCATGGCTCGTCCAGACTTGTATCTCTTGCCGCGCGAGACCTCGTTTGCAGGCAATTTTCTAAAGGGCTACGTCAGCATCTGGTTGCAGATGCTGTTGATCACCGCGTTTGGCGTGATGTGGAGCACCTTCTTGAATGGCTCCGTGGCCATGTTGGCGACGTTGTCCACGCTGGTGATGGGTTTCTGCGTGCTCTGGATCCGGCAGCTCGGCCGGGGCGAAGTGATTGGTGGCGGGCCGACCGAGGCCGCGTTCCGGCTGGTGAATCAAAAAAGCATCTCGGTCGACTTGGACGAGAGTCTGCCTGTGATGGTGATGCACGGCATTGATGGGATGATTGGCTGGGTATTGTTGGCGGCGTCGAATCTAGCGCCGAACTTCAGCGAGATTGCCGGAACAACTTACGATCCAAGAGCGTTTAATATTCCAATGGGGAACGCAACGTTCGTTGCAGATGGATTCGACATTCCTCCGGAACTGTTGTTGCAGCAGATGATCGCCACGGCGGGCTTTCTGGTCCCTATTTTTCTGATCGGATTCCTCTGCCTTAAGATGCGCGAGGTTGCCCAATGAATAAGCGTCCTTTCATCCGTAAGATCATTTATCTGGCAGCGATTGTCGTGCTGCTTGCGCCACTCTCCTTGATGAGCATGCCTGCGCGGCGACCGAATTCGCAGGACGCCGGAACCAAAGGCGGAGTTTTGGCCCAACTGCGCGAGAAGCATAAGCTAAGCCAGGCGAACTTGGGCGAGATCGACCCCACCAGCGAGACGATCAAGCTGGCGACATTAGGAATGCGCGGCGTTGCAACGTATGCGCTGTGGAATAAAGCCAACGAATACAAACTCAAAGAAGACTGGACCAAGCTCAAGGCCAGTCTGGAGCAGATCACCAAGCTGCAACCAAACTTTCCGTCGGTTTGGGAGTTCGAGGCTTGGAACCTGGCGTACAACATCTCAGCGCAGTTTGACGATTACCGCGACCGCTACTTCTGGCATATGGAAGGCATTCGGTTCTTGCAGGACGGCATTCGCCACAACGAGACCGCGCCGCGATTGCCGTACTACCTGGGCTGGATCGTTTCGTACAAGCTGGGGCGGGCGGACGAACATCTGCAATTCCGCCGCTTGTTTCGCGAGGACACGGAATTCAATGGAAAGCGCCCGATCGAAGAACGAGATAACTGGCTCGTCGGCCGCCAATTTCATTTAGACGCTGAAGCGATGGCCGCCCGCATGGATGGTGGTGGCGTCGTGAATCCGCTGATGTTCTTTAGTCGCTCGCCGATGTGCCTGATCGATTATGCGACTGCCCTGGAAGAGGAAGGCGTGCTGGACGAGAAGGCCGGCAATGCCTGGGACGTGGCGCTTAATAGCTGGAAAGAATTTGGCGACTCAGAGCTCCGGCTCCCCGAAGGCAGCGTCCGCATGAACTCCTACGACGAAGTCCGAAAAGAGATTGAAGATCTCAACAAACGGATGAACGAGCTCCCGCCCGGCAATCTGCGCGTAATCCTGTTGGAGGAAAAACGCGCCAAGTTGGCCGATACGGAGCGCGCCGCCCTGGACAAAGCGATCGAAACTCGCACGCCGGACGAAGTGCAACTGGCCGCGCGGGCAGAGCCCAAGCTGAACATCAGCAGCGAAGAATTGGCCGAGCGCGTCGATCCGGAGTATCGCGCGGAGGCCAAGAAACTAGCGAGTAGCTTGAACGAACTGAGTCATGACCTGCGGCGAATTGAATCCAATCGCAATACGTTGAACTATGAATACTGGTTGATTCGCTCTGACTTGGAACGGCGGAACGATACCCTGGAGGCGCGTCGCCTGACGAATCAAGCGGAGAGAGCGTTTGAGATTGACAATGACCTGCCGGCCGCGCAAAAGCTGTACGATCAGGCCTTTGCCAAATGGAATAACGTGCTCGAGGAGTTTCCCACCATGCGGGAAAGCCCGATCTTCAACGAAGATATGATGGTCATCATTCGCAAGTACCGGGTGTTGCTGGAACGACTTGATATCCAGGAACTTCCGGAGAATTTCCCGCTGCACGACATCATCAACGCGCATCCTGCGCGGCAATAGCACCAGAGCGCTGGCGCCGCCCGCGACCACGTTGTCATGGGCGGCCCCTGATTTTAGCGGCCGTCGGCTTTGGACCCACGTCTGTTAGTGGATCACCACGGTTTTGAGCTCGGTCATTTCGGCAATGGCGTACTTGGGTCCTTCTTTGCCCATGCCGCTTTCTTTCAATCCGCCGTA
>Ga0335397_10012644_pt1 | contig 10323 bp, 6 predicted proteins | sample MAT04_FD_205740 | JGI IMG/M metagenome (GOLD analysis project Ga0335397, IMG submission 205740) | Freshwater microbial communities from Lake Fryxell liftoff mats and glacier meltwater in Antarctica - MAT-04 (spades assembly) (version 2) ...
TAGTTGATGAAATCAACCGTGTAAAAGGATCGGACAGTATTTTTTCTATTGGGGATCAGTGCGTGCAAACTACTGATAAAAATTATCCAGATGGGCATCCACAATTAGCACAAGTAGCTTTGCAGCAAGGAAATACGTTAGCCAATAATTTAATTAATATGGCAGAAGGCAAACCGACTCGTGGTTTTTTATATTCCAATAAAGGAAGTATGGCTATTATTTCAAAATATAGAGCGGTTGTCGATTTACCACAAGGCTTTTTCAAAGGTTTCTTTGCTTGGCTGGTTTGGTTGTTCATCCATATTCTTCCGCTAGTTGGTTTTGGAAATAAATTAAAACTGGCGTTCAACTGGACTTGGAGTTTCCTAACTAACGATCCAACACTTCGCCTTATTATAAGAAGACGAAAAGATGAATGATTAGTCTTTATGTCAACATTCAACTAAATCATTTCGAATTTCATGAAAAAAGTGCCTGATTACTCAAGCACTTTTTTTATGAAATCAATTAAATTTTATTCGTCTTCTTTATTTTTTAATTTCATCAAAAGCGTATAAGCGCCTTTCGTTACATATCGACTCTTTTTTAAAGTTTCATCAACTATAATTTCCACAAATCCGTTTTCGGCAGTCCCGATTTTTACTTCAGTCATTTGAAATTTATTTTTTTCAATAGCTACAAAAGCATACGTGTTTCCTTCAAAATTTACCACAGCATCTTCAGGCAATGTTAAAGCATCGTTACTTTTTACTTCGATAGTTGCATTCATATACATTCCGGGTAATAATGTTTTGTCATACGATTCAAAATGACAATGCACTTCTGCGGTATGTTCGTCTGCTGACAAATCTTTACTGATTAAAATGACTTCACATTCATGCTTATTCTCCGGTTGGTTGTTGGTGAAGGCTATTACTTTTTGACCGATAGTCAGTTTGGTAACGTCTTTTTCAAATACTTTCAAATTCAGATGAATATCTGAAGGGTTGATTAATTCAAATAAGACATCTGCCGGATTAACATATTTCCCAATATTCACATCCACTTTAGATACAAAACCGTTTATTGGCGAATAAATATTCACACTTTTAGAGATATTTTTTTCAGAAAGTGTATTGGGATTGATATTAATTAATTTTAATTTTTCGCCCAATCCACTCAAAGTTATTCGCAACGTTTTATATTCTGATTCTGCTAGTTGGTAGACTTTATCACTGCTGGCTTGACTTTGATTCAACTCTTTTTGGCGTTCGTATTCTTTTTCGGCAAAAAACAGTTTTGATTTGGTAGTTAAATAATCTTGCTGCAACTGAATGTATTGTTGGTCTTCCATAGTCGCAATAACTTCGCCTTTAAAAATGTGCATTCCCGGTAAGAGTTTGGTTGATTTTAAATAACCGCCTAACGGCATGCTCACCGATACCATATTTTGTGGTGGAACATCAATTTGGCCATTTACTTGAAGTGTTGACGAAATACTTCGTTTTTCTAATGTGCCAATTTCGATTTTAGTATTGTTTAATTGCGCTTCGGTCAAAGTCACTACAGTGTCAACTTTGGGTTCGGTTACTGGTTCCTCTTTTTTGCTGTTGCAATTTGTCAGCAAGAATAGCATTCCAAATAGTAGGATTATATTTTTCATAATACGTTTATAATTTTGAAGTAAGATAATTGAGTTGAATAACAGCATCGTTTTGATTCATGATGGCATCGAGATAATTACTTTTAATAGCAATACTTTGATTGATTAGCATCACCCAATCCAAGTAATTGATGTTGCCATTTAAAAACTGTCTGTTGGCTGTCGTGGTTATTATTTCAGAATTTGGAACGGCCGTTTTTTCAAAATAAGTCATTTTTTCAACGCTGTTTTTATGATGTAAAAGTGCAAATTGATACTGCTTTTGAAGCGACATTTTTTCTTTCTGATACTCATTTTCCGCTAGCGATTCTCCTGTTTTTGAAGCTTCAATTTTAGCTTTTTGTGAACCTCCAAATAGCGGTATTCCCAAACCAACTTGCCCCGACTGAAAACGAGTTGATTTGTCATAGAGTACATTATCTGCACCCGTTCCCGTGATTGTCGTAGTGTTGTATCCGAGCGTTATAGTGGGCAATACTTTAGATTTTTCAAGTTTGGTAGCGGCTTTACTGACCTTTTTTTGTTGTTCTAAAAACTTCAAATTTGGATGTTGCAGTATTAAAGTACTATCGATGGATTGATCTAAAACTAATTTTAAAATATCGTTTTTGGGTTCAATATCTGTTTCAGAATTTAATAATAATTGAAACTGACTTTTCACCAATTCTTCCTCTTGTACTAGTTCAATCAATTGCATTTTGATGTTGCCTCGTTGGGTTTCAGCTGTAGTCTTTTCCAAAATATTACTTTCTCCTTTTTTAAATCGCAACTCTGATTTTCTAACAAATTCACCAAAAATAGTATCACTCTTCATTAGTAATGTTTCTTTTTCTTTAAGATATAGATAGGAGTAGAAGGTTTGCGTTACTTCTTTTTTCAACTCGCTTTCTTTCATAGTAACTAAGATGTTGGCTTTTTTAGATTCTTCTGTATACAATTTCCGTTGTCTGCTGTACACGGTCGGAAAATCAAAAGCTTGTGAAATTCCAAATCGATTGTCATTGTAATAACTATTGATTTGACCAAAGTCGCCCACCAAGTTTGTAGTGGGAAGATTGGTCGTTGATTTAATTAATTTCTGTTGATACTCAGCTTTTAATCGTTCACTTTTTACTGTAGCATTATTTTTTATAGCTGTATGTAAAGCTTCCTCCAAACCTATTTTTGTTTGCGCATTTGCAGTGCCAACCGATAACATAAACAAAATAATAATAGTACTCATTGTCTTTTGTGGAGCATTGAATCGTATCCCTTTTTCGAAAGTGATGTATAAAATCGGCAACACAAATAGCGTTAAAAAAGTAGCAATCAGTAATCCGCCGATAACTACGGTAGCTAAAGGGCGTTGTACTTCAGCTCCTGCGCCATTGCTTAATGCCATTGGTAAAAAACCTAACGAAGCTACAAAAGCAGTCATCAAAACGGGACGTAAACGCACTTTGGTTCCCATTAAAACAATTCGGTTTAAATCGGTCATTCCTTCAGATTTTAATTGGTTAAATTCAGATATTAATACAATTCCGTTTAAAACGGCAACCCCAAATAAGGCAATAAATCCGATGCCAGCACTGATACTAAAAGGCATTCCTCGCATAGCCAAAAAGAAGATACCTCCAATGGCAGATAATGGAATTGCAGAATAAATTAGCAAACTGTGCTTAACAGAGTTGAATGCGAAAAACAGTAATAGAAAAATCAGCAACAAGGAAACGGGAACCGCAATCATCAATCGATCTTTTGCTTTTTTTAAATTTTCAAAAGCCCCTCCGTAGGTCGTATAATATCCAGTCGGGAGTTTAATTTGCTTATCTACTTTTTCTTGTAATTCCGTCACAATGCTTTGAACATCGCGGCCTTTAACATTAAATCCAACTACAATCCGTCTTTTAGCATCTTCACGCTGAATCTGATTCGGACCATTTTTGATACTAACGTTCGCTAATTGTGAAAGTGGAATTTGCGTGCCTTTTGGTGTCGGAACTAGCAAGTTTTGAATATCATCGAGATTTTTTCTTTGATTGTTATTTAGCCGAACAACTAACTCGAAACGTTTTTCCCCCTCAAAAACTTGACCCGTACTTTGACCTGCGAAGGCTGTATTTACTACTTTATTAATGTCGTCAATCGAGAGATTGTATTGTGCTATTATAGGCCGGTTGTATTCAATCACCACTTGCGGCATCCCAGTTACGGGTTCGACAAATAAATTTTGTGCGCCTTCTACTGTAGTAACAATTTTTCCCAGTTTAGCAGCATAAACAGCTAATGTATCGAGGTTTTCTCCAAATATTTTACATACTACATCTTGACGCGCACCGGTCATTAATTCGTTAAAGCGCATCTGTACCGGATATTGAAAACCAGCGGTAATTCCGGGAACGTCTTCAAGCGCTTTACCCATTTTGTCTGCTAATTCATTGAATGTTTTTGCTGAGGTCCATTCGGATTTGTTTTTTAGAATGACCATCATGTCACTGGCTTCCATTGGCATAGGATCGGTTGGAACTTCACCGCTACCAATTTTAGTCACGATTTTTTCAACTTCGGGAAATTGTTTTTTAAGAATATGTGCTGCTTTTTGAGTGCTTTCGATAGTAGTATTCAAATTACTTCCCGTCAAAACTCGAGTATCTACAGCAAAATCGCCTTCTTCGAGTGCTGGAATAAATTCACCACCTAAAAACGAAAGTGTGATTATTGCAGTAATAAATAATGCAATGACACTGGCAATTACAACCTTTGGAAAGTTTAAAATAGATTCCAACCAATGTTGGTATTTCCGTTCTATTTTTTGCATAATCCTATCGGAAAGATTAGGCTTGTGCTTGATTTTTTTACTCAAAAATAAGGCACTCATCATTGGGATATAAGTCAAGGACAAAATAAAAGCACCTAATAAAGCGAACGCTACCGTTTGTGCCATAGGCTTAAACATTTTACCTTCAATACCTTCTAAAGTGAAAATCGGTAAGTAAACAATGAGAATAATTATCTGTCCAAAGACCGCGCTATTCATCATTTTGCTGGCCGAAGTTTGTACTTCGGAATCCATATTTTTTTGAGATAGCTGCTGTACGTTTTTGAATTTTTTACTATGACTCAGTTGGTGCATGACGGCTTCTACTATGATCACCGCTCCGTCTACAATCAATCCAAAATCTAATGCACCTAAACTCATTAAGTTACCGCTAACACCAAAAGTATTCATCAGAATAATGGCAAAAAGCATCGCAAGCGGAATGACAGAAGCAACCAACAAACCGGCTCTTAAATTCCCTAGAAATAGTACCAAGACAAAAATTACAATTAGTGCGCCTTCTAGTAAATTCTTTTCTACAGTTCCGATGGCGTTGTTGACCATTTTAGTTCGGTCTAAGAAGGGTTCAATGATGACTCCTTTAGGTAATGTTTTTTGAATTTGAGCTACGCGTTCTTTGACGTTTTTAATCACATCACTGCTGTTGGCTCCTTTTAACATCATGACTACCGCACCAGAAACTTCGCCCTGATCGTTATAGGTCATGGCGCCATATCGGGTAGCATAACCAATTTTTACTTCGGCAACATCTCTAATGAATAATGGCGCTCCCGAAGTTTTGGTACTAATCGAGATGTTTTGAATGTCTTCAACAGAACCAATTAAACCTTCGCTTCTAATGAAGAGGGAAGTAGCTCCTTTTTCTATATAAGAGCCTCCTGTATTTTGGTTATTTTTCTCTACGGAAGTAAAAACGTCCGCGATAGTTAACCCGTAGGATTGTAATTTGTTGGGATTAACAGCGATTTCATATTGCTTGAGTTTTCCGCCAAAACTACTTACTTCTGCTACACCTTTTACGCCCAAAAGTTGACGTCGTACAATCCAATCCTGAATCGTTCGCAATTCGGTTTCGTTGTATTTCTTCTCGTAGCCTTTCTCAGGACGCACCACATATTGGTAGATTTCACCAAGTCCTGTTGAAACGGGTCCAAGTTCTGGAGTTCCGATGCCTTTAGGGATTTCGGTTTGTACTTTTTGCAGACGTTCCGCTACTTGCTGTCGCGCCCAATAGATGTCGGTTGCGTCGTCAAAAACAATGGTTACGAGTGACAATCCGAAGCGTGAAAAACTCCGAATTTCTTTCATTCCAGAGATGTTACTATTGGCTTGCTCAATTGGGAAAGTAACTAATCGTTCGATATCGGTCGCGCCAAAAGAAGGAGCAATTGTGATAACTTGAACCTGATTGTCAGTAATATCAGGAACAGCATCGATGGGTAATTTGGTTGTCTCGTAAATTCCATACGAAACTAGTGCCACCATAAACAACCCGATAATAAGTTTATTATTTATAGAAAATGCAATGATTTTATTCAGCATAATTTAATTAAATTACTATTTATAAATACGTTTTCGCCTTCAATAAAAATCTATTGTGGCTTAACTTTAAACAAAAAAATAGTAACTAAATTGTGGTGGCTGCCAAATAGTGGAAAGGTAATTAGAGTACGAGGAAAACGAGTAGGTAAAACTTTGTGGTTTATACTTTTTAGGGAAAAAAGTAGCTGTAAAGTTATAATGTTGAACCGACGGATAGAATACAATATTGCATTGGCAATCAGTTCCGTGTGATTTAAAAGGCAATTTCATATCCTTACTAAAATCATCATCGTGTCGTTCCCCGTGCATATAATGAATACAAATAAATTTCCAAAAACCAATAGTTGGTTCGCTTTCTTGATGTTCATTATAATGAGCTACCATATTAGGTATTTTAAACAGTTCATTTACCTGTACTACAGTGAACAGATAAATGGACAGGAACATTATGGAAAAGTATTTTGCCATGTACGACAAAGATATAAGTTTTGATTTGTTTTTTAATAGTACTGTCGTTGTTTAGAATTCAATTAGATAAGAAAATAAAATTTCTAATTTCTATTTTAAGATCAATCAAGATGTAAACATTATCGTACCACCACTTTTCTAGATACATAAAATTTATTATCGAAAATAAATGTTATGATAACGGTTTGATTTGAAACGTTATCGATTTCGAAATTCATGCTATTAGGTCCTGGATGAGTACTATTAATTTCGCCGTCGTCAATAATTTTCCCATCTATTGAGGAGATAAAATAATCGACAGTGGTGGCGTACGGCAAATCGAATTCAATTCTTACTTTTCCATTATTTGTTGGATTTGGTGAAACTGTAAATGAAAATGGATTTTCACCATTAATTTCATGGACTCCAAGCGGAATAGTTCTAGTCAGTTTTACTTCATAAATGACATTGTCTGCCGAAGTTGTCGCTGTTTGATTGTTTGTAAATGGATTTAAGGTTGAACTTTGAATTCCACCGTAAATGTGCCCAATAACAAATTCGTTAGCTATAATGTCATTTAATTTTATCACTTCGTTTACATAATGCGGCAAGTTTGGGTTTGAAATAAATTCGGCTCCAGCACCTTTCAAATTTGGCATTTCAATGGGTAATTGATACTCGGTCAACGAACCATCAGCAAAACGAGTAACCCGGCTTATTGTTTTTACAAAAGGGACGTTATTGTCTTGTAGCAAGGTGGTTCCGTTGTAGTAATATTGACTAATACCTCCAAAAAATAACGAGTGCATTCTATTTAGTGTGCCATCATATAAACCAACCATACCTGAATGATAATTACTTAAGTATTGATTAAAACCCGTTTGCGGAAAATAGCCATCTGCTTTAATATCAACTGGATATAAGAAAGGTAAATTTACATTTATTTGAAAGACTCCCGATGAAATGGTATATCCTTCTGAACCATCAGGAAATATTTGCGGTACTAAATTATAATCTCTTCTATGTAAATGAACGGCATCTGTAACAGACTCATAATTACTAATACTCAATTGCGTCCCAGAATTATCAATTGTAAATTTTTTGATGCTATTTGTATAGGTTTGTACAAAAGTTGGGTTGTTCATTGGATTGTATCTTCCGTCAAAACGTTGTCCGCCTACCAAATGAAATTTAGTTCCAATTTTTCCTAAGTGTCCACCAGTTACAGCAAAATCCTCATTGATTATTTGTTTAAAATATAATGAAATCGGGTCTCCAGCGATTACAGCATTAATTAAATTGGGAACATCAACTGAAGTTAATTTATTAAATGTGATATGATCATTGGCTGTTGCCGAAAAAGCATAACCTCCAATTATATAAAGGGTTTCACCATCTTGGTAAAAATTCATGTTGGTCGATTGCAGTTGTTCTTTTAAGCCAGCAGGTAATGAATTTACAGATGCTGACCAAAATTGTTGTGTGTTTACGTCCACCACATAAATAGTGGTATTATTGTTGGCGTTCGGAAATGCATTAAAAGGTTGGCGTGCATGAACACCGTCTAATCGTCCGCCAATAATCAACCATTTGCCATTACTTTGCCCAAAAGCATACGAATGAATTCCGGGGAGGTTTGGAATTGTTATCGGATTTAATTGTACTTGATAATCAAAAGTAGATTGGGAAAATATAAAGTTTGTTATAAATAGAAGTACAACTTTTAAAATTAGTTTCATTTTATGTTTTTTATATTAGAATTTTAAAGTTGTGGTGACTGTTGGATAAAAGACACCACAACTATCATTTACAATACCAAGTGCTATTTTTTTGACGAACAACAGCCGCCTTTTTTTTCGGATTTTAATTCGGAGTCACTCGTTTTTTTTTCGGCTGATTTAGTATCGGAACAACAACCCCCTTTTTTCGCGGCAGTGGAACAGGTTTTTTCTGTTTTGGCTTTCTTTTTCTTTTGAACTGGTTCTTGCTGTTGCGCATTTAGACTTATAGAGAAGCAGATTGCCAATGCAGTGATTATAATTGATTTTTTCATTTTTCTATTTTTTAAAAGTTAAGATATTATTTTCTAGTTCCTCCATGTCCGAATGCCACAACACTCAATATTTTTACATTCAAATACAAAAACATAAAGAATTGCAGAAACGGATTGTGCATTACAAATTTTTGGAAGCGGGTTATTTTTTTAGTCATGATGTTTGTTCTTTATTCTGGGATAATCCACCAGAAAGGTTTCATTTTTGCTTTGTATAAAAAGGCGTAGTGTAATGATAGTTTTACCCAATGGCCGGCCAAACCGAGTGCTCCAATTGTTTTCCCTAAATCTCTTCCTCCAGAATTAGGATATTTAATATAATCGGGCACTATTGGAAAGGTAGTGATGCTGATTCCTCTTCCTTTTAACATTCCATAACCTGATGATGCAATGCATGCAGCTCCCATATTTCCCATCGAACCTTTGTGTTGCACTGAGGATTTACCCAACGTAATACTATCGATAATAGTATCGGCAACTAATTTAGCTGTAATTCCAGACGGCATTCCTGTTCGTGGTGGTGACGGAGATATGTCTGTCCCGTTTATACTTTTTCTAGGTTTTGAAATGGCATGTGGTGGAGCAAAAGCGATTCCGGGAGCAAATATGTTGGGGTAACTCGGATTTTGATAGGTTTCTGGCCAATCTTGCACCGTCCATTCCTCGTAGGGTCTGGGTGTATAATCAGCATCGACTATCATAAACCCTTTGAATAGCTTATCGGTAATATCATTGTTTTGTTTGTCAAAAGCTTTAAATCCGTGACCTGAAAAAGCAGGTATTAACATGGCAAAATCAAAGGATTCTGTTTTATATTCTCCTTCTAAATTTTCGTAATGCGCTACACCATCTTCTACTTTTGAAACTCCTGCGCCTAATATCCATTTAATGCCCCGATCGGCAAAAACCATTTCAACTAATTCATCTGAAGGCATCGGGTTTCCACCAACACTCATTAACATGCCATCCATACCAAAATCCCCTAATTTGTATTCGTTAGATATCCAAGTGATTTCAACTTTATCTCTAACTTTATGTCTACTTAATTCTTGTTCTACATTTAGAATATATTCAAATGCAGCGCCTTGACAAGTAGCTTTAGGATGACCTGTTCCGATTAATATTTTCGCTTTATTTGTAATATCTTTTGATGCTTTTAGTTTCTCAATTAGTGCACTCAGTCCTTGCCAGGCATGTTCTGCATGATCATAAGTACAGACTGAAAAAGCTTTGTTAGTTCCAGGATTTAAACCTTCTGTCAAATCAAATGCTAATTTTGGTCCAGTGGCATTTATCAAATAATCATAAATGACTTTTTCTTGTGTTCCTTTAGTGGTTCCATAAACTCCTTCAACAAGTACAAAAGGTTTATTATCCGAACCTTCACCTTCGGGATGAAACGAAACTACTTTGGATTGTATGTAGACAATTCCTTTTTTCTTGTACAAAGGTTCCAATGGAAAAATAATATCCTTCGGTTTCATTCTTCCAATTCCTACCCAAATATTAGAAGGCACCCATTGGTAATTTCGATTTGGAGAGACTACTACTACTACATGTTCCTTCGATAACTTGCGTCTTAAATGAGCTGCCGCAGTGTGTCCAGCAATTCCAGCTCCTAATATTACAACTTTTGCCATGATGTTTATTTTTAATAAAGGTAGTACTTGAATTTCAGCTAGTAAGTGACATTTATTACATAATAAAGAAGATTTCAATAGTAGAAATCTTCTTTTTATATTTTTAAACTAAATGAATATTTTATCATAATTTTTTTTTAGAATTCTTAAGTTGTTTTTCTACTAATTCTATTAATAATAG
>Ga0335397_10012645_pt1 | contig 10322 bp, 8 predicted proteins | sample MAT04_FD_205740 | JGI IMG/M metagenome (GOLD analysis project Ga0335397, IMG submission 205740) | Freshwater microbial communities from Lake Fryxell liftoff mats and glacier meltwater in Antarctica - MAT-04 (spades assembly) (version 2) ...
GACCACTAATCACCAATCACTAGCCACTAGACTCCAGCCTCCACGCTTCACCCCAGCCTCAGCTCCGGTGCCGCCGCCACGCCGGCCGCCTCCAGCGGCAGATGCAGGATGAAGGCCGCGCCCTTGCCGGGCTCGCTCTCGACCTCGGCCCAGCCGCCGTGCAGCTCGACCAGCGCCTTGACCAGGGCCAAGCCGACGCCCGGCCCTCCGCGCTCGCGCCGCACGAACCGGTCGAAGACGTGGGCCTGCAGGTGATAGGGAATGCCCCGGCCGCTGTCCTCGACGCGGATGCGGACCTCGGACGTGGTGGCCTCGGCGGTCAATATCACGACCCCGCCCTCGGACACCGAACGGGCGGCGTTGTCCAAAAGGTGTTCCAGCGCCTGACCCACCCTCTGGGAGTCGGCGCGGATCGGCCGCAGCCCCGTCGGACAGGTCACGGTCAGGGTCGCGCCCCGGCCCTCGATGCGGCCGCGTGCCTTTTCGGCCGCGTCATCGAGCAGGTCGCAGACCCGCACATCGCCCAGCGTCAGCTCCATCTCGCCGGCGTCGATCTGGGCCATGTCCAGAACGTCGTCGATCGACCCGGCCAGCTGGCTGGCGGCGACCCGGATGGCTCCGGCGTGCTGGCGACTGCGTTCGGGCAGGTCGGCCTGCATCTCCAGCAGTTCGGAATAGCCGACGATGGTCGTCAGCGGCGTCCTCAGTTCATAGGAAACGCTGCCCACGAACTCGCGCTTCAGCGCCGTCGATTCCTCCAGCGCCTGGGCCTTGGCGGCCAGCGCCTGTTCCAGCCCGCGGCGAGCTGTGACGTCCGAAAACGCCACCAGCGTCGCACCATCCGGCAACGGGCGGGTCAGCCACGAGGCGATGCGACCGTCGGTCGTGCGCCCCTCGCCCGCGATCGGCACCCGGCTTTCGGGATCGGGATCGGCCACCCGCGCCTTCAGCCCCAGCCACAGAGCCGGATCGGGCATGGTCGACTGGCACAGGGCCGCCACGGCGTCGAAGTCCCCGGCCGCGTCGATCGTTTCGCCGGTCAGACTCCAGAAACTGTCGAAGGCCTCGTTGTGCAGGCGGATGCGGCCGTCCGAGCCAAACACCGCCACGGCGTCATTCAGCTTGTCCAGCGTCGCCGTCTGCACCTGAATCTGGGCGTTGAACCGGCTGCGCAGCTTGAGCTCGTCGGTGATATCCGAGAACAGCAACAGCACCCCGCCCAGCGGGTGCGGCTGGCGCACCACACGCAGCGTCCGCCCATCCGGCAACGACCAGCTGTCGTCCGGCGCGGCTTCGGAGGCACCATAGAAGTCCAGCTCATTGGCCTTCCAGCCCGCATAGTCGATGACCTCGGGCAACAGTCGGCGCTGGCGCAGCCTGTCCAGCAGCTCGGCGTGGGTCGGCCGTTCGTCCAGCCAGGCCGGGTCGACGTTGAACAGGGTCTGGAAGGCGGTGTTGTGGAAGGCCAGCCGCTTGGACGGGCCGAAGATGGCGACCGCGTCGGCCAGGTGGTTCAGCGTCTCGTCATGGGCCTCGACGTGACGGCGCAGGGTGTCGCGGGTTTCCTCTGCCTCGGTCATGTCGAGCGCAAAAGCCAGCACGGCCCCCGCCCCACCCTCCCCAATTCCGCCCTGGACAGGCTCGGCCACGATGCGCCACGCCCGGCGGCGGCCGCCTCCCGTGGTCCAGCGGAAGCCGTTCTGATGCTGACGGGTGCGACCCGCCTCGGCGACGATGGCGTCGGCCCCCCGGTCAAAGCTCAGCCCCTGTTCGCGCGCCGCCTCGACGCTGTCGGCCTTCATCTCGGTCAGCCACGCCTTGTTGGCCCAGGCCAGCCGCCCGGCTGCGTCGGTGATCCAGGTCGGGGCGGGATAGGAGTCGGCCAGCAGGCCCAGCCCGCTCTCGGTCGCCGTGCCGACCAGTCCCAGCCGCGACAGCTTTAGCCAGGCCGCGCCGGCCGAGGACCGGCCCTCGACGGCCCACGCCCCTGCCGCGCCCTCCAGCACCGCATCAAAGGCCTCGCCCTGGTCGATCAAGGCATCCAGCCGCAGCCCCGCCGCCTCGCGCACCGCGTCCAGCACGACCAGCGCCGGATCACCCGGCTCCTCGCCTTCGGCCGCCAGATCGCGGACCACCGCGTCCCACGCCCCGGGTGCGCCCAGCCGCCGCGTCCGGCCGTCGGGAGCCAACGCCAGCCGGACATCCTCGAATGCCGCCAGGGCCCCGTCGCAATCGGCCAGCTCGGCGCGGGTGCGGACCAGATCAGCCTCGGCCAGACGGTGGCGCACCGCGAGCCGCCCGCGCAGCCGCGCCGCCCAGGCGCTGAGCGCCAGCGCCAGTCCCGCGGCACCCGCGGTCGCGACATAGGCGATGTCGGCCTCGGCCATCGTGTTCGTTCAGCTCCCGCGCCCTGATTCGGTAACCATAACGCATGCGAGGCCAGAGGCGAGGGACTGGTGAGGTGAGAGGTGAAGAGTGCTAGTGAGCAAGGGGTGAGCCGACGCGGGGACGGCCCGCTCCGATCTTTCTCACCCCTTGCTCACTAGCACTCTTCACCATGCCCTCACCCTGGACCGACCAACCCGCCCCTTCGCTCGACGACTTCGCCCGACTGGCGCGTAAGGCCTTCGACACCCTGCCCGATCCGTTCCGGTCGCTGGCCGGTGACGTGGTCATCCGCGTCGACGACTTCGCCGACGACGAGACCCTGACCCTGATGGAGATCGAGGACCCGTTCGAACTGACCGGCCTCTATCACGGTGTCGACATCGGCCTGCGCGACCAGATGGGCCCGGCGGCCGAGCCCTCGCGCATTTTTCTCTACCGCCGCCCGATCCTCGACGAATGGTGCGAGCGCGGCGACGTCGGCCTGTCCGAGATCATCGCCCACGTCCTGATCCATGAGATCGGCCACCATTTCGGCATCGATGATGACCGGATCGATGAGATCGAGGACGAGGGGGCGTGACCCTCTAAATGCTCCGTCACCCTCGGGCTTGACCCGAGGGCCGGACATTCCACAGATCGGCTTCATGGATAGCGAGCGCCGACCGTTCATCGCGACCTATATCGAGGCCAGCAGGCCGTTCGGCGTTCTGTACGTCGGCGTCACCAGCAACCTCTACACCCGGGGAGCGCAGCACCGCGATGGGGTTACTGACGGGTTCAGCAAGCGCCACGTCTGCAACATGCTGGTCTGGTATCAGCCGTTCGAACTCATCACCGCCGCCATCCACCGCGAGAAGGCGTTGAAGCGCTCGAACCGGTCCTGGAAAATGCATCTGATCGAGCAGAGAAACCCGGATTGGGCGGACCTGTACCCGGCTTTGTGCGGCTTGGCCCCCGATCCTCGGGTCAAGCCCGAGGATGACCGCGAGGGGAGTGTTGCGGGTTCCTGAGGAGTCTGGAGGGGAGATCGGAATAAGCCCGTGCTCAACCCGCCTTAAATCCTTCCCGATCTGTGATATAAACAAGGCCTCCCCCTCCTGCAGGACTGACCCTTTGAGCCTCACGCTCGATCTCTCGCGCACGACCGCAAAGCCCGCGACCCCCGTCAACCTCTCTGGCTTGACGCGCGCCGGGCTGCGGCAGGCGCTGATCGAGGCCGACGTCTGCCCGCCCGAGAAGGCGAAGATGCGGGCCAGTCAGGTCTGGGGCTGGATCCACCACTACGGCGTCACCGACTTCGCTGCGATGAGCAATATCGCCCGTGACACCCAGAGCAGACTGGCCGAGGCCTTCACCCTCGCCCGTCCCGAGATCGTCGAGCGTCAGGTGTCGAAAGACGGCACCCGCAAATGGCTGATCCGCACCGCCCCCGGCATCGAGATCGAGACTGTCTACATCCCTGACGTCGGCCGTGCCGGGGCCCTCTGTGTCTCGTCCCAGGTGGGCTGCACCCTGAACTGCACCTTCTGCCACACCGGTACCCAGGCGCTGGTCCGCAACCTGACCGCCGCCGAGATCGTGGCCCAGGTCCAGGTCGCCCGCGATGATCTGGACGAATGGCCGTCGCCCAAGGAAGATCGACGCCTGTCGAACATCGTCTTCATGGGCATGGGCGAGCCGCTGTATAATCTCGACCATGTCGCCGACGCCATCGACATCATCTCGGACAATGAAGGCATCGCCCTGTCGCGGCGGCGGATCACGGTCTCGACCTCGGGCGTCGTCCCGCAGCTGGAGCCGCTGGGAACCCGCACGCAGGCCATGCTGGCGATCAGCCTGCACGCCACCAACGACGCCCTGCGCGACGTGCTGGTGCCGCTGAACAGAAAATATCCGCTGGACCAGCTAATGGCCGGCATCCGCGCCTATCCCGGCCTGTCCAACGCCCGCCGGGTGACGTTCGAATATGTCATGCTGAAAGGCATCAACGACAGCCCGGACGAGGCCCGCGCCCTGCTGAAGCTGATCGAGGGCATTCCGGCCAAGGTCAATCTGATCCCGTTCAACCCCTGGCCGGGCACGGATTACGAATGCTCGGACTGGAAAACCATCGAACGGTTCGCCGCCATCCTCAACAAGGCCGGCTATGCCTCGCCCATCCGCACCCCGCGCGGTCGCGACATCCTGGCCGCCTGCGGCCAGCTCAAGTCCGAAAGCGAAAAGGTCCGGGCGTCGACGCTCAGAAAGGCCGAGCAGGCTGCGGTCGAGGCGGCTTGAGGGAAGTCGCAAGTGGCTAGTGGCTGGTGACTGGACAGACGCGGTTCCTCCCCGCCCAGGTTCCGACGTGAGACCCGCGCAGCCGCTCACTACTCGCTACTCGCCACTCGCCACTCGCCATTCGCCACTAACCACCAGCCACCAGCCACTCCCCCTCCCCGACACACCGCGTCACAGTTCTTGACCGGGTGTGGCACCGCCGGACTTGCGGAATGGGGCGAAAACCGGGCAAGCGTCACGGACCCTCTGGCTCCGGATCACCATGGACAGCTCGTCCCTCTCCAACCTTCTCGAAAGCGCCGAGGTCCAGGCCTTCGCGACCGGCTTCCCCACAACCATGGCGCATCTGGGCGTGACCCTGGCGTTGATGGTCAGCGGCGCGATCATCTACGCCCTGTTCACCCCGTGGAAGGAGATCACCCTGATCCGTCAGGGCAACGCCGCCGCGGCGGTGGCCTTCTCCGGCGTGCTGGTCGGTCTCGCCATTCCCCTGGCCGTCAGCCTCAGCGTTTCGACCTCGATCAATGACATCACCCTGTGGGGCGTCGCCACCGTCGTCATTCAGCTGCTCGCCTTCCGCATCGTCGACATGATCCTGACCGGCCTGCCCCAACGCATCCGTGAGGGCGAGATCGCCGCCGCCGTCCTGCTGGTCGGGGCCAAGCTGTCGACCGCCCTGATCCTCGCCGCCGCCCTGACGGGCTGATGCCATGGGCTTTTCCCGCCCGCCCGACTGGCTGATCTATTCGGCGGTCCTTGGCGGCCTGCTGTTGCTGTCGTTGAACCATCGCGAGAACGCCGACGCCCCGCCGGCCCCGCCGCCGCCGGACGAAGTCGAAGGCGCCCTGCTGGGTCCGGTGACCCCGTTCGATCCGGCGGTGACGGTCAATGCCCCGGACATCCCGTTCCAGCCCGCGTCGGGCACCGCCTTCTCCATTTCGCGCGAGGGTCGGTGGGTCACCGCGCGCCACGTCGTCGAGGGCTGCCGGCGGCCCGCCATCATGGTCGGCGGCGGCCGCGCCGTCGCGGCGGACGTTCGCCTGGCCCCGCGCGCGGACATCGCCGTGCTGATCACCCAGGGCGGGGCTGACGCCGTTCCGGTTTCGAGCCTGCAAAGCCTGCATGCCGGCCAGCGGGCCTTCCATCCCGGCTATCCGCAGGCCCGCCCGGGCGAGGTCACTTCGCGCCTGCTGGGCCGGGAGACGCTGAAGGTGCGCGGACGCGGCCAGCGCGACGAACCGGTCCTGGCCTGGGCCGAGGTCGGCCGCACCGACGGTCTGGGCGGCACGCTCGCGGGCCTGTCGGGCGCGCCGGTGCTGGACCGTCAGGGCCGGGCCATCGGCGTCACCATCGCCGAAAGCCCGCGCCGGGGCCGCATCTACACGACGTCGCCGGACACCTTCGGCCCCGCCATCCGCGGTGTGCAGAAAGCCGACGAGCCTCTCACGGGCCGCACCGTCACCATCGACAACTATGGCCTGGTGGCCGACGAACTGCGGCGGGAGCTCCGCGTGGCGCAGGTGGTGTGTCTGTCGGCGTAGGCCGTCTCCTCGCCATTCGCTGACGCCAACAGGGAGGCGACATAACGCCCTATTTCAGCGTCATGCTGTCGATGTTCAGGCTCGACAGCGGCACCACCTCGACGTTCGGATATCTGGCTTTCAGCGCATCCAGGAAGACCGAGGCGTCGCCCACGATCACCAGGCTGGCGCTGGACGCCGGCAGATGCGTCGCCGCCGCGACCTGGATCGCGGCCGGGGTGACGCCGTTCACGTCGTCATCGTAGCTGGCCAGGTTGGACAGCGGCAGGCCGTACAGCGCCAGGTTGGCGACCAGACCGCCGAGGCCGTCGACGGTCTCCAGCTGACGCCCGAAGGCACCGATCAGGGTCGCCTTGCGCGGAGCCAGTTCGGCCTCGGTCGCCGTTGTCGCCGACAGGCGGGCGATCTCGGCAAGGATCAGCTCGGCCACCTGCGGCACGGCGTCGTTGCGGGTCTGGGCGGTGGCGGACAGCAGGCCCTCGTCCTGGCGCGCGCCAAGGCCCGAATTGGCCCCGTAAGACAGGCCGCGCTTGATGCGGATTTCCTGATTCAGGCGGGCGGAGAAACCCCCGCCCATCAGGGCGTTACCGACCAGCAGCGGGAAATAGTCCGCGTCGCTGCGGGCGATGCCGCGCAGGGCCGCGACCACCGCTGCCTGGCCGGCACCGGGCTGGTCGATGACGATGACGCGCGGTGCTACCAGGGCTCCAGCCGGATCGGTGATCGCGGCCACGGTTCCCGCCGGATCGCGCCAGTCGCCGAAGGCCTGCTCGGCCAGGGAAAACGCCGCGTCCGGCGTGATGTCGCCCGAGAACACCAGCGTCGCCTCACTCGGGCGATAGCGGTTGTCGTGGAAGGCGATTACATCTTCGCGTGTCAGGCCCGGAATGGTGCCCGGCGTGCCCGAACCCGGCAGGGCATAGGGCGCATCGCCGAACACGGCCCGGGCGGCGGCCAGACCGGCGACCGGACCCGCCTGCGACAGCTGTACCCGCAGGCCGTTCAGGGTCTGGATCTTGGCGCGGTCCAGCTCTTCGGCGGCGAAGACGGGGTTGCGCACCACGTCGGCCATCAGGGCCACCGTCTGCGGGAACACGTTTGACGGCGACGAGGCGAAGACATTGGTGAAGTCCACGCCGGCACCCGCTCCGATGTTGGCACCCAGACGCTCGACCTCGGTGGCGATCTCGGGCGCTGAACGGGTCTCTGTGCCCTGATCCAGCAGCGAGGCGGTGAAGCTGGCCACGCCCGCCTTGCCGGCCGGATCATCCGACGTGCCGGCATCGAAGCTCAACCGCGCCGAGATCAGCGGCAGGCCCGGCTTGCGGGCCACCAGCACGCGCAGGCCGTTGGCCAGACGTCGCTCTGCCACCTGCGGCGTGGCGGCAGCGACGGCCGCGCCCGGCGCGGGCAGGGGCCTGCGCTGGCCTTCGGGCAGCAGGGTGACGGGCTCGCCGGCCGGCGCCAGCGTCGCCAGCGTCACCGGCGCGGTGAACACCTCCTGCACCGCCGATGCGGGATGGGCCTCGTCTGCCTGGAGGTAGCGCATCGAGATGGCGCGGTCGTCGGTCAGATACCCGCGTGCCACCCGTTGCACATCGGCGACGGTCACGGCCTGGATATTGGCGACGTCACGGTCGGCGCTGGCGGCGTCGCCATTGGTCATGATCAGGGCATAGCCCAGCGCCACGGCGCGGCCGTCGACGGTTTCCAGCCCGCGCAGGGCCGAGGCCACCAGTTCGGTCTTGGCTTCGGCCAGTTCGGCGGCGGTGACCGGCTCGTCGCGCACCCGCGCCACCTCGGCGCGCAGGGCGGCCAAGCCCTCGTCTGGCGTATGGCCGGCGCTCATGACGGCGACGGTGTTCAGCACCCCGACCTGCTGCTGCTGGCTGTTCGACGAACTGGCCGAGGTCGCGATCTGCTGTCGATATACCAGCGACTGATACAGGCGGCTCGATTCGCCGGTCGACAGGATGCCATCCAGCACGTCCAGCGCCGCCCGGTCGGGATGGTTGTAGGGCACCGTCGGCCAGGTGATCTGCACCATCGGCAGCGGCACATTGGGCCCATAGAAGGTGGCGTCGCGCGCGGTCCCGAAGGTCTCGGGCACATTGTTGACCGGCAGGGCGCGGTCGGGGTTCTCGATGCCGCCGAAATAGCCGTCGATCCAGCGGTCCAGCCGCGCTTGGTCGAAGTTTCCGGCCACGATCAGATAGGCGTTGTCGGGGCGGTAGAAGGTCTCGTGGAAGCGCAGGACGTCATCGATGGTGGCGGCGTCCAGATCGGCGATCGAGCCGATGCCGGGGCGGCGATAGGGGCTGTCCTGGAAGATGAAGGCCTGGGAGTGCAGACGCTGGAACCGGCCGTAGGGGGTGGCCAGCACGCGCAGCCGGAACTCCTCCTTGACCACGTCGCGCTCGCTTTCGAACGAGGCTTCGTCCACGACCAGCGAGCCCATCCGTTCGGACTCCGCGAACAGCATTCGCTCCAGATGCTGGGCCGGCACGGTCTCGTAATAGTTTGTGAAGTCCAGCCCGGTGGAGGCGTTGTTGGTGCCGCCGACGTCCTCGGTCAGCCGGTCAAAAGTTTCCTGCGGCAGGTTCCGGGTCGCCTTGAACATCAGGTGTTCGAACATGTGGGCAAAGCCCGAACGGCCTTCCGGATCGTCCTTGGCCCCGACCTTGTACCAGACCTGCACCGTGACGTTGGACGTCGTCGTGTCGCGCGCGGTGTAGACCTGCAGCCCGTTGGCCAGCGTCCGCTCAGCGAAGCCGAGCGGGGGCACGACGACCTCTCCAGGCACCGCAGCGGCCGATACCGACTCTTGCGTCCTCGCATCTGGCATGCCGGCCATGTCGGCCGAGGTCGAGGCGCAGGCGGCGAGGCCCAGCATCAGGGCGGAGATCGAGGCGGCAGCGAACAGACGGGACTTCATGGCGACGGCTCCGGACGCCCGCGCATCCGGGCCGGAGCGGACACTATCAGGGCGAGACTCCGACGCACGTTACGGAGTTGTAATGCGTCGCCTCCGCCGGGAGGCCGTCAATCCAGCGTCAGCGCCTCGGCCAGCAGTTTCGCTTCCGCCGCCCGGCTCGAGCCGGTGCGCCAGGCGACCACGATCTCGCGGCGCGGGGCCTTGGCGGCGATGGGCCGGACCACGACGCCGGGCATGTCCGCCAGACCGGCGCGCACCGCCATTTCGGGCAGAAAGCTCACCCCCAGCCCCGCCGACACCATCTGCACCAGCGTATGCAGCGACGTCGCCGCGAACACGTCGTCGCCTTTGGGCAGTACGATATCGAAGGCCGCCAGCGCCTGGTCCCTCAGACAGTGGCCGTCTTCGAGCAGGATCAGGTCCTCGGCCTTGAGCGACCCGGCGGGGATCGGGCCGGTTCCGGCCAGGGGGTGGCCCACCGGGGCGGCGGCCAGGATTTCGTCGTCGCCGATGCGCGCGTGGTCCACGCCGCTGGCGCTGTAGGGCAGGGCGATCACGGCCGCGTCGAGCTGGCCCGCCTTCAGCCCCGCGATCAGCCGCGGCGTCAGGTCCTCGCGAATGAACAGCCGCAACGCCGGCCAGGCCAGTCTGATGCCCGGCAGCTTGGCCGGCAGCAGGAACGGCGCGATTGTCGGTATGACGCCCAGCCGGAACCGGCCCGACAGCGGCTTGCCCGCGTTCTTGGCCGCCTCGACCAGGTCCTCGGTGCGGGCCAGCACATCCTCGGCCCGCTTGACCGCCTCGGCCCCGACGGCGGTCAGCTGGACATTGCCCCGCGTCCGTTCGACCACCGGCGCGCCGAGGATCTTCTCCAGCTCCTGCACGCCCGCCGACAGGGCCGGCTGGCTGACATGCGCCGCCTCCGCCGCCCGGCTGAACGAGGCATGTTCGGCCAGAAGCTTGAGATACTGGAGCTGACGCAGGGTGGGGAGCATGGCCGACAGATAGGCGCTTGCTATGGAATGGGCAAAATCGATTACCCCCCTGATAGACCCTTCTCCCCTTGGGGGAGAAGGATCAGGACGCGGTCGTATCGGACCCTATGCGACGTCGAACCGGTCCAGGTTCATCACCCTGGTCCAGGCGGCCACGAAGTCGCGGACGAATTTCTGCCCCGCATC
>Ga0335397_10012648_pt1 | contig 10320 bp, 8 predicted proteins | sample MAT04_FD_205740 | JGI IMG/M metagenome (GOLD analysis project Ga0335397, IMG submission 205740) | Freshwater microbial communities from Lake Fryxell liftoff mats and glacier meltwater in Antarctica - MAT-04 (spades assembly) (version 2) ...
GAACATCGGCATGACCGCGTTGCAGGACGAGTTGGCCAACCAGATGGACAAGCCCACGCAGGTGCAGCAGGATGCGATCCGCGCCCACCCGGTCAAGAGCGGCATGATGCTGGCCAATCTGGGCATCGTGGACGACCTGTGGCTGGACGCCGTGACCGGCCACCACGACGAAAGCTCCGACCGGGGCGAGTTGTGGCAGGTGCCGCCCGCCGTGCGTCTGGCGCGCATCGTGCGCGTGGTGGACCGCTACGCGGCCATGATCAGCCCCCGGAAATCACGGGTCGGCCGCAGCGCCACCGACTCCGTGCGCTCCATCATCAGCGATGCCGGCGACCAGTCCGACCTGATCGGCCATTCGCTGCTGCGCACCGTGGGCCTGTGCCCGCCGGGCACCTATGTGCGCATGGACAACGGCGATATCGCGGTCGTGATGCGGCGCAGCAGCAAGCCCAACCATCCGCATGTGGCGATCGTCCTGAGCGAGACCGGCGACCTGCTCTCGCAGCCGCGACTGCACCGCACGGCACAAGGGAGCCCGCAAATCCGCTCGGCCCTGGCCGCCTCGATCGTGCGCGTGCGCCTGAACCACCACCTGGTGCTGCAGCTCGGCGCCTACGCGGCCCAGCAGCCCTGAGTGCTTACGTCTTCTTGGCGCCCAGCCGCGACTCGTTTCCCTTGACCAGGCGGCTGATGTTCTGGGCGTGGCGCCACAACAGCAGCAAGGCCATCACCACCACTGCCAGCAACGCGCTCTTTTCGGTATACCAGGCCACGCCATCACCAAAGATGTAATACACCGGCGCAAATACGGCCGCCACCAGGGACGCCAGGGACGAATAACGGAAGAACCAGGCAATGATCAGCCAGGTGGCCGCGGTGGCCAGGCCAAGCCCCCAGTGGATGCCACACAGAACCCCCAGTGCGGTCGCCACGCCCTTGCCGCCCTGAAAGCGGAAAAACACCGGGAACAGATGCCCCAGGAATGCGGCCAGGCCGGCCATCGCCAGCGCGCCGTCCTCCAGCCCGTAGGGCTTGCCGAACCAGGCGATCAGCGCCATCGGCAACCAGCCCTTGGCGGCGTCCAGCAGCAGCGTCACCACCGCGGCGGGTTTGCTGCCCGAACGCAGCACATTGGTGGCCCCGGGGTTCTTGCTGCCGTAGGTGCGCGGGTCGTTCAGGCCCATCAGGCCACTGACGATCACGGCAAATGACAGGGATCCCACCAGATAGGCCGCCAGCGTGGCGAGCAGGGGAAAGAAGGGTTTGAGTGCATCCATCAGGGTCTCCGGCGCAGTCCTTGTGACGCGGCCTGCGCCCTATTCTGCCAGTGCGCACCGGACCGGCTTGGCGTCGAGCAGGCGCATGCAGGTGGCGGGGTCGAGTTCGACCAAGTAGCCACGCCGTCCGCCATTGACCAGCATGCGCGGCAGACCGAGGATGGTCTGCTCGAAAAACACCGGCATCACGCGGCGCGTCGCAAACGGCGAGGTTCCCCCCACCAGGTAGCCGCTGTGCCGGTTCGCGGTCTCGGGCACACAGGGCGTGACCGACTTGACGCCGATCTGCCGTGCCAGATTGCGCGTGCTCACGGTGCGGTTGCCGTGCATCAGGACCAGCAGCGCCCGGGCGCGCTCGTCTTGCATCACCAGGGTCTTGACCACCGCAAAAGGATCCACACCCAGCACCTCGGCGCTGTGCTGGGCCCCGCCGTGCTCCACATATTCGTACACATGTTCTGCAAACACCACCCGGTTCTCGCGCAGGAAACGGGTCGCCGGTGTTTCCGAAACATGTTCGCGCCGTGCCATGTGCGCTCCTAGGCAGCCGCCGCGCGGGCTTCTTCCTGCAGGCGCAGCACCCGGCGCTGAACCTTGCCGGTGGTGGTCATCGGCAGCTCCGCCACGAACTCGATGTCCTTGGGGTATTCGTAGGGCGCCAGCTTGCCGCGCACATGCTCCTGCAACTGCGCCTGCAGCCCGGTGTCGAATGCGTGTGTGTCCTCCCCCAGGCGGGAGCGCCGGTCCGCGAACTCGGGGGCCAGCACCACATAGGCCTTGACCAGGGCGCCGCGCTCCCGGTCCGGCTTGGGGACCACCGCCGCATTCGCCACCGCCGGGTGCTTGACCAGGCAATTCTCGATCTCGCCGGGGCCGATGCGGTAGCCGGCGACCTTGAACACATCGTCGGTGCGGCCCTGGTACCACAGGTAGCCGTCGGCATCGCGCGTGGCCATGTCCCCGGTGCGGCACCAGTCCCCGGTGTACTTCGCCGCGGTCGCCGCGGGATTTTTCCAGTAGCCCAGGAAGAAGATCGGATCCGGCTGCCCGTGCACGTCGAGGCGGTTCAACGCGACATCGCCAGGTTCCCCGACCGCGCACTCCCGGCCCGCGTCGTCGAGCACCGCCACCCGATGGCCGGGATAGGCGCGCCCCATGCTGCCTGCGCGCGCCGGCCAGCCCACGCCGGCGGCCAGGGCGCCGTTCATGGCGCAATTGCCGACGATGTAGTTGATCTCGGTCTGGCCGAACATCTCGTTCACGGTCACACCCAGTTCGTCGCGGCAGTAGGCGAACACCGCGTCGCCGACCGCCTCGCCGGCGCTCATGATGGCCTCCAGCCGCAGCCGGAACTGCCGGCGCGGGGACGCGCAGGCCTTCATCATGGCCTTGAGCGCCGTCGGAAACAGGAAGGTGTGTGTCACCGCATGGCGCTCCATCAGCTCGAACGCGGTCTGCGGTGTGAAGCGGCCGTTGTAGGCGACGATGGGCCGGCCGAAATACAGCGTGGGCAACAGCGCATCCATCAGCCCCCCGGTCCAGGCCCAATCGGCGGGGGACCAGAACACGCTGCGCGACCCGGCCCGCACACCCGCCGGGTCGAACCCGAACCAGTTCTGGCTGCAGACGAAACCGCTCAGGTTGCCGATCAGGGCCCGATGCGGAATCAGCGCGCCCTTGGGCTGCCCGGTGGTGCCGCTGGTGTAGATCAGCACCGCCGCGTCGTCGGCCCGCGTCGATACCGGCGCAAAGCGGCCCGACGACCGCGCCAGCAGCGCCTGGAAATCGGGGTTGGCGTCTGCGGCGCGCCCACCGACCCGGATCACGCTGCGCAGCAGCGGGCAATTCGCCCGCACGGCCGACACCGGCTCCAGCGCTGCCGCATCACAGATCGCGACCACCGCCTCGCTGTCGTGCAGGCGGAATTCCAGCGCCTCGGGCCCGAACAGCATCGACAGCGGCATGGCCACGGCGCCCAGCTGCAGCACCGCGATGTAGGCCACCGCCGTCTCAAAACGCTGGGGCATGACGATGGCGACGCGGTCGCCGCGCTGCACCCCGAGTCGGCGCAGGGCATTGGACAGCCGGTTGGCGCAATGCTGCAGCTCGGCATAGGAATGGGATCGGCGCTCCACCGCCGCCCCGTCGGCAAGGATTGCGATCCGCTGCGCGGCATCGGGCCATCGGGCCCATCGGCCGCAGCAGGCCTCGGCCATGTTGAACTGCGCCGGCACGCGCCAGCCAAAACCCTGGTGCATCGCCTGGTGGTGGTCCGGCACCAGGCCGGAGCCTGGCGCGGCAGGCGCGGGCATGTCATTCAGTTGACTGCGTGGCACGGCAAGCCTCCTTATCATCGCCTTAATGTACCAAGTCAAAAGAGCGTCACGCAGCGAGTTTGTCCCGATTCGCAAGCACAACTACCACGTCTGGACCTGGGGCGAACCCGACCCGCAACTGCCGCCCCTGGTCATGGTGCACGGCTGGATGGACGTGGCCGCGTCCTACCAGTTCGTCGTCGACGCCTTGTCCGACGCGTTCATGCAGGGGCGCCAGGTGATCGCGCCGGACTGGCGCGGTTATGGGCTGACCACCGGCCCGGCCACCGACAACTACTGGTTCCCCGACTACTTCGCCGACCTCGAACTGCTGTTGGACCACTACGCCGGGGACCGCCCGGTCGACCTGGTGGGCCACAGCATGGGCGGCAACGTGGTGATGTACTACGCCGGCATCCGGCCCGAGCGCATCCGCAGGCTGGTCAACATGGAGGGCTTCGGCGGCCCGCGCTCCCGCCCCGAGCAGGCCCCGCGGCGTTACGCCCGGTGGATCGACGAACTCAAGGCCTGCGGGCGCGGGGAACTCGACCTGCGGCCCTACGACAGCGCCGCCGGCGTGGCCCGGCGGCTCTCCAAGACCAACCCGCGCCTGGCGCGCGACCAGGCCGGGCGGGACAAGGCCGAGTGGCTGGCAACCCGCTGGGCCCGCGAGAACGACCAGGGCCAGTGGGTCATCATGGGGGACCCGGCGCACAAGATCGTCAGCGCCAACCTGATCCGGATCGACGAGATGCTCGAAATGTACAAGCGGCTGAGCATGCCGGTGCTGGCGATCGAGGCCAGCGACGATCCGCTGCCCGCGTGGTGGCAGGGCAAGTTCAGCAAGCAGGAATACCACGAGCGCCTCGGTGTGATTCCCGACTGCCGCATCGAGGTGGTGCAGGATGCCGGGCACATGTTGCACCATGACCAGCCCGACGCGGTGGCGCGCCTGATGGAGGCATTTCTGCGCTGACTGCGGCGCGTGAGAAAATAGCCGGCTCGGGCACTCGCCCCCACAGAACAACCCACCGCAGGACACGCCCCATGGACGCAGAACACATCAACCAGATCGGCACCCAACTCTCCTCCCTGAGCGCACGCACCGAGGATTTACGGAGGTATCTTTGACTTCGATGCCAAATCCGAACGACTGAGGACCGTCAACGCCTCGCTCGAAGACCCCACGGTCTGGAACGACCCCAAGAAGGCCCAGGAACTGGGCCGCGAGAAGAAATCCCTCGACGGCATCGTGCTGTCGCTGAACCGGCTCACCACCGAGCTCGCCGACAACTCCGAGCTCTACGCGATGAGCAAGGACGAGGGCGACACCGACAGTCTGCTGCACATCGAGTCGGAGACCGCCAAGCTGGCCAGCGAGATCGAGCAGCTGGAGTTCCGGCGCATGTTCAACAACCCGGCGGACCCGATGAACTGCTTCCTGGACATCCAGGCCGGCGCCGGCGGTACCGAGGCCTGCGACTGGGCCAGCATGCTGCTGCGCCAGTACCTGCGTTACGCCGAGCGCAAGGGCTTCAAGGCCTCGATCGAGGACGAGTCCGCGGGTGATACGGCGGGCATCAAGGGCGCGACGATCAAGATCGAGGGCGAATACGCGTTCGGCCTGCTGCGCACCGAGACCGGCGTGCACCGCCTCGTCCGCAAGAGCCCGTTCGACTCCTCGGGCGGGCGCCACACCAGTTTTGCCAGCGTGTTCGTGTACCCCGAGATTGACGACTCGATCGAGATCGACATCAACCCGTCCGACGTGCGGGTCGACACCTTCCGTGCCAGCGGCGCGGGCGGCCAGCACATCAACAAGACCGACTCCGCCGTGCGGCTGACCCACCTCCCCACCGGCATCGTGGTGCAGTGCCAGGACGGCCGCAGCCAGCACGGCAACCGCGACGTGGCCTGGAAGCGCCTGCGCAGCCGCCTGTACGACCACGAAATGCGCAAGCGCCAGGAAGAGCAGCAGAAGCTCGAGGACAGCAAGACGGATGTCGGCTGGGGCCATCAGATCCGCAGCTATGTGCTGGACAACAGCCGCATCAAGGACCTGCGCACCAATGTCGAGGTCTCGGCCACCCAGAAGGTGCTGGATGGCGACCTGGACGTGTTCATCGAAGCCTCACTCAAGCAAGGGGTCTGAGCGATGCCGATCCGCGGACTGATCTTCGACATGGACGGCACGATGATCGACTCCATGCCCTACCACGCGCGCAGCTGGGTGGGCTTTGCCGAGCGCCACGGCCTGAGCATCGAAGTGGATGAACTGCTGCGCCGCACCACCGGCCGCACCGGCGCCGAGTGCATGGAGGTGCTGTTCGGACGCGCGATGGAGCCGAAGGAATGCTGGGAGCTGGTGCACCAGAAGGAAGAAATCTACCGCGCGCTGTTCGCGCCGGTATTCGCCGAAGTGCCTGGCTTCAAGACCTTCAGCGCCGACGCGATCGGCCGCGGGTTGCGCGTGGGCGTGGGCACGGCCGGCGACAGGCACAACATCGCGTTTGCGTTCTCGCACCTGGGCATGGACCCGATGCCGCATGCGGTGGTGGGCGGCGACGAGGGCCTGGCAGGCAAACCCGAACCGGCCATCTTTCTGGAAGCGGCCCGGCGCATCGGTACCGCGCCGGCGGACTGCATCGTGTTCGAGGACGCGCCCTTCGGCATCGAGGCCGCGCGCCGCGCCGGCATGCGGGCGGTGGCGGTATGCACCAGCCACAGCGCGGACCAGCTGGCCGGCCCCCACGTGGTCGCCAGCGTGCGCAACTACCATGAACTGATCGAATCCAACTTTCTGGGGAGCCTCCATGCCAACCAAACTTGACGGACAGGGACAGGCGGTCAGCATCCGGCGCCTGGACTACCAGCCTCCTGCGTTCTGGATCGACACCGTCGACCTGAGCTTCGATCTGGACCCGGCCAAGACCCGGGTGCTCAACAAGATGCGGGTGCGCCGCAACCCCGACGTGCCGGCACAGCCCCTGCGGCTCGACGGCGACGAGCTGAATCTGGCGCGCGTGCTGGTGAATGGTGCGGGCACCTCGTTCAGGATCGAAGACGGCAAGCTGGTGCTGGAGAACCTCCCGGCAGCGCAAGACGGCGCCTTCGACCTGGAGATCTTCACCACCTGCACACCGGCCAGGAACACCAAGCTGATGGGCCTGTATGTCAGCAATGATTCCTTCTTCACGCAGTGCGAGGCCGAGGGCTTCCGGCGCATCACCTACTTCCTGGACCGCCCCGACGTCATGGCCAGCTACAGCGTCACGCTGCGCGCCGACAAGGCGAAATACCCCGTGCTGCTCTCCAACGGCAATCTGGTGGAGCGCGGCGATCTGGCGGGTGAAGGCAACCAGGGCCGCCATTTCGCGCGCTGGGTCGACCCGCACCGCAAGCCGTGTTACCTGTTCGCCCTGGTCGCCGGCCAGTTGGTGTGCCGGCAACAGCGCATCACCTCGCGTGCGGGCAAGGACCATCTGCTCGAGATCTACGTGCGCCGCGGCGACATGGACAAGACCGAACACGCGATGAACTCTCTCATGGCTTCGATCGCCTGGGACGAGGCCCGTTTCGGCCTGTCGCTCGACCTGGAGCGCTTCATGGTCGTGGCCACCAGCGACTTCAACATGGGCGCGATGGAGAACAAGGGCCTCAACATCTTCAACACCAAATACGTGCTGGCCAGCCAGGCCACCGCCACGGACAGCGATTTCGCCAACATCGAATCGGTCGTGGGGCATGAGTACTTCCACAACTGGACCGGCAACCGCGTGACCTGCCGCGACTGGTTCCAGCTCAGCCTCAAGGAGGGCCTCACGGTGTTCCGCGACCAGGAGTTCTCCCAGGACCTGTGTTTCGACGCCTCGGCCCGCGCGGTCAAGCGGATCGAGGACGTCCGCGTGCTGCGCAGCGCGCAGTTCCCCGAAGACGCCGGCCCGATGGCCCATCCGGTGCGCCCGGACAGCTACGTCGAGATCAACAACTTCTACACCGTCACCATCTACGAGAAAGGCGCCGAGGTGGTGCGCATGATGCAGACACTCGTGGGCCGCGACGGCTTCGCGCGCGGCATGAAGCTGTATTTCGAGCGCCACGACGGACAGGCGGTCACCTGCGACGATTTCGCGCAGGCCCAGGCCGATGCCAATCCGGGCTCCGACCTGGTGCAGCTGCTGCCACAGTTCAAACGCTGGTACAGCCAGGCCGGAACACCGCGCCTGCAGGCCGCCGGGCGCTACGACTCCGCCGCGCGCACCTATGAACTGGCATTGGGCCAGACCTGCGCACCCACGCCCGGACAGGAGCACAAGGAACCCTTCGTGATCCCGCTCAACCTGGGGCTCGTGGGCCCCGACGGCCGGGACCTGCCGCTGCAGCTGTCCGACGAAGCCCTGCCCGGCGCGACATCGCGCACCTTCGTCGTGAGCCAGGCCAGTGAAACCCTGACCTTCATCAACGTCGATGCGGAACCGGTGCCGTCGCTGCTGCGCGGCTTCAGCGCACCGGTCGTGCTGGACTTCGACTACTCCGACGCGCAGCTGCTGCATCTGCTGGCTCACGACGCCGACCCGTTCAGCCGCTGGGAAGCGGGCCAGCGCCTGGCCATGCGCGCCACCCTGCAGGCCATCGCGCAAGGCAACACCGCGCAGGTGCTGGGAGCCGACTACCTGGAGGCGATGCGCGGCATCCTGCGCCATGACCGGCTCGACGCGGCATTCAAGGAACTGGTACTCACCCTGCCCTCCGAGACCTACATCGCCGAGCAGCTGGCCGTGGTCGACCCGCAGCAGGTTCACGCGGTGCGCGAGTCCATGCGCCTGCAGCTGGCCACCGCGCTGCAGGATGACTGGCAGTGGGCCTTCCAGGCGCACCAGGACACCGGCGCCTACCGGGCCGACCCGGTATCGACCGGGCGGCGCGCCCTCGCCGGCATGGCCCTGTCGATGCTGTGCCGTGGCTCCGTGGGTGACGCGACAGCTGCGGGGCGCGACATCTGGCCGGGCAAGGCCCACCGGCGCTTCATGTCGGCCGGCAACATGACCGACCGCTTCAACGCGCTCTCGGCGCTGGTCGCCTGTGGCCATGAACTGGGCGCGCAGGCCGTGGCCCGTTTCCATGCCATGTTCAAGGACGACGCGCTGGTGCTGGACAAGTGGTTTGCGTTGCAGGCCGGCGCCCCGGACCGCACCGGCAACATCCTGCCGCTGGTGCGCCAGCTGCTGCTGCATCCGGACTTCAACATCCGCAACCCCAACCGCGCGCGCAGCGTGATCTTCAGCTACTGCAGCGCCAACCCGGGCGCCTTCCACCGCCACGACGCGGCGGGTTACGTGTTCTGGCGCGAACGGGTGCTGGAGCTCGATGCCATCAATCCCCAGGTCGCCGCCCGCCTGGCACGCGCCCTGGACCGCTGGAGCAGACTGGCCGAGCCCTACCGTGGTGCGGCCCGCGAGGCGATCGCCCGCGTCGCAGCCAAGACCGACTTGAGCAACGATGTGCGCGAGGTCGTGACCCGCGCACTGTCCGAGTAGGAACACGGCCATGGCAACCTCCATTTCGCTGACCCGCTACCTGGTGGAGCAGCAGCGCATCCAGTCCCTGATACCGTCCGACCTGCGCCTGCTGCTCGAAGTGGTGGCGCGCGCCTGCAAGAACATCAGCCAGGCCGTCAACAAAGGCGCGCTCGGCGGTGTGCTCGGCTCGGCCCACAGCGAGAACGTGCAGGGCGAAATCCAGAAGAAGCTCGACATCATCGCCAACGAGGTGCTGATCGAGGCCAACGAATGGGGCGGCCACCTGGCCGCCATGGCCAGCGAGGAAATGGACGGCATCTATGTGGTGCCCAACCGCTACCCGCAGGGCGAGTACCTGCTGTTGTTCGACCCCCTGGACGGCTCCAGCAACGTGGACGTGAACGTGAGCATCGGCACCATCTTCAGCGTGCTGCGCAAGACGGACGCCTCGGCGGGTGTGTCGGAGGGCGACTTCCTGCAGGCCGGAAGCAAACAGGTGGCGGCCGGCTACTGCGTCTACGGTCCGCAGACCACGCTGGTGCTGACGGTGGGCGACGGTGTCGCGATGTTCACCCTGGACCGCGAGCAGGGTTCCTTCGTGCTGACCGAGGAGCACATGAAGATCCCGCCCGACACCAGGGAATTCGCGATCAACATGAGCAACATGCGCCACTGGGACGCGCCGGTCAAGCGTTACATCGACGAGTGCCTGGCCGGCAGCGCAGGGGTGCGCGGCAAGGACTTCAACATGCGCTGGGTCGCCAGCATGGTGGCCGATGTGCACCGCATCCTGACGCGTGGCGGCGTGTTCCTGTATCCCTGGGACCGACGCGAACCCGGCAAACCCGGCAAGCTGCGCCTGATGTACGAGGCCAACCCGATGAGCTGGCTGATTGAGCAGGCCGGCGGCAGCGCCACCGATGGCCACCAGCGCATCCTGGACATCACCCCCACCCAACTGCACCAGCGTGTCAGCGTGGTGCTTGGCAGCAAGAACGAGGTCGACCGGGTGACCAGCTACCACGCCGGGCTATAATCCGCCCCGTTGCCGGTGTAGCTCAGTTGGTAGAGCAGCTCATTCGTAATGAGAAGGTCGGGTGTTCGATTCATCTCTCCGGCACCAATACCAGTGGGGGTTTGCAGCTATTAAAGTAGTAGCAAGCCTTTTTACTTTGGGTGTTCTGTAGGCAATCTGTAGGCAACTTGCAC
>Ga0335397_10012661_pt1 | contig 10314 bp, 11 predicted proteins | sample MAT04_FD_205740 | JGI IMG/M metagenome (GOLD analysis project Ga0335397, IMG submission 205740) | Freshwater microbial communities from Lake Fryxell liftoff mats and glacier meltwater in Antarctica - MAT-04 (spades assembly) (version 2) ...
CCTCCGCGGCGGCCTTCGCCTCCGCGGCGGCCTTCGCCTCCGCGGCGGCCTTCGCCTCCGCGGCGGCCTTCGCCTCCGCGGCGGCCTTCGCCTCCGCGGCGGCCTTCGCCTCCGCGGCGGCCTTCGCAGCGGCGGCAGCCTTCGCAGCGGCGGCAGCCTTCGCATCCGCGGCAGCCTTCGCGTCCGCGGCAGCCTTCGCGTCCGCGGCAGCCTTCGCATCCGCGGCAGCCTTCGCGGCCGCGGCAGCCTTCGCGTCGGCAGCAGCCTTCGCGGCCGCGGCGGCGTCAGCCTTGCGCTTCTCCTCGGCTACGGCATCCGCCTTCGCGGCGCCCGAGTCGAGATTGGCGAGCATCGAGTCCTGCGAGTCGTGCTTCTTCGGGCCGCCGGAGGATGCAGGCGATGCCGCCGAAGCCGGCGCGGTGCTCGGCTTGCCGGCCTCGCTGCCGATGGCCTTGCTCATCACCCAGCGCTCGTAGGTGGGGAGCGACACCTTGCGCTCGCCCACGGCGAGGTCGAACGGCCCCTGCGAGACCTTGCGAGCCTCACCAAAGAGCGGAACCTCGACGCGACGGTCGTTCGTCTCGTTGAGCGCGCTCGCGATCTCCTGCGCGACCTTCGTGTACTTCTCGCCGCTACCGACGAGAACGGAGAGAGCCTTCTCGAAGGCCTCGAGGTCGAGCTCGCCCATGCCGGAGCCGTCGGCGGCGGCCCGTGGAAGCTCCGCGGCGAGCTCGACGGTCAGCTCGCTCACGCGGTCCTTCGAGAGGGCGCGGAGCAAGCGGTCGGGGAGGCCGTCGAGCACGCGCTCGATCGCGGCGTTGTCGGCGCGCTCGCCGAGCATGGCGCCGACGGACTGGACGAGGTCACCCTCGATCCGGATCTGGTCCTCTCCCCCACCCTCGGCGAGGTAGTAGAAGCTGCTCGTGACGCGGTCGACACCGACGGTGTGAACGCGCATGCCGAGCTCGACGAGCTTCGGTACGAGCTTGCTCGACACCGCGACGAGCGGGCTCTTCAGCGCCGCCTGCGCCGTGAGCGGCATCTTTGCCGGAGGGATTTGCTCCTCCGGCATGACCAACTTCGTTGCCCGGCGGATCTCTTCAGTCAGGCCTTCGCGCGCGACGACCGACACTTCTGTCGACCAGCCGAGAATGCCACGCGGCACATGCCAGCCCGCAGCGGGGCCAGTGTGAGCGACGATCCGAGCGCGGTCGTCTTCGCCGACGAAAAGAACGCCCGGCAAGACCAGGGAAGGGCTCGCCATCGAGTTCGGGGAGGCTACCACGGAACGCTCTGACGTTGCCCACTTCACTGCGACCCATTCTTACAGATGGGCCCGGCTCCCCATCGCTGGACGGGTGATCTATAAGTACGGCAGTGGTTAGACGGGAGACGATTCAGCGCGTTGCGACGCCAACGGCGCTCCTGGTGGGCGTGGCGGAGCCCCTCGCGGGGACCTGTACGGACGCGCTGGCCGACGGAGGTCTTCGAGTCCTCCGGGTCGGTCACGTCGCCGCCGCGTGCGAGCGGATCCCCGTGATCATGCCTCAGCTCGTCGTCGTGGCGGCCACGATCCGGCAGGAGGAGTCCGACATGCTCGCCGATCGCTGCGTCGCGGTCGGCGCCGAGATCCTGAAGGTCGCCCCCGACGCCCCGCTCGACGCTGCCCTGAAGGCGATGATGAAGGAAGCCGCCAACCTGGCGCTCATCCGCTCGCTCCGCCGTGGAGACTGACCCCCGCGTTTGGTCCGGCGCGGACCCTGCGTGCTAGGATCCGAAGCTGATGGAAGCCGAAGGCGATCACGTCGAGCGCGTTGCCTGCCCCTCCTGCGGCGGAGCTGGCGGTGGCCCCTTCGGCCGCGCCGGCAGCGCCTGGGACGACGACGGATACGTGTGCCCGCGCTGCAAGGGCGCCGGAGCGCTCGCGCTCGACGACGTCATGCTGCAGAGCCAGCGCCCTGGTCTCGTGAAGGCCGTCCCCGACGCGGCCGCCACCCCCGCCCAGAAGAAGCGCAAGGCCAGCGCGTGAGCTGCGACTGAGCGAGGCGAGCGATGGTCGACCTGCTCGATTGCACGGTCATGCCCTACGCATGGGGCTCGCACACCGCGATTGCCGAGCTCACGGGGCGCACGTCGCCGTCGAGCGCGCCCGAGGCCGAGCTGTGGATGGGCGCTCACCCGACGGCCCCTTCGCGCCTCGCGCGTGACGGCGGCGCCGCGCGTGCGCTCGGCGACGTGATCACCGACGAGCCGACGCGTGAGCTCGGCGCCGAGGTGCGCACTGCGTTCGGTCCTCGCCTCCCCTTCCTCCTCAAGGTGCTCGCGGCAGCACAACCACTCTCGCTCCAGGCTCATCCCGACGCGGCCCAGGCCAAGCTCGGCTTCGAGGAGGAGGACCGGCGCGGCATCCCCCGCGACGCGGCCACGCGGAGCTACAAGGACGCTTCGCACAAGCCCGAGCTGCTCTGCGCGCTCGTTCCCGTGGACGCGCTCTGCGGCTTCCGTCGGGCAAGCGACACGCTCCGCCTCTTCGACGAGCTCGCCTGCCAGGAGCTCGAGCCCGTCCTCGCTCCCCTCCGCGCGTCTCCGGGGCCCGAGGGGCTCGCCGTCGTCTTCCGATCGCTGATGGCGATGCCGACCGGCGACGGGGCGAAGCTCGTGCGAGCAACGGTCGCGGCGTGCGCCGCGCATTCGACGGGAGCGGCCTTCGCACGCGAGTACGACTGGGCCTGCCGCCTCGATGCGCTCTACCCCGGCGACGTGGGGGTCGTGAGCGCGCTCCTGCTCAACCTCGTTCACCTCGAGCCCGGCGAGGCGATCTTCCTGGATGCAGGTAATCTACATGCATACCTGTCCGGCGTCGGCGTCGAGATCATGGCGAGCTCCGACAACGTCCTGCGCGGGGGGCTGACGAAGAAGCACGTCGACGTCCCCGAGCTCATGCGCGTGCTCGACTTCACCGACGGGCCGGTCCTCCCCGTCCGGGCACGCGCCGTCGATGCGCACGAGCGCGTGTGGGACACCCCGGCGCGCGAGTTCCGGCTCTCGGCGCTCGACGTCGACGGCACCCCCGTCGCCCGCGAGGTGCGCGGTCCCGAGCTCCTCCTCTGCACGAGCGGCCGCGTCGTCGTCACCCCCGAGGACGGCTCTGCCGCGGTGGTCCTCGACCGGGGGCGCGCGGCGTTCGTCCCTGGCTCGACCGGGCGGTACACGCTCGCCCCCGCGGAAAGCACGGCGGGAATGCGTGCGTCTCTCTACCGCGCCACCGTGAATCTCACGTAGCCTTCAGGGCGATGCAGTTCGCTCACGCCGCTGGACCGCAACCTCCGGTGCCCGCACGACGCCCCGACCCCGAGGGCACGCGGAAGATCATCGGCGGTGTGCTCTATGCGCTCGGCATGCTCGGCGGCGGGCTCCTGCTGCTCGTCGTGTTCATCCTTCCGGCGTTCTTCTCGAAGACCTCTGGGGCCGAGCTCAGCGCGATGCTCCTCGGCGCCCTCTTCGCTCTGCCGGCGCTGTTCGTCTACTTGTGGATCCCCTGGATCGTCGATCGGTACGACCCCGAGCCGTGGTGGTGCCTCCTCCTCGCGCTGTCATGGGGCGCCGTCGCCGCGTGCGGCTTCTCGGCCCTCATCAACACGTCGGTGCACGTCTTTGGTGACGCGGTGTTCGGCAAGGGCGTCGGCGACGTGCTCGGCGCATGCGTGAGCGCACCGCTCGTCGAGGAGTTCTTCAAGGGCATCGCCGTCTTCGGCGTCTTCTTCTTCCTGCGCCGCGAGTTCGACGGCGTGGTCGACGGCGTGATCTACGCCACGTTCGCGGCGCTAGGCTTCGCCGCCGTCGAGAACATCATCTATTACAGCAACGCCGCACACGAGGGTAAGAACGCCCTCATCGGCACGGTGTTCGTCCGCGGCATCCTCGGCCCGTGGGGGCACCCGCTCTATACTTCGATGACCGGGCTCGGCTTCGGCATCTCACGCGAGACCAACAAGACGTGGCTCAAGTGGCTCGCGCCCGTCGGCGGCTACATGTTCGCGGCGTTCCTGCACTCGACGTGGAACACGGCCGCGACGCTCTCGAACACGCTCGTGCTCGTGATGCTGCCGCTGTGGTTCCTCTTCGTCATCGCGTTCTCGATCCTCGTCGTGTGGCTGGTGAAGCGCAAAGGCAAGATCATCCACGACCACCTGCGTGACGAGGTGCTCATGGGCAACCTCACGCCGTGGGAGCTCGCGCTCATCACCTCACCGGTCGGCCGCATCAAGGCGACGTTCTCGTACGGCGGCGCCGCGGGGAGGAAGTTCGTCGATGCCTCTGCGCGCCTCGCCCTCAGCAAGTGGCACACGGGCCGCGCCACGCAGGGGCGCAAGCTGACGGTGAGCGCCGACATGATCCTGCCGCTTCGCCAGGATCTCCACCGCCTCCGCGGCGAGGTCTCGAGGGCGCTCGGCCGCCAGGTCGAGCAGCCGCGCCCGTGGACGCCGCCGCAGATGATGGCGCCGCAAGCGCCGACGATGCAGCAGCAGCAGGGCTACGGCGGTCAGCCGCCGCGCCGCTAGATCAGCCTCGCTCAGCCGTTCGCGACGCGACGATCGCACAGCAAGAGGCGCAGCTCGTCGACGGTGCGTGCCATGCGCTCGGCGCGACGGTGCGCGACCTTGTGCGAGCCGCACACGGTGACACGAACGCCGTCTTCCAGCGTCGTGGTCGAGAGCATCCGGGCGTCTGTCGCTCCGCACACCGCGCAGCAGGTCTGGTCGGGAGCGGTCCTTCGATCGATGTTCCCCATACGCATGGCGCGAAGGTGCTCGCGGACCGGCATTCAGGCCAACTTTTCGACCCGGAAGAGACGCTCGCTCGTGCTTGCCGACCTGACGATCGAGCCCAAATTTCTGGTGCGTGAGCAACGACAGCGACTCCAGAGACGACGGCGGCGACGCGACGAGGTCCTCGTCCAACAGCGCCGGGCTCTTCACTCGTCGTCTTCGGTGTCCTCGTCCACGACCTCGAGCATCGACGGACGAGGGAGCGGGTGCGCGCCGGAGCTCGACGGTCCGCCGGACCAGAACTCGCTGTTCGCGGCATCGATGATCGTCTTCAGGTCCGTCGCGATTTCCGCGGCCGCGACCCCCTCGCCCTCGGAGGCGAGCCACCTTCCGAGCGCCTCCTCGAGCGCGGGCGGCGCGCCCGCGACCTGCATGAGCAGCCGCTTGGGGCGAGCCTTCGCCGGCAGCGGCGGGCGCCCGACGAGGAGCCGATGGAGGATCGCGGCGAGCGCCCTCACATCCTTCGCGGCAGTGGCCGTGCGCTCCCCCGTGCCGAGGTCGAGCAGCTTCACGCGGGACCCGCCTGCGCTCGACGCCGCCACGAAGAACGTCGATGCGCGCAGGGCGCCGTGATGAAGCCCGTTCACGTGCATCTCCGCGACGGCAGCCGCGGCCTGCCGCGTGAGCTCGCAAGCGACCTCCCAGCGCACCTGCCCGAGCCGCTCGACATCGCGTCCGAGGAGCAGCTCCGTGACGAGGAACGGAAGACCGTCGCGCGCGTCGCCCATGCTGATGGCGCGGAGGAGCCTCGCCGACGTCGTGCCGAACAGGCGTTCCGACATGCGCCTGAACGCGGCCGCGCGATCGGCGCGATCGGCGCGCAAGATGCGGATCGCCACGTGCTCGCCCGACCACGTGTCACTGCCCGAGAACACGTCCGCCGTGTCCCCATGGGCAAGCAGCGTCTCTGCGAGGTAGCGCCCTTCGAGGAGATAGGACGGCGGCGTTGGCTGGGAGGGGTCGCCCATTCGGTTCGACTCGATGATTGTAGAACGAGTAGATGGACGGGGACGAAAGCTCCAGATTTCGTCCAGCCGACCGCCCGGCGGCCCCGATCTTGCTCGAGCTCTTCCGGGGAGCTCGAGGTGACCGATGATCAAGCTCGGACGGGAAAAGACGGTGCGAGTAGCGGACGTGATGACCACGAACCTCGTGGTCATCGACGTCCACCTGACAGTCGGCGAGGCAGCGGCCGTGCTTGCGGAGCATCGGATCAGCGGGGCGCCCGTGGTCTCCGGCTCGGCCAAGCCCCTTGGGATCGTGAGCCGCGCCGACCTCCTCGATCCGCGCCATCAGGGTAGCGACACGACGGTGGAGGCCGCGATGACCCGCGTTCTCTATGCGGTCCGGCCGACCGACCCCGTGTTGTCTGCGGTTCGCCTCATGGCGACGGAGAACATCCACCGCGTGATCGTCGTCGACGGGTCGGGGCTCCTCGCGGGGATCGTGACGTCGATGGATGTGATGCGAGCGCTCGCTCGCGGTGAGCCCGACGAGGAGGTCCCGGTCGAGTACGTCCCCCTTCGAGACGCGTGAGGCCAGTACGCACCGGTCGCGCGTCCGTGCAGGTTCTGCGCGAATCCCGACACACGAGCGCCATCCGTAGGGTCCGCGGTCACGGCACGCGCATTGCTCGCAGGCCGGGCATGCGCGCCTCCCGGACCATGACCCGTGACGTCATCATCGTGCCCCCTGAGCTCACGCTCGCCACGGCCTGGCGACTCATGACGCGTGAGCACATCCGCCACCTGCCTGTCGTACGAGCGGGAGCGCTCATCGGCATGCTCTCGGACCGCGATGTGCTTGCGCGCGGCACGATGGCAAAAGACGGCACCCTCCAGGTCGAGCCGCACCTCGTCGTCGGAGAGGCCATGACGGCGACGCCGATCGAGACCTGCGAGACGTCGACGGACGTCTCGGACCTCGTTCGCACGATGACCTCGAAGAAGATCGACGCGATCCCGGTCGTGAAGGGCCTCCGCCTCGTCGGCCTCGTCACGACCACCGATCTTCTCTCCTTGCTCCTCGACGACCACGGAAAGCCCGAGCCCCTGCCGTTCGAGTTCCGCCTCATCGAGGATCCCCGCGCCTACGCTTGATCCCACGAGAACAGGACGACTCATTGACCACGCTCTGGGCCACGCCCGTTCGCGAGTACGCGAGCGAAACACTCGTCTCCGTTCGACCTGACACCTCGCTCTCGGAGGTCCACGCGCGACTGCTCGAGCACGATTTTTCGGCCGTGCCCGTCGTCGACGAGCACGGCGCGCTCGTCGGGATCCTCTCGACGACGGATCTCCTCCGCGAAGCGCGCCTGGAGATCGCCGCCCCGGGAGACGTCGTTCGCATCACGCCGCCACCGCGCTTGGCGCGCGATCTGATGAGGCGCAACGTCGTCACGGTCGACCACGACGCACCGCTCGGCCATGCCGCCGGCGACATGATGAAGCACCACATCCATCGGGTGGTCGTCACACGTGACGGCAAGCCCGTCGGCATCCTCAGCACGCGTGACGCGATGCGCGCGATCCTTCGCGAGCGCATCGAGTCCCCGCTCGAGCGGATCATGACGGTGCCGGTGGAGACGATCGACGAGGGTGACACGATCCGCGCCGCCATCGAGCGGCTCGACGACGCCAACGTGCGCGGTCTCGTGGTCGTCGACGGCTCCTGGCCGGTCGGTGTCTTCACGCACACCGAGGCCATCCAGGCGCGCGCGCTGCCTCCCGTGTTCCTCGACTCGCCCGTCGAGCGGGTCATGAGCTACGAGACGATCTGCCTCGACATCAAGACGCCGCTCTATCGCGTCGCCGGCCATGCCATCCAGATGCGCGTGCGGCGCATCCTTGCCGTGCACGACCGCGAGTTCCGCGGCATCGTCAGCGGGTTCGACCTGGTCCGGGTGATGACCCTCTGAGCGGCACGCCCAGCGCGTCGACCATGCCACTCGCGTCCTTGGCGCCGCGGCGTGGCACAGCTTGAGCCGCGCCAACTATCCGCAATTACTCGATAACGTGATGGCACGCGAGCCGCAAGAGCGCGTGCATGCTCAACCGCCTTCGCTGCGCCGTCATCTTTGGAGCCCTCGGTCTCGCCGTCCTCGCGTGCACCGCGGGCAGCGGCAGCACGACGGGGGGACTCAGCGAGCCGCAGAAGCAGGCGCAGGTCACCTCCCCGACCTCGGGGTTGGTCGTCACCGCGACGATCTCCGCGGTCACACTCGGTGACGAGTGCGCCGCGTCCGCAGGGATCGCGGCGGACTGCGCGCCGACGCAAGCTACCGACGCCGGCGCGGAGGGCGGTGCCTCGGGAAAGGCCGCGCCGGGCGGATGCGGCGGCCCGAGCTACTGCCAGCAGTCGAACGTGCAGATTGCATTCAATGCGGGCACCGGCACGCAGAACGCCAAGGTCGAGGTCGTGAGCGTCACCCTCCTCGATGCCGCGAGCGGGAAGATCGTCGATACGCTGAAGGCCTCGCACCCCCAGGCCTGGAGCGGCAACGGCTACGCGTCGTGGGACGAGTCGATCAAGCCCGCCGGTGAGCTGAAGGCGAGCTACGATCTCTCCGCGCCCGCATGGTCCACATTGAGCGCCAGCGACTCGAGGGTCTCGTCGTACGGGACGAAGTACAAGCTCCACGTCACGCTCCGGATCGACGGCGTGGAGATCACGCTCGAATCGACCGACCTGAGCCGGGAGCCCGCGGTCGCCACGTGAGCCGGGCGCGGGGCGCGCGCGGCGCGTCCCTCCTCTTCGCGTTCGCGTTCGCGTTCGCGCTCGCGACGCTCGGAGCGCTCGCTCTCGCGCTCGGCGGCTGTCGCCGAGCGAGCGAGGCGACGCCCGCGCCGCCCGACGCTTCGCTCTCCGCGCCGACACCGGCTGCAGCCGCGCTCCCCGTGCCTCCCGCGGCGCGCTTCTCCGAGCAAGGCATGCTCGCCGAGGCCACGCTCTATCTCGACAACGCCGACTTCCGTCGCAACGCGCTCGTCGAGTCGCTCGCGAATCCGAAGAACACGTACTCGAGCCAGCGGCTCGACGCCTACGCCCTGAAGACACGCGGCTGGGATCTCCTCCCGGAGTGGAACCCGCAATCCTACCCCGTCACGACCGCGATGGCCGGGGAGCTCCGCGCGCATCGCGCGCTCACCATCGCTGCCGACGCGCCGCGCCTCTGGGACGGCAAGCGTCCGACGACGATGGCCGCGTGGGTTGCGCTCGGCCGAGAGGTGTTCTTCGGTTACCCGCTGCGCGTCGAGATCTTCATGAACTGGGCGCTCGAGCATCCCGAGGTCGGCGAGCGCGTCGGCGTGCGGCCTGCGGAGGACGGCTCCTATCCCGGCGTTCGCCTCTTCACGGACATCCAGGGGAGAACATCGCTCGGGATCACGTGCGCCATCTGTCACACGAGCGTCGGAGAAGGCGGTCGCGTCCTCGTCGGCGATGCGAGACGCGCGTTCGACTACGGCGCGCTGCGTCTCGCGTATCACAAGGACACCGGCGTCCCCGTCGACCCCGATCTCGCGCGGCGCATGAGGTCGTGGGGGCCGGGCCGGGCAGACGTCACCGAGGACGACGACGAGGATCCCGTCGCCATCCCCGACCTCTGGGGCCTCCGCCACCAGACCGCCCTCACGCAGGCCGGCACCATCAAGCACGCGGGGCCGACGGTGCTCGCGATCCGCCAGGAGACGCAGCTCCTCCACTCGAACCACCAGAAGGTCCGTCCGCCTCGCGAGCTCGCGTACGCCCTGGCGCTCTTTCTCTACTCGCTCGAGCCCGAGGCCGGCGCGCGGCTGGCCGCCGGCGAGGCCAAGCTCGTGCCGCGTGGCAAGGAGCTCTTCGCCGAGAGCTGCAAGGGCTGTCACTCGAATGCGGCGCTCGGGGGGCCGCCGCTTCCCGCCGAGAAGATCGGCACCGATCGCGCGCTCGCGTTCGGAGGCGCGCGCGGCACCGGCAGGTATCGACCGCCTGCGCTCCTGCGAGTCTCCGCCGCCGCGCCCTACTTCCACCACGGCGCGGTGCCGTCGCTCGAGGACGTCCTCTCGCCGGCACGCCTCGAGCCCTCCTACGCGAGGAGCCCCCTCGCGAAGGGCGCCGTGCCCGGTCATGCGTATGGCACCGACCTCCCTGCCCCGGACCGCGCCGCGCTCGTCGCGTATCTCCGAACGCTCTGAGCGCGAACCACCTTTTGGGGAGCGCAGGAGAAGACCGATTGGAGAGGAAGAGACAGAGAGACGCGGGGACGCGGGGCGAACGCGGAGGCGTTTGGCCTCAATTTCCTACTGGACGCTCGTCGTGCCGGGGAGAACCCGCAGCGGGTTCACCCCGGTGGGGAGTCCTCCCCACCGTGCTGCGTCCGTCGTTCCTCGCTCCATTGTCCCGCCTTGCATCCGACATCTCGTCCTATGGCTCGTCGATAAAGAGATGTCCGATGCAGGGCGAGACAATCGAGCGAGGAAGGAGCTCCGCGGGGCGGGATTGAGTC
>Ga0335397_10012663_pt1 | contig 10313 bp, 11 predicted proteins | sample MAT04_FD_205740 | JGI IMG/M metagenome (GOLD analysis project Ga0335397, IMG submission 205740) | Freshwater microbial communities from Lake Fryxell liftoff mats and glacier meltwater in Antarctica - MAT-04 (spades assembly) (version 2) ...
GCGGGCGACCACCTGACGGGTGCTGAACGAGCGGCCGTCACGGAGGCGTTCGACCTCGTAGCGGATCGGCTCCTCGGTGGCACCGGGCCGGATGAAGTACGAGTGCAGCGAGTGCGCTGCCCGGTCGACGTCGACCGTGCGAGCCGCAGCGCGCAACGCCTGGGCGACGACCTGGCCACCGAAGAGTCGGGCGCCCCACGGGTAGCGGGCGGCGATGCCCACGTAGGTGTCGGGGCCGTGAGGTTCCAGTTGCAGGAGTTCACTGAACTCGATGTCGTGGATCTTCCGCGTCGGCATCAACCCAGTGTGACAGGACCGCCGCCGATTACAGGCGGCGAACACGGGGCGCGAGACTGTGGGTATGCAGACCGTCGAGGTGTACGCCGACATCACCTGCCCGTTCGCCCACGTGGGGCTGAAACGGGTGGTGCAGCACGTGCGTGAGATGTCCGAGCCAGCCGAGGTCGTCGTGCGGGCGTGGCCGCTCGAATGGGTCAACGGCGCGCCGCTCGACATCGACGCCGTGCTCGTGAAGGCTGCGGCACTCACCGACCAGCTCGACGTCGACGACTTCGTCGGACTTCGCGCCGACGCCTGGCCGACCTCCACGATCCCGGCACTCGATCTCGCCGCCAGCGCTTACCATCGCGACGCCGCCACCGGGCTGGCGGTCAGCCTCGAATTGCGAGTGGCGTTGTTCGAGCGCGGCGAGGACGTCGGCGACCCAGAGGTGCTGGCACGTTTGGCATCGGCCCACGACCTTCCCGCGCCGTCGGGCGGGACGAGCGCCGCGGTGCAGGCCGACTACGACGGCGGTCTCGCACGAGGGGTCAGGGGCTCGCCGCACTTCTTCGTTGCATCCGACGACTTCTTCTGTCCTGCGCTCGACCTCGGCCACGACGCCGATGGACATCTCACCGCGAGGTTCGACTCCGACATGCTCGCCGACTTCTTCTCCCGCATCGACGCATCATGAAGGACCTGCCATGAAGGACTTGCGAGGAACGAACGCCATCGTCACCGGCGCCTCTCGGGGCATCGGTGTGTACATCGCACGAGCGCTGGCCGAACAGGGTGTCAACCTGTCGCTGGCGGCGCGGTCGGAACACGAACTCGAACAGGTCCGCACCGAGATGGAAGCGCTCGGCGTGCGGGCGATCGCCACGGTGTGCGACGTCGTGAAGCCCGAGGATCGGGCCCGACTCGTCGAGCGGACCGACACCGAGCTCGGCCCGATCGACATCCTCGTGAACAACGCCGGCATCGAACGGGTTCGACGGTTCGAGGAGGCCGCCGACACCGACTTCACCGACACCCTCGCGATCAACCTCGAAGCACCGATCCTGCTCACCCGAGCCATCGTGCCTGGCATGCTCGCTCGCAAACGTGGCCACGTGGTCAACATCGCGTCCGGCGCCGGCAAGGTCGGCGTCCCGTACGGCACGTCGTACTGCGCCAGCAAGCACGGCCTCGTGGGATTCACCCATGCGCTACGCGCCGAGTATCAGTCGTCGCCGGTCGGCTTCTCGGTGGTGTGCCCTGGTTTCGTCACCGATGCCGGGATGTACGACCGCTGGGAGCAGAGCGGCATCAAGGCGCCGCGGATCGCCGGCACGTCGAAGCCCGAGAAGGTGGCTTCCGTGACGGTCAGTTGCATCGTGAGGGACCGTGCCGAGGTCATCGTGAACACGCCACCGGTTCGCCCGCTCGTGGTGCTCGCCAACATCGCGCCCGGGCTGATGCCGCGCCTGCTGAGAGCGTTCGGATATTCCGGTGTGTTCGAACGGGTGATGGACGCCGAGAAGACGCCTTAACCGAGAGTGGCGATCAGCTTGCCGTCCGGGTGGGTGCCGTGTGGAGGGGGGTTTCACGGCCGGCACCCACCGGACGTCGCAGGGATCACCATAGACACCCAATGTGTCGTGGAGATGTCCGCCGAGTTGCCACTCGGTGAGCAGTTGCCGAACCTTTCCCGAGCCCTACGGTGGTCGGTGGAGACCGGAATCGACGAGAGAACGGGAAACGACCATGGACATCGGAAGCTTGTTGGCAGCATTGGCACTCGGCTTCGTCGCCGGAGTCATCGGACGGGCGGTCGTCCCCGGCGATGCGTTCCGCTCGTTCAGCGGATGGCAGTCGTGGATGATCTCGACGATGCTGGGATTGATCGGCTCGCTCGTCGGCTACTGGGTCTTCACCGGGCTGTTCGGGATCGGCGACGACGACAAGTTCGACTGGGGCGGCATCATCGGCGCCATCATCGGCGCGATCATCGTGGTCGCCCTCGGTTCGTTCCTCTTCAAGAGGATCGCCAGACGCGACGTCGTCTGATCCGTCCGGACCGTCGCGGCGCACACCAGACGTGCTAGCACGGCGCCATGGGGACCACTGCTGACCACACACGCTGGCTCGATGCCACGGCACATGCCGAGCTGATCTCGACACGAGAGGCGACATCGAGCGAGCTGGTCGACGCGTCGATCGAGCGGATCGAACACGTCGACGACCAGATCAACGCCGTGATCATGCGATGGTTCGAACGGGCGCGCCATCAGGCCGAAGCGTTCGACGAACTGCCGCTCGCATCCGGGCAACGCTCCCGACCATTCGCCGGGGTGGCGTTCCTGCTGAAGGACCTCGGGTGCGATGTGGCCGGTCTGCCGGTCACATCGGGCAACCAGGCCGCACACGATTCACCTCCGGCGGGACGGAACGATTCGAACCTCACCGTGCGCTTCCGTGAGGCCGGGTTGATCACGTTGGGACGCACCAACAGCCCCGAGTTCGGCAGCCTCCCGGTGACCGAACCGGCCGCCTACGGACCCACCCGCAACCCGTGGAACACCGGCCACACACCCGGCGGATCCAGCGGCGGCTCCGCTGCAGCCGTCGCGTCGGGGATGGTTCCGATCGCTCATGCGAGCGATGGCGGCGGGTCGATCCGGATTCCCGCATCGTGTTGCGGGCTCGTCGGCTTGAAGCCGTCGCAGGGACGGGTGTCGATGGGGCCCGAGCGCGACGAGAGCGGGCTGTCGACGCAGTTGTGCGTCAGCCGGTCGGTGCGCGACACCGCCCGCATGCTCGACGCAGTGTGCGGCCCAGGTGTCGGCGACAGCGTGATCGCGCCAGCTCCGAGCCGACCGTACGTCGACGAGTTGGGCATCGACCCGGGCCGCTTGCGAATCGGCCTGCTCGATCGCCATCCGATCGGCGGCGAACTGCATGTCGATTGCGTCACTGCGGTCCGCTCTGCGGCGACGCTGCTCGAGGGTCTCGGTCACGACGTGTCGCTCGGCCACCCGCCGATCCTCGAGGACGGTGAGTTCCCCCGCCGATTCGGCGCGATGTGGGCGGCGCTGATGGCAGTGGGCATCGACTCGCTCGGCCGGACGATCGGTCGGTCACTCACCGCCGACGACGTCGAGCCGGTCAACTGGGCCCAGCGCGAGTACGCAGCGCACCTGTCGGCGTCGCAGTACGCGATGGCCCTCTCGGCGGTCGGGCAGTACCGGCGTCACGTGCAGGGATGGTGGGCCGACGGATGGGACCTGCTCCTCACGCCGACCCTCGCCGCTCCCCCGCTGCCGATCGGCGGGTTGTACGGCGATCAGGGCGATGGCATCGATCCGGCCGATCCGATGGCGCCGTCGATTCGCGCGGGCCGATTCGTGGCATTCACACCACAGTTCAATGCGTCGGGACAGCCGGCGATCAGCTTACCGCTGCACTGGAACGACGACGGCCTGCCGATCGGCGTGCAGCTCGTGGCCGCGTACGGCCGCGAGGACGTGCTCATCCGCATCGCCAGCCAACTCGAAGCCGCCGCCCCCTGGGCCGACCGTCACCCAGCAGCGTGACGATCACATCGCGTGCACGGTTGGGCAACCGGCTGCGGCACCACGCATGCTCGGGCATGACGATTCCCCATTCGGTGCGTCCGGACGAGACACTGTTGGCCCAACGGCCTCGCGCGGATCCGATGCCCGAGATGATCCGCCGCTTCGACCCACCGGTGTCGGAACCGGTCACCGTCGATGGTTCGCTCACCGAGTTCCACGGGATCGGGCTGGTCGCGGCCACTGCGGAAGGTCGGGCCCTGTCGCACGGGTCGATCGTGCTGCGCCAACTCGGCCTCGCATCGGTCACCGATGGTCGCGGCTCGACAGCACACATCGCCACCGGCGACCGGGTATGCGCCGACGGTCGACGAGATGTGGTGCACCTCGTCCGATGAACGGCTGGCTCGCCGCCAACCTGGCCGGTACCGGACTCATGGTCGGCTTCATCTGGACGATCCAGCTCCTCACGTACCCGATGATGCAGGCCGTTCCCGCCGATGGTTTCGTCGCCTATGAGTTGATGCACCGCAACCGGGTGACGGCCTTGCTGGCGGTGCTCGCACCCGCCGAGATCATCGCTGCCGCTGGCGTGGCGCTGTTCGTCGACGACGTGCCGGGATGGCTCTCGATCGGCGCCGGCGCACTGCTGTTCGCGATCTGGCTGTCGACACTGCTGTTCTACGCCCCACTCCACATGCGGTTGTCGACCGGTTTCGATCCGGTCATCCATCGGCGACTCGTACGCACGAACTGGATCCGCACTGCGGCATGGACCGCTCGGGGTGCTGCCGCGATCGCCATGATCGCCGTCGCCAGCTGAGTGGCCGGACTGGGTAGCCTCGCCTCGATGGTGAGGCCGAATCCGGATGTCGACGCAGTGATCTTCGATTTCGCAGGTGTACTCAGTTCGAGCCCGGGCGAGGCAATGGCGTCGCAGATGGAAGGTTTCGACATCGATCTGGGCACCTTCGTGCGGATCGTGGTAGGACCGCTGCACGAGGACGGCGACCACCCATGGCACGAGCTCGAACGCGGCCGGCTCACGTTGGACGACTATCTCGCAGCGATCGAGGTGCTGTGGCGTGCAGAGGGTTTCGAGTCGTTCCCCACGCCGCCACGCGACGACCTGATGTCGATGTTGCGCCCGATCCCCGAGATGATCGACGCTGCCCGAGCCGTTCGCTCAGCGGGCTACCGCACAGCGATCCTCACCAACAACGTGCGCGAGTGGGGTTCGTGGCGCACGCTCTGGGACGCCGACAACCTCGTCGACGTCGTGGTCGACTCCAGTCGGGTCGGGCTCCGCAAACCCAATCCTGCGATCTTCGAGCTCACCGTCGAGCAACTCGGTTCGCCGATGGAACGCACCCTGTTCCTCGACGACTTCCCGTGGAACATCGCGGGCGCCGAAGCAGTCGGGCTCCAGACGATGCACGTCACCGACCCCGTCGCCGCCGCAGCCGCGCTCGTCGACCGACTCCTCTGACCTGCGAGCTGCGCCCAGATCATCGCACCGTGGGATCTGCGCCCCCAGAGTCCCGGAATCCGGCACGGTCCGGGCACAGATCGAACGGATGACACCAGAACGTGGGATGGAGAGGGCACAAATCGGGTGCTCCATCGGTCAGGATGGAGCGATGACGGACGGGCGAGGATCCACGGGGCTGCTGGCGATCTCCGGATTCTGCGTGGCGATGTTCACCATCGCGCTCGGCGCGCTGGTGAGTTCGCAGCTTTCTTCGATGTCGGTGCTCGATCCAGTCAAGGCCGAGCAGGCCGCCGACCAGATCGCCACCTCACGCTTCACCGCCGACGTGATCGCACAGACCGTCGAGCGGGCGGTCGCTCCGGTCGCTGGCGCCGACATCGCGTCACAGTTGGCAACCACGACCAGCACCGATCCGCGAGTGACCGGTGTGGTCAGCTCGTCGCTGATGGGAGCACACCGCACGATCGTGGACCCCGACGCCGGCCCGCTCCCGGACGGGAACGTCGCGGTGCGCACAGCGATCGCCGAGTCGGTACTCGACTCGGCGACGGCAGCCGGGTTCGACCCGGCCGCGGTCGGCCTCGACGTCACCGGCCTCGACTCGCTCCAACTCGATGCGGTCGCCGAACAGGCGGGGCTGGCGTCGGTGGTACCGACGAACGTCCCGAGCCTCGGCTTGCAGCAGGTGGCCGAGACCACCCGCATCCTCGCTGCCATTGCACTGGTCATCTTCGGCTTCGTCGCCGTCATCGCTCACCCAGCGCCGGGCCGCGGGCTCCGACGGCTCGGTATCGCCGCCGTCGTCGTGTGCGGCGCCTGGCTGGTGGGGCTACTCGTGACCGGCTGGATCATCGGGTCGGTGGCCGACACGTTGTTCGGCGAGATGCTGCAAACGGTGTGGACCGACGCTGTTGCGTCGATGCTGCTGCTCGTCGGCGCCGGCGTGGTGATCGGTGCCGGGGTGGTGCTCGCTGGTGTCGCGGCCGACGGTTGGGCCCGCCAACGCGCCCAACGGCGCGAGCGATGACTGGCCTGATCCGATCAGCGCGCGAGCCGTTCCGCTTTCCGCCACGCCGTGCGCACCGATCGGTGGCGGTGACGCTCGTCGTGGCCACGACGAGCGCGCTCGTCGCGTGCGGTGGCTCGGACGATCGGGTCGAATCCGTCCTCCCGCCACTCCTGAGCGAGGACCAGCTCGGCGACGGCTGGGTGGCGAGCGACCCGGGCGATGTTGCGTTGCTGCCGGGAACGGTGGCGCCGCCGTGTCCGTTCGAGGGCGAGATCCCCGACGTCGAGGTCGCCGCCACCGGCAGCATCGAGTTCGGCGACGAGGAACGCCAACTCGGCATCAACCACACCGTCGTCGAGTTGAACGGCGACACCAACGCTGCGCGAGCCGTGCTCTCGACGTGGGAGTCGATGGATTGTTCCGACTCCGATGCCGACCAGCGCCCCGTCGAGGGGCTGCCTGATGACGTGTTCGGCGTGGAACTCGACACGATCGACAGCGACTTCACCCAGGCGGTGCTCGTGCGAGTCGATGGCTCGACGATGTCGTTCCTCGTCGTCACCGGCGAAGGCGACACGACGATCGATGTCGCCCGGGAACTCGCTCCGCTGATCTGAGCTCGGTCACCCGAGCAGCGAGCTAACCGAACGGATCAGAGCAGGATCGGGCGGTCGTCGCGAACGAGGCCGCCGGACGCTTCGTCGATCGCCTCGATGAGTTCCCACTCGATTCCCATCTCCGGCTCGACGATGGCGCCGTCGAGGTGCCAGCCCCGCTGCGTCATGAACAATGCCGTGCGGAGATCATCGAGCCCGCAATCGGCGAGTGACCCGGTTGCACGGGCCTCCCACACACGGCTGGCGACGATCGAGATCCGCTCGAGGCTGCCGTGGACGCCGTACGCGTCGTACGTGTGCGAGAACTCGGCGATGGCATCGATCGACGCCCGGGGGGCCGGGACCTGGACGATCGACGAGAAATCCTCGGTCATGGTGTCGAATTCAGCGAGCGACATGTCCGTTCTTCGACCCATGTGACGCCGTCCTTGACTCAAGAAAGTGGCTGGTCCCGGGATTGCTCTCGGAACGAGCCGACGCATCTCCGCTGCGCGGCGACACCTTCGACGGCTCGAGCTGGCGCGGGCCCGTGAGCCTGACCATCAGATGGTGACCCGAGGTCGCCGGGGCGTAGCGGGGCGGGGTCGGCGAGGTCGGCGGCGGTGAGTTCGATGCCGACGTCGAATCTTCTCGAGCGGATCGAGACCGGATCCGTTCGCCGATGACGACGAGCAGGCCAGGATCAGATCGTCGCCAGGTCGGCGAGCAGTGTGGCGGCAACCGCTTCCTCGTGCACGGCGAGTCGATGTTCGTTCATCGCGTCGGCAAGCCGATCGTCCCACGGTGTGGCTGCGACGAGGCCCGACAGCGGTCGGGTCCGACGGTCGGCCAACGCAGCGAGATACGCAGCCCGGCCGAATCGCCAGGGGCTGGCATTCCACCGGGCGATGACGAAACGGGCGATCGCCACCCCGCCGACATCGAAATCGGCGTGGACACGGATGTCGCATCCCGCCGAGGCGAGACGCCCCAGCAGTGTCGAGGTGACGGTCTTGGGCATGCCATCGGTGCACACCATCGGGGCGCAGTCGACACCGAGACGGTCGGCCGCCAACGCCACGATCGACGGGTTCTCGCACACCCAGACCACCCGACCAGCGAGCGACGTGTCGTCGATCGAGCGCAGCGCCCGATTCGTCAGCCGCATCGGCTCGCCGACCGCCGACGCCGATCCGAGCACACTCGTTGCATCACCGGGCAGGTTGAGCACGAGTACCGAAGAGTTCACCGCGTCGACCTCGACACCGAACTCGGCCCACGCCGCCCGGAGCGTCGGCGACTCGTCAGGCGACGCAGCAGGATCGGAGCCGGCGTCCTCGTGTTCTCCGCTGAGCTGCAGCACGGCGTCGGCCACCAGCGTGGCGAGGACGCGGTCGCCAGCGGCGCTGCCGCCGACGTCGAGTGCGTGGGCGTCACCGAACCACTCCGCAGCGAGCACGGCGATCGGCACGTTGCCGCCGAGTTCGCCCGAGCGGCGCGCGTCCAATCGATCGAGCAACGACTCCACCGCGTCCATCACCGACTCGATGCGATCGTCGGGACCCGCAAGGTCCAAGCGGGTCAACCGGCCCCGACGGTCGAGCGAGCCGATCCATCGGCGGACCCTCGGATCGTCGGCAACCCGGTGCGACAGCATCGATCCCCACAGCAGCGCTCGGTCATCGGCCGCCCCCATCCGCTCGGCTTGCCGATCGCGCAGCGGCCCACCGAGGGCTTCGAGCACGGCCCCGAGACCGGCCTGCGAGCGACCCGAGCGCAGCACCTCGTCGAGCTGGACGAGATCGATGCTGATCTCGTTCTTCGCCGGGCGACGCCGACCGAGCAACCCGCACAGAGCGACCACCTCGTCGTCGGTCAGTTCGACCAGTTTGATCGGCCGTCGCTCGAGGCTGCCGGGGCGCCGCTCGAGCCGCTCGCGCAGCGTCGACCACAACGTCACGAGTTCGGGGCGATCGAGATCTCGGATCGCGTCGATGTTCACGTTGCGGCACCGCTCCATTGGATTCGTTGCGCGAACACCCCTGGTGTCGGCGGTTTGCGGGTGAGGTCGTACACGACCAGGTCGGGGACCTGTCCGTAGAAACCCCAGAACTCGTGGCTCGTCAGGATCACATCGAGATCGAGCTGTACGAGCAGACCCATCAGACGACCGCGCATGTCGTCGTCGATGCCGGCGAACGCCTCGTCGAGGGCGATGAGCCGCGGCCCGTGCACCGCTCCGCTGGAGTAGTGGGCAGCAGCGGACGCGAACAGTGGAAGATGGAGCACGGTTGCGGCTTCGCCGCCCGACAAGCCCTTGAAGTACGTGCGGGTGACGTGCTGGCGGCCGCCACCAGCCGACCGCACGAAGAACGTGAACGAATGCCACGATCGGTAGTCGAGCGCCGCGGTGAGCACCTCGACGAAACTGCGTCCGGAGTCGGCCGCTCGGCGGGCCGCGATCTGCTCGCTGAAGAACGCCCGGAGGGTCTCTCGCTGTTCGGGCCCCATCGCATCGGGGCTGAACCGGAGCGTCTTGACTGCGTTACGCAACCGGGGATCGTCGGTGTCGACGTCCCACCTCAACTCGACCGTCATCCCGCTCGACGTGGGCGCTTTCGCCATCTCGGCGTTGATCGTCTGCTGGAAGTGGTCGGCCTGAAGGAGCAACTCGCGCAACGCGTCGCCGACGCGGGCCAACAGGTGGGTCTCGAAGATCTCGCGCTCGCGGTCCGACAGCAGCAGCTCCAGGCGGGCGTGCTCGTCACGTAACCGGCGCGCCAGTGCACCGATGGGGACGTCACCGTCGACGGTGCCGACGCGGATGACGTCGAAGCCGTCGAGCTTCGGCATGCTCGGATCGTGACCGGCTCGCAGACCGTCGAGCAGGATCGTCCGATGGGCCTGCTCCATCTTGTTCGTCGCGTCGTCGGCGACCTCGGTGACGTCGGCCAGCACCGCTCGCGCCGCATCGAACGGGTCGGCATCGGTGTCGACACCGTCGATGGCGAGCACGTCGGCGACCTCGCTGGCGCACATCGTCGCCATTGCATGGCGGGAACGTTCGACGTCGCCCGACATCTCTGCGGCCCGAGCAGTGAGCTGCGCCCGCCGTTCGTCGAGTCGGGCGACGTTCGCCTGTGCCTCGCCGAGCTCCTGACGAACGGCACGCTCATGTCGCTTCGCCTCGTCGAGCGACCGTTTGGCTGATGCCAACGACTCGACGGCGGCCTGGGCGTCAGCGCCGACATCGTCACGAAGACGTTCGAACCGCACTCCCTCCTCGGCATGGTGGTCGACCGCCTCGACACATCGACGCCGTGCCGCGTCGGTCGCCGCGATCGCCTCGGCGAGGGCGTCGGCGGCTCGGGTGACCGCCC
>Ga0335397_10012667_pt1 | contig 10312 bp, 7 predicted proteins | sample MAT04_FD_205740 | JGI IMG/M metagenome (GOLD analysis project Ga0335397, IMG submission 205740) | Freshwater microbial communities from Lake Fryxell liftoff mats and glacier meltwater in Antarctica - MAT-04 (spades assembly) (version 2) ...
CGTCGGCGCGAGGACCGATGTCGATCGACCGGCCGTCGAGGTGGACGGTCAACGGAACCACCCCGTGGGGTGTCCACTCACACGTGACGTCGACCGGATCGCCACCGGCGACCGCCATCAGCGTGGCTAGCGGACGACCGGCAGCGATCAATGGCAGCGTGCCGCCGGCGTCGGCGAGCAGGAACGTCGAACCGTCGACGGCGATCGACGCCGTGGCGGTGAACGGCACCCGGTCGAGCCACGGTTCGGCCGCGAGCAACACACCGATCTCACCACACGCCGACACGATGTCGACCGCAGGCGGACGAACCGGTTCGGTCGGCTCGCCGTGTCGGGTGCCGACGAGCGCCCGCAGCGCTGGACCCGGATACCGGTGGAGGTCTGCAGCGAGCGCGGTGCCGACCGTCAACGACGTGTCGAGGCTCTGGCGGTAGGCGGCGAACGACAGCACCAGCGCCCACCGACCCGACGTGGTGCCGCGCAACCAGTGGCGACGCACCTCGATGCGGTCCTCGCGCGTGTCGCTGCGGGCGGCCACGATCCAGGTGTCGGTGTCGGGAACGCCGGCGAGCACGTCGGCCTGGCGCACCGACCAGCCGACCGTGGTGGCGACGGCGTCAGCCAGGGGGCCAGGCAGCGAGCCCAGTCGCCGGCCGGCCTGGGCGAGCAGATGCAACAACCCGAGTTCGGCCAGCACGTCGCTGTGCCAGTCGGGTGATGCGCCGACGAGTCCAGCGAGTCGACGGATCCGGTTGGCGAGGCTGCCCGCCTGCGCGTCGACGAGGCGCGCTGCGAGTTCGTCCCAGGTTGCGTACTTCGCCAGCACCGGGTCGGCGAGGCCGGTACGCATCCGGTCGTCGAGCCAGCGATCGAGTTCGGTGAGTCCGGCGTACATCCGCTCGACCCGCTCGTCACGCGCCCGGTCGCGGTCCGGCACGTCGCCGGCAGGTTCGGGCGAGGTGTCCGATTCCGCATCGGCGGGTGCTGCATCGTCCGTCGGTGTCGTTTCGGTGGTGGCGGACCGTGGGGTGGCGGTGTCGGGCACCGTGCGGGTAGCGGACACCTGGCGCTCGGCGAGCCATGCGACAACCGTCGCTGGGGCGGTGGTCTCGGGGACGTCGCCCGACGACCACAGCAGCAGCAGTGCGAGCACGTGTTTGCACGGGTGGCGACGGCTCGGGCAGGTACAACGTGACGCCACGGCGACGTGGTCGACCATCGTGTCGTACGGCTCGGCGCCACTCCCCCGGCACGACCCCCACACCGCACGATCGTCGGCGCCGAGACCGGCCCATCTCGCCACCGTGGTCAATGGTCGCGCCGCGCTCAGCGCAGCGGGTGTGGGTGCGATTGCTTCGACCTGTTCGGGTGACCAACGGGTCACGGGCAACCGGTCACGAGAACGAGGTGTTGGAAGCCGACGACACTCCCACAGACACCGGCACACAGACCCCCACCGATACCCCCACCGACACCGGTGTACTCACCGATTCGGCGGCGTCCTTGGCGTGGTAGCTCGACCGGGTGAGTGGGCTCGCCTCGACGTGGCCGATGCCGTACGACTCGCCGAGCTGCTTCCAGCCGACGAACTCGGCAGGGTCGGCGTATCGGACGATCGGCAGGTGATGCGACGTCGGGCGCAGGTACTGGCCGATGGTCACGATGTCGACGCCGAGGTCGGCGAGGTCGGCCAGCAGGCCGTCGATCTCGTCGACGGTCTCGCCGAGGCCGACCATGAACCCGGTCTTGGTGGTGAGCCCCGCCGCTTTCGCTCGTGCGAGCACGCCCAACGAGCGGGCATAGCCGGCCGACGGCCGGACGGCGCGCTGCAGCCGGGCGACGGTTTCGACGTTGTGGTTCAACACGTCAGGGCGCACGGCGAACAACAGGTCGAGCGACGCGCCGTCACCCTTGGCGTCGGAGATCAGCGTCTCGATTCGGGCGCTCGGCCGACGCAGTCGGATCGCTTCGACGCAGGCGGCGATGTGCGCCATCCCTCCGTCGGCGAGATCGTCGCGTGCCACCATGGTGAGCACGGCGTGGTCGAGGCCCATCCGGTCGATCGCCTCGGCGACCCGGGTCGGCTCGTCAGCGGCCGGCGCCATCGGCTTGTTCGTGTCGACAAGGCAGAACCCGCACGCACGCGTACAGCGTTCGCCGAGCACCATGAACGTGGCCGTACCGTCGGCCCAGCACTCGGAGAGGTTCGGGCAGCCGGCGTCTTCGCACACCGTGACCAGGTCGAGATCGCGCACGGTCTTCTTCAGCGACATCACGTCGGCGCCGAGGTCGACCTTCGGCCGCAGCCACTCGGGCTTACGGGTCTCGATCGACAGCCCTTCGGTGACACCCGCGGCCTCCAACCGGGCCGCTGCCCGTTCGGACACCAACTTCACCTGCTGGCCCGGGCCCTCGCCCCGCGAGAACGCCGACAGGTCGCGACCGTCGACCGAGTGCTTCCAGGCGACGTCTTGACGTTCGATGGCACCATCGGCCCACCGCTCGGCGGCGAGACGGGCGATCACGTCGGCGACGTCGCGCATCGACGCGTCGATGCCTTCCTCGGCGAGCGACGTGACCGGCTTGTCGCCGATGCCACACGGCACGATGTGGTGGCGCAGATACGCCATGTCGGTGGTGACGTTGAGTGCGAAGCCGTGCATCGTGCGCCCGTGTGCGAGCCGCACCCCGATGGCACAGATCTTGCGCGGCACCACGGCTGGATCGGGATGATCGACGCCGAGCCACACCCCAGCGAATCCGGCGAGCCGTCCGGCGTTCGGCACCCCGAGTTCGGCCAACGCATCGATGACCAGGCCTTCGACGTTGCACACGTGCGCCGACGCTCCGAGCCGGTCGACGTTCACGATCGGATAGCCGACGAGCTGGCCTGGGCCGTGGTAGGTGATGTCGCCGCCGCGCTTCACTGCGACCAGTTCGGCACCGACCGCTGCCGGCTCGCAGCGCAGGTTGACGGCCAGATCGGACCGCTTGCCGTGCGTGAACACGTGCGGATGTTCCAGCAGCAGCAGGTGCTGACCGTCGCCGTGTTCGAACAGCGCGGTCTGCACCGCCAACGCCTCGCGGTAGGGCACGCGGCCCAACCACCGGACGTGCAGCGGATCGGTCACGACAGTTCCGAGCGTCAGAGCTCGGTGGACCAGTCCTTGGTCTCGAGAATCTCCTTGACCCGGGCGAGGAACCGTGCGGCGTACGCACCGTCGAACGCCCGATGGTCCCAGCTCATGGCGATGTTGCCGACCGGGTGGATCGCGATGGCCTCGCCACCGTCGGGGCCGGTGGTGACCACGGGCTTGCGCACGATGGCATCGGTGGAGATGATCCCGACCTGCGGCTGGTTGATGATCGGCATGGTGAGCACCGAGCCGGCCGAGCCGTTGTTGCTGAGCGTGAACGTGCCGCCCGAGATCTCGTCGGGGCTGAGCTTTCGGGTGCGGGCCCGGTTGGCGAGGTCGGAGATCTCGGATGCGATGGCGGCCAGGCGCTTGGTGTCGGCGTTGCGCACGACCGGGGCGAGCAGACCGTCGTAGTCGAGGTCGACGGCGATGCCGAGATCGATGTAGTTGTGCACGATCAGGTCGGTGGCACCGACGCTGGCGTTGAGGTGCGGGAATTCGCGCAACCCGTCGATGACGGCTCGGGCGATGAACGGCAGGTACGTGAGGCTGAACCCGTGGGTGGCCTTCCAGTCGTCCTTCACGTTGGTGCGCACCACGTCGACGTTGGCGAAGTCGACTTCGACCACGCTGAACGCGTGCGGGCTGGTGGCCTTGCTCATCACCATGTGATCACCGGTGAGGCGACGGATCTTCGACAGCTTCACGACGGTGTCACGCTCGCCTGCCACGGCGGTCGGAGCCGAGGCGGCGGGACGTGGAGCGGGTGCCACGGACGCGGCCGGAGTCGCTACGGCTGAGGCCGGAGTCGCTACGGCTGAAGCCGGAGCGGGAGTCGACTGTGGAGGCGTCTCTTCGGTAGCAGTCGGCGCGGCGGCTGGTGGGGCGGCTGGTGGGGCGCTCGCTGCTGCCGGGTCCTGACGGTCGGCGCCGGTGGCGTCGATGTGATCGAGCACGTCGTCGCGGGTGATGCGGCCGCCGGGGCCGGTGCCGGCGATGGTGTCGGGGTCGAGGCCGTGGTCGTTGACGAGTCGGCGCACCACCGGCGACAGCAGTCGGTTGTCGCCGGCCTGCGCCGTGGCGGGGGTGGCGACGGGGGGAGCCTCGACGACGGGGGGTGCCGGGGCCGGCGCTGCGGCCGGTGTCGGCGCTGCGGCCGGTGTCGGCGGTACTGACGGCGGAGGAGGGGTGGCCGTCGACGGAACGGGTTCTTGCGAGGCTGCGGGCGCGGGTTCCGGTGCGGCGGCGGGGGCGGCCTCGGGTGTCGCAGCGGGCGCTTCAGCTGGCGCGCCAGCAGCGTCGCCGACGACCGCGATCACGGTGCCGACGTCGACCGTGTCGCCTTCTTGCACCCGGATCTCGGTGAGCACGCCGGACACCGGCGAGGGCACTTCGGTGTCGACCTTGTCGGTCGACACCTCGAACAACGGCTCATCGGCAGCGACGGTGTCGCCCACGTTCTTGAACCATTGCGTGATGGTGCCTTCGGTGACGGTTTCACCGAGTTGCGGGAGCGTGACGTCTGCCATGGAATGTCTCTTCTCGTGTCGAGGTCGTTGCGGTCGTGTTGATCGGTCGGGTGTCTGTCTAGCCGTTGAAGTTGCGGCCCGTGAGTGACATCGCTGTTTCGCCGAACAGTTCCGACAGGCTCGGGTGCGGCTGGAGGAACTCGGCGATCTCGTCGACGGTGGCTTCCCAGTTGACGGCCAGGTATCCGCCGCTGAGCTGCTCGGTGACCCACGGGCCCACCATGTGGACGCCGAGCACTTGGCCGGCGGAGCCGTCGGGGCGCTTCTTGGCGATGATCTTCACGAGGCCATCGGTCTCGCCGAGGATCATGGCCCGGCTGTTGAACTTGAACGGGTGCTTGGCGACCACGACGTCGTGGCCGGCAGCTCGCGCCTGCTCTTCGTCCGGTCCGGCCCAGGCCACCTCGGGGTGGCAGTAGATCGCCCACGGCACCCGGTCGTACATCACCGGCATCGGTGATTCGCCGAGTACCTGCTTGACCACCAGGATCGCCTCGGCGTAGGCCACGTGGGCGAGCTGCGGTGTGGCGATGAGGTCGCCGACGGCGAACACGTCGGGCTCGCCGGTGCGGCAGTACTCGTCGACTTCGACGAATCCGCGACCATCGACGACCACGCCGGTGCCGTCGAGACCGAGCTGATCGGAGAACGGGCGGCGACCGACCGACACCACGACGGCGTCGACCTCGACCGACTCGCCGTCGCCGAACGCCACGGTGGTGCCACCGAACGCATTGGGGGTGTGGCCGTTGACCAGCACACCGGTGCGAATGGCGATCTTCTTCTTCTTGAACGACTTCTCGACCACCTTCGCGAGGTCGGCGTCGAGGCCGGGGAGGATCTTCGGGAGCCCTTCGAGGATGGTGACCTCGCTACCCAGGTCAGCGAACGTGGACGCGAATTCACAGCCGATGGCGCCGCCGCCGATGACCACGACTCGCGCCGGCACGGTGGTGAGGTCGAGCACCTCGTCGCTGGTCATGATCGGACCACCGCGCTCGAAACCCGGGATGAGTCGCGGCACCGATCCAGCGGCGAGCATCACGGCGTCGCCGGTGATCGTGGCGGCCGACCCATCGGCCATCGACACGCTCACGGTGTGGTTCGCACCGAGTGCGCCGACACCGTTGAACACCTCGACCTTGCGGCCCTTGCACATCGCTGCGATCCCCTTGACCAACCCGTCGACGATGCCCTGTTTGCGGGCCTGCACTCGGGCGAAGTCGACGGTGGCCGTGCCGCCGGACTCGATGCCGAATTCGCTGGAATGATCGACGTGGCGCTTCACCGCCGCCGTCTCGAGGAAGGCCTTGGCCGGGATGCAGCCACGGTTCAGACAGGTGCCGCCGAGGGCGTCCTTCTCGACGAGGGCCACGTTCAGGCCCGCCGACGCTCCGTACAGGGCCGCGGAGTAGCCGCCGGGTCCGCCACCGATCACCACGAGGTCGAAATGGTCACTCATCGGCAATCACCGTAGCGTTCGATAACCGCGTCGTCGTCCGACGGGAATTCGCATCATGGTGTTTCGAGCACCCAGTTGCGTTGGTCGTCACCGCGAACGAGCACGAGTACCCGATTCGATCCGTCCGAGGCACTGACGTCGAAGTCGATCCGACACCGTTGGTCGGCAACGGTGATCTCGGTGCAGCGACCGTCGGCAGCAGCCGTGACCGGCTCGAGGCGCCGGTCGCCGGTGGCGAGCGTGAAGCTGTCGAGGGAATCGTCGACCCCACCGACCTCGACATCCACCGAGAACACGGTGCTCGAATCCGTCGCCCCGAACATTGTCGCCCCGAACACCGTCACGTCGACGTCGCCGATGCGCACCGACTCGCCGACGTCAGCTGGCCCGACCGCGACGGTGTCGTTGGAGAGCTGCAGCAGCAGCACGCCGCCAGCCAGCAGGATCATCAACGCCACGCCCACCGACAACAGCAGCAACGTCCGCGTCCTCATCGCCGCCCGAGCCTACGGACCCCTCCCAGCTGTCCCAACTGTCACACCGTGCTGTCACACCGTTCGCACCGCGCCGGGCCTACGGTGACAGTCGGGGCCGCTTCGAACCGCCGGTCGATGCCGAGATCGGAGACAGCCGTCGAACCCGCTTCATCTGGTTGCCTCAGCGGACCACTGCGGGACCATCACATGGACCATGTTGGCGCACGAGGAGCTATCGGGCTCGGTCACCGACCTCGTCCGTGACGGCGTGATGATCACCACGGCCGACTTGTCGGGTGACGGCCCGGTGATGCTCTACGTCAACCGTGCCGTCGAGCAGCTCACCGGCTACTCGGCCGACGAGCTGATCGGCCGCTCGCCTCGCATGTTGCACGGGCCGAGAACGCTCGAGGTCGAATGCCGGCGGATAGCGGCAGCGCTCGAGACCGCAGAACCGGTTCGGGCCGAGCTGGTCAACTACAGCAAGGACGGTCGCGAGTACATCATCGAAGTCGACATCACCCCCGTGCTCGACGAAGCTGGACGCCCGGTGCGGTTCGTCGCGATCCAACGCGATGTCACCGATGCCCGCCTCGCTGATCGCTGGTTCCGATCACTCACCGAGCACTCGGCCGAAATGGTCACGGTCAACGACCCCGACGGGACCGTTCGGTACGTGAGTCCGTCGGTCGAGTCGATTCTCGGCTGGCGCCCGGAGGACATCGTCGGAACGAAGGGCACGACGCTCGTGCATCCCGCCGACGCCGCTCGGCTGGCCACCGGTCTGTTGGACAAGAGCCGGCGACCGGGCTCCAATGCCCCCACCGAGTTCCGTTTCAAGGCCGTCGACGGCTCGTGGAGGTGGATGGAGGCAGTGACCACCAACCTGCTCGACGAACCGGCCGTGCGTGCGCTCATCGTCAACGCCCGCGACGTGTCGTCGAAGAAGGCGCTGGAGGACGAACGCGACCGTCTCGACCTCGACCTCCGAGACCGAGCGATGCACGACCAGCTGACCGGTCTCCTGAACCGCGACGAGGTCGAGCGCCGGCTGTCCGTGGACATGAACGGTGCCGCCACCCTCGGCGACCTCATCGCGATCGACGTCGACGACCTCGCACTCGTGAACGACACGTTCGGCCACCATGCCGGCGATGACGTCCTCCGAGAGGTCGCCGACCGGTTGCGTCGGGTGACCAGTCCCGGCTCGGTGCTGTCCCGGGTCGGCAGCGACGAGTTCCTCGTGCTCGTCCCCGCTGCGATCGACGGCACACCATCCATCGCCCGCCAACTCGCCGACGACCTGCTCCAAGCGGTGCGGGCGCCCGTTCACCTCGACGTGCGATCCGTTCGGATGACTGCGTGCGCTGGGGTCGCGCCGGTCGTCGCCGGTGACGCGGATCGTTCGCTCCGTCACGTGGAGATGGCGCTCGCGGCGGCGAAGGCGCGAGGCGCCGACCGCTGGTCGGCGTTCGACCCGGCGATGGAGACCGCCGCGCAGGATCGCATCGAGATCGTGCTCGACCTGCGCGACGCCGTCACTGCCGGGCAACTGCGCCTGCACTACCAACCGAGCTTCCGGATGGGTGACGGCGTGGTCGGCGGGATCGAAGCGCTCGTGCGGTGGGACCACCCTCGACGCGGGTTGCTGTCACCCAGCACGTTCGTCGCTGCGGCAGAGGCCAGCGGACAGATCTGCGAGATCGGCCACTGGGTCGCTGCCGAGGCGTGTGCCGCTCGCGTGCGACTCGGACGCGACCACGGCCTACGCGACGACGTGACGATGTGGATCAACGTCTCCGCCGTCGAACTCGAACGACCGTCGTACTCCCTCGAGTTGCTCGCCGTGATCCGTGATGCCGGGCTGTGCCCGGCCCAGATGGGGATCGAGGTCACCGAGAGTGCGCTGATGGCAGACCCCGATGCTGCCATCGCCCACCTGGACACGCTGTCTCGGGCCGGCGTTCGAGTCGCGATCGACGACTTCGGGACCGGCTACTCGTCCATCGCCTACATCACCAGCTTCCCCGTCGATCTCGTCAAGTTCGACGCGATGTTCACACAGCGCGCTTCGCAGGACCCGAGGACTGCGACCGTCATCCGCACCATCGCTGCGCTCATGCGTGACCTGGGAGCGCAGACGTGCCTGGAAGGCGTCGAGATCGACGAGCACCTCCGCCAGGTGCAGTCACTCGGTGCAGACCTCGTCGCCGGGTTCCTCCTCGCACGGCCGGTCACCGAGGCCGAACTCCCCTGGGCAGCCGGCCTCGACGAAGCGCAGCCCGTTGTCGTCCATCCAGCTGTCCGTCCAACGGCCCAGCTCGACGGGCAACTCGGGCCGGCGTGACACGGGCCGGACAATTCTGACCAATCTGGAAACACCTGCAGTACTGACGGTCCGTGACATCGTGAGCTGACTACGTTCGACTCTGTGAAATCGACACGCCGAAGCGCCGCCGTTGGTGCCATCGGAGCTGCGTTGCTGCTCCTGACCGCCGCCTCCTGCGCTTCGGAGTCCGACGACGCCACGAGCGAGTCGCTCACGGCGGCGGTGGAGGCCACCGTTGCCGACATCGAGTCGCCGAGCATCGACACGTCGGGTTCCGACGCGACCGTTACCGACACAACCACCGAACCGACGACGGGCAGCGACGATCCGGCACCCACCGAGGCACCTGCCGCGGTCGTACCCGAGGCGCTGGCGTTCACCGCCCCGCTCGTGGGCGGCGGCACGTTCGACGGTGCAGCCGTGGCGGGCAAGCCGACGGTGTTCTGGTTCTGGGCGCCCACTTGAAGCACCTGCAACCGTGAAGCCCCCTCGGTCGAGGAGGCAGCAGCACAGTTCGGAGATGACGCCAATTTCGTCGGCGTGGCATGGACCGGCAGCGACGACTCGTTCCAGGACTTCATCGACGAGCACGGTCTCACGTTCCCGCAGATCAGCGACGATCCCGGTGACGTGTTCGACCGGTTCGGTATCTCGTACCAGCCGGCGCTCGTGATCGTGAACACCGACGGATCCACCGAAACCGTCGCGGGTGCGGTCGACGAAGCACTCTTGGGCCAGATCATCTCCGAAGCCAACTGACCGCCATCTGCGGATCGCTCCTACGCTCGATCCATGCGTGTTGCCATCACCGGATCCACGGGCCTCATCGGCTCGGCCCTGAAGACACACCTCGAAACGCTCGGCCACGAGGTGATCCGAGTGGTGCGGAGCAGTCCGTCGGGCACCGACATCACCTGGTCGCCGGCCGAGAGCCGGATCGACGCCCACGCCCTCGATGGCGTCGATGCCGTCGTGCATCTCGCGGGGGCCGGCATCGCCGACAAGCGTTGGACCGACGACTACAAGCGTGAACTGCTCGAGAGCCGCACCAAGGGCACCACACTGATCTCCGAAGCCATCGTGTCGGCCGACAACGGTCCCACGGTGTTCCTGTCCGGCTCGGCGATCGGCATCTATGGTGCGCGCGGCGGCGAGGAACTCACCGAGACATCGTCTGCGGGCGACGGCTTCCTCGCCGACATCTGCGTGCAGTGGGAACAGGCCACGAGCGCCGCCGAGGCCGCTGGCGTTCGGGTCGCACACCTGCGTACGGGCATCGTGCTGTCGGCGAGGGGCGGCGCGTTGAAGAAGCAGTTGCCGCTTTTCAAGTTCGGCCTGGGCGGCAAGATGGGCTCGGGCGACCAGTGGCAGAGTTGGAT
>Ga0335397_10012672_pt1 | contig 10310 bp, 9 predicted proteins | sample MAT04_FD_205740 | JGI IMG/M metagenome (GOLD analysis project Ga0335397, IMG submission 205740) | Freshwater microbial communities from Lake Fryxell liftoff mats and glacier meltwater in Antarctica - MAT-04 (spades assembly) (version 2) ...
TCTGGCATGTGGGGCATGCAGGTCGGCGCGATGGCCGGCGTTCGCATTCCTGCTGTCGCCGTCGAGCACCAATATCTGCTGACTGGCCCGATCGAGGGCTACACGCCCGTCGAGTTGGGCGCGATGCCGACAATGCGCGACCCCGACCACCTCGTCTATTACAAACCCGATGGCCCCGGCCTGTTGGTCGGCGGCTACGAGCCGAACACCGAGTCGTTCGGTACCGACGGCATACCGTCGCCATTCCAACGCAAGTTGTTCGACCCCAACTTCGACCGTTTCGCGCAACTTGCCGAACTGGCAACCAAGCGGACGCCGGTGATCGAGCAGGCCGGCATTCGGACGCTGATCAACGGAGCGATCCCCTATTCCGCCGACGCCGACTTTGTCATGGGGCGTGTTCCCGAACTCGACAATTACTTCGTCGCGACCGGCTTTCTGTATGGCATCGCCGCTGGCGGAGGCGCCGGCAAGATGATGGCGGAGTGGATGCTTGAGGGTCGCCCCTCGCTCGATCTGTGGCCGCTGGATGTGCGCCGCTTCTCGTTCCATCACACGACTCGCCACTTCTTGCAGCCACGCATGGTCGAGCTGTACGCGCATCACTACAAGCTCGCCGCCCCAGGCAGTGAGAAGATGACGGCACGCGGCATCCGGCGCAGCCCGTTGCACGATTCACTCGCACTGCGCGGGGCGGTGTTCGGATCGCGTGGCGGTTGGGAACGCCCGAACTGGTTCGCGCCGCCCGGCGTTGAGGCCGTCGATCGGCCGTCGTTCACTGAGCCGAACTGGTGGCCACATGTGCGCTCCGCGCATCTCGCTGTTCGCGACGGGGTCGGCCTGATCGACCAAACCAGTTTCGCAAAGTTCGAGATCACCGGTGCAGGCGCGTTGCAGGCAGTGCAATGGCTCAGCGTGGCCGACATGGACAAGCCGGTCGGCACTGTCATCTACACACAACTGTGCAACGAGCGAGGCGGCATCGAGTGCGACCTCACGATGACCCGCACGGCTGCCGACAGCTTCTACGTCGTCACCGGCTCCGCGTTCGGCGCGCACGACATGGGGTGGATCAGCAGCAACAGTCCGAGCGACGGCAGCGTCGTCGTGCGCGACCTCACCTCGGCGCGAGCGGTGATCAACATCGTCGGCCCGCGCAGTCGCGACGTGCTGCAGGCAGTCAGCGAGAACGACGTGAGCAACGCGGTCTTTCGCTACGCGAAGGCTCGCCAGATCACGATCGGTTCCGCGCCGGTGCTCGCGGTGCGCATCGGCTACGTCGGCGAACTTGGTTGGGAACTGCACATTCCCACCGAGTACGCGGCGCATGTCAGCGAGATGCTGCGCGCGGCCGGCGCGGAACATGGCATGGTCGACGTCGGCTACCGCACCATCGACACGATGCGCATGGAGAAGGGTTACGTGTACTGGAGCACCGACGTCACACCCGACACGACACCGTGGGAAGCAGGCCTCGGGTGGCGCGTGAACTTGAACAAGGGCGACTTCATCGGTCGCGATGCACTCGTCGCGCAACAGCAGGACGGTGTGGCTCGAAAGCTGTGCACGTTCACGCTCGAGTCGATGGCCTATCCGGTCAGCGGTGAAGCGATCATCCTGCCCGAGTCAGGCGAAGTCATCGGCTTCACGACCAGCGCCAACTTCGGCCACAGCGTCGGCAAGCCGATCGCGTACGGCTACTTACCGATCGAGCACTGCGAGCGCACAAACTTCACCATTGAGGTGTACGGCGAGCCGATCGCCGCGATTCGTCACGACCGCCCGCTCTACGACCCAGACAACACCCGACTGAAAAGCTGATCATACTGCGCGATCATACTAATGGTATGATGCTTGCGTGACTGCCACCCGTATCACTGTCACCGTGGACTCCGAAACCCTTGCTGAACTGCGACAGCGTGTCGGCCCTGGTGAGGTGTCGGCGTTCGTGGTCGAGGCTCTACGGCACAAACTCCGCATTGATCCGATCAAGGAACTGTTGCGACAACTCGACGACATGTACGGCCCACTGACCGAGCTTGAGCTGAAGGAAGGTGCCGAGTGCTACGACCAGGCGATACAACGATTGTCCTCGACTCTGGAGCCATCCTCGGACTAGCCCGCGGCAACCGGACACTTCGCGCCTTCGTGACCAAAGCCGATCAACGTGGCGACACCTTCGTCGTGCCAATGGTCGTGCTGGCCGAGACCGTTCGGGGTAGCGGACCCAGAGATGCCCCAATCAACATGACGCTGGCGCAATTCGAACCGCACCCGCCCCTCGTCGAAGCGACGGCAAGACTGGCGGGCGCGCTACTCGCAGCAGCACGCTCCAATTCCACGATCGATGCGTTGGTCGTGGCTGAGGCCATCAATCGGCAACCATCGCTACTGGTCACAAGTGATGTCGCCGACTTGGCGCCGCTACTTGATGGTCGCCCGGGCGTATCACTGGAACGGTTCTGAGGCGCGTGACCGAACTTGCTACTGCCCTTGCACGTGTCCCTCTGCTTGCCCATGTCGACCCGTCGACAGTCACGCGGCTTGCCGGACTTACCAACATCAACTATCTCGTCCAGACCGGCGACGATCGCTTGGTGCTGCGCTTACCTGGCGCGGGTACGAGCGAGTACATCGACCGCCGTGCCGAGGAAGTCGCGGCGCGTTCGGCCGCGGCTGCTGGTGTCAACGCCGAGGTTGTCTTCTTCGATGCGAACGACGGCTTGATGGTCACTCGCTACGTCGATGGCGCGGTGACGATGGATGCCGAGCGCTTTCGCGATCTGGGGGCTGTCGCGCGGGCCGGCCAGGCGTTTCGCAAACTGCACACCACCGCCGCACCGTTCGCCGTCGACTTCAAACTGTTCTCGATGATCGACGACTACAAGCGACTGCTCGCCGAAAAGCGCGCGACGCTCCCCGACGGCTACGCGGAGGCGGAGGCACAAGCCGACGCAACCCGACGCGCGCTGGAGTCCGCCGCTCGTCCGCTCGTCCCATCGCACTGCGACCCGCTATGCGAGAACTTCCTCGACACGGGCGACCGTATGGTCGTCATCGACTACGAGTACTCGGGCAACAACGACCCGATGTGGGATCTCGGCGACCTCTCCGTCGAGGGCTTGTTTGGCCCGGAACAGGACGCTGCGCTGCTGCGCGCCTACTTCGGTGGCGATCCTCCGGCGCATGAAGTCGGCCGCATGGTCGCCTACAAGGCGCTGTGCGACTTGTTGTGGAGCCTGTGGGGCGTGATTCAACACGCCAACGGCAACCCAGCGGACGACTTCTGGGCCTACGCGGTCGGTCGCTTCCAGCGCTGCCAAACGTTGCTGTCCTCCCCCAGCTACTCCGACCACCTCGCAGCGATCGCCGCTGAGTGCTAGAGTTCCACCATACGGACTTGTTCCACGATGCGGAATTAGAGGATCCCCAATGAGCGACGGCGACGATCTCGATCTCGCAGCACTTCCGGACGACGAACTCGTCACGCAAATGCACGAAGACCTCTACGACGGGCTCGCACCGGAAATCGCCGAGGGCACGATGATTCTGCTTGATCGCGGCTGGGGACCCGACAAAGTGCTCAACGATGCACTTGTCGAGGGCATGCGCATCGTCGGTATCGACTTTCGCGACGGCATCTTGTTCGTACCCGAAGTGCTGCTGTCCGCGAACGCGATGAAGGCGGGCATGGTCATTCTGCGACCACTGCTCGCCGAGACTGGCGCCGAACCGATCGGCAAGGTCGTCATCGGCACCGTGAAGGGCGACATCCACGACATCGGCAAGAACCTGGTGGCGATGATGCTGGAGGGTGCCGGCTTCGAAGTGATCGACCTCGGTATCAACACCAGCGCCGACGAATTCCTGGCCGCGCTTGAGGAGCACAAGCCCGATATTCTCGGCATGTCAGCACTGCTCACCACCACGATGCCGTACATGAAGGTCGTCATCGACACACTGAAAGAGCGCGGCCTGCGCGAGAAGTACGTCGTCATGGTAGGCGGCGCACCACTCAATGAAGAGTTCGGTGCCGCGATCGGCGCCGATGCGTATTGCCGCGACGCCGCTGTAGCCGCCGAGACCGCCAAGGCCTTGGTCAACGCACACCGTCGTCGGCCAGAACCTCCCGGCCCGTCCGTCTGAGCCGACGCACCATGGCCAGGCCTCTCGTTCTTGCTTGCGGCGCACTCGTCACCGAATTGCGTGCGGTGCTCGCTAGCAATGGTTTGTCGTCGCACGTCGACGTGCGCTATCTACCCGCCAACCTGCACAATCGTCCCGAGCGCATCGAGCCCGCGCTGCGCGAGTTGCTCGCCGAACTCGACCCGGCCGGCGACCGACCGGTGTTGCTCGGTTACGCCGATTGTGGCAGCGGCGGCGGACTCGACCGCCTGCTCGCCGAACGGCCGAACATACGTCGCTTGCCAGGCAGCCACTGCTACGAGTTCTTCACGGGTAGCGAGGCGTTCCAAGAACTGCACGAGGCTGAACTTGGCACGTTCTTCTTGACCGACTTTCTCGCGAAGCACTTCGAGCCGATCGTCTGGCAGGGATTGGCACTCGACCGGCACCCGGAATTGTTGCCGATGTACTTCGGCAACTACACGCGTGTGGTGTTGTTGTCGCAAACGCAGAGCACCGACGTGGTGATCGCCGCGCAAACCGCAGCGGATCGCCTCGGCCTTGCCTTTGAGCACCGCCATGTCGGTCTCACCCCGTTCAACGACGCCGTTGCCGTTGCCGTTGCAGTCGCGGTGTCTACATCGGCGGGTGAGTAATGCCTCCCGCGCGCGCTGGTGGCCGACGTTCCGGCAACGAGGTTGTCGTGATCTTGTGGCGCGACATTCCTGCGCAGATCAACGGACGCGTCGGGGAAGAACGGCATCAGGCGATTCTGCCGCACCGTTTTCAGAAGGCAATCGACCGCGCCGCGATGGTCGCTGGCAAAAAGACTGCCCAGGAGTACGTCGGCGAGTGGCGGCGCACCAGCTATCCACTCACCGGCGAGCTCGCCGAAACGATCGACGCCATCGCGGCGTCGATCGAACTGGAGTTCACCAACGAGCGATTGCACACCATCGTCGACAACGGCGGCTGGGACCCATCATCTCCAGAACAGGAAACGACCGTATGACCCACACAGTGATCAGCTCGGCTACCAAAGAAGTCGTGATGGGCTTCGATCGCCCCTTCGTGATGATCGGCGAGCGCATTAACCCCACCGGGCGAAAGCTGCTTGCGGAAGAGATGAAGGCTGGCGACTTCAGCCGCGTCGAGGCCGACGCACTGGCGCAGGTCGTTGCTGGCGCACACATGCTCGATATCAACGCCGGTATCCCGTTGGCCGACGAGCCAGCGATGCTCGCTCGCGCAATTCAGCTGGTGCAGGGCGTCACCGATGTTCCGTTGTCGATCGACTCGTCGATCATCGAAGCGCTAGAGGCCGGCCTCGCGGTCTACAAGGGCAAGCCGCTGGTCAACTCGGTGACTGGCGAAGAAGAAGTGATGGAACGGGTACTACCCCTCGTTGCCAAGTACGGCGCCGCCGTCGTGGCAATCAGCAACGACGAGACCGGCATCAGCGTCGACCCGAACGTGCGCTTCGAGGTTGCCAAGCGCATCGTCAATCGCGCTGCCGACTACGGAATCCCGAGCAGCGACATCGTGGTGGATCCGTTGGTGATGCCAATCGGCGCGATGGGCACGGCTGGCCGCCAAGTCTTCGCGCTGCTGCGCCGACTGGTGACCGAACTGAAGGTGAACACCACGTGTGGCGCGTCGAACGTCAGCTTCGGCTTGCCGGCACGCAACAGCGTCACTGGCACGTTCCTCGCGATGGCGATCAGTAACGGCATGACCTCGGCGATCATGAACCCGATGCACCCAGAAGTGAAGACGATGGTGATGGCCGCCGACGTGTTGGCTGGCAGCGACCAGGACTGCGCCGCATGGATCAAGGCCAAGCGCGATCCGGGTGCTCCGATCGGCGCCCGCGAGGGTCGCGCCGGTGGCCGCCGCGCCCGCCTGGCGGAGTCGGAGTAAGCAGCAATGCCCCGCGTCGTCTTCACACCCTCGGGCCTCGGCGGCCAAGTCGCGAGCGGCACCACCGTGCTGCAGGCTGCGCGCGACTTCGGTGTCGATCTCGACTCGGTGTGCGGCGGCCGCGGTATCTGCGGTCGCTGTCAGATCGCGTTCACGCCGGGCCAGTACTCGAAGTGGAAGATCGACGCACGCGCCGACGCGCTGAGCCCCTGGGGTGAAACCGAAGAGGCGTACGACGGTCGCCGCGACATGAAGCCCGACCGTCGCCTTGGCTGTTGCGCGATGGTCGTCGACGACGTTGTCCTTGACGTTCCACCCGAGAGCCAGGTGCATCGACCCGTCGTCCGCAAGAGTCTCGACCTCACCGACGTCGTGCTCGACCCTGCGATCGCCCTTGCCTACATCGAGTTGCCGGAGAGCGTGCTCGGCGATGCCGCCTCGATGAGCGACCTCGTCGTCGCCGAGCTGCTCTCAGCGCACGGTCGCGTGGTCAACACGCTTTCGCTGGCGGCACTGCGTCAGGTGCACCGCGCGTTTGCCGGGCAAGGACGCGCCGCCACGGTTGCGATTCGCGGCGCGTCGGTCGTCGCCGCGTGGCCCGGCTACGTCGATCGCGCGTGTGGCATCGCCGTCGACATCGGCAGCACCACCATCGCTGGCCATCTGTGCGACCTCATCACCGGCGAGATTTTGTCGTCGGCTGGACGGATGAACCCGCAGATTCGTTTCGGCGAAGACCTGATGAGCCGCGTGTCGTACGTGATGATGAACCCGGGCGGCGATCGGCAACTGACCGATGCTGTGCGCACCGCGTTGAACGAGTTGATCGCAGAACTGTGCGCTGATGGTGGCGCAACAGTTGACGAGTTGCTCGAAATCGTGCTCGTCGGCAATCCGATCATGCACCACATCGTCGCTGGCATCGACCCGACTCCCCTGGGCCAAGCGCCGTTTACGTTGGCGACCGCCGAAACGATCGTGGCAGAAGCCGAGGCGTTCGGCCTCGCCTGTCCCAGTGCGCAGGTGTACCTCGCGCCGTGCATCGCAGGGCACGTCGGCGCCGATACAGCGGCCGTGATGCTGTCGGAAGGCCCGCACCGTTCAGAGACATTGCAGTTGCTCGTCGACGTCGGCACCAACGCCGAGATCGTGGTCGGCGACAAGCACCGCCAGTTCGCCGCATCAAGCCCGACTGGGCCAGCGTTCGAAGGCGCGCAACTCAGTTGCGGCCAGCGCGCGACAGCGGGTGCCATCGAGCGTGTGCGTATCGACCGCGAGACACTCGAAGCACGCTTCAAGGTCATCGGCTCCGATCTGTGGAGCGACGAGCCTGGCTTCGCCGACGAGACTGCGGAACTCGACATCTCCGGGATCTGCGGCTCGGGAATCATCGAAGTAATCGGCGAGATGTACCTGTCGGGCATCATCGACACCGATGGTGTCGTTCAGGGGGCAGTCCAAGGAACGGCAGCTGATCGCTCACCGCGGGTGGTGGCCGACGGTCGCACGTTCAGTTACATCGTCCACGAAGTTCCCGGTACGCGCCTGGCCATCACACAGAACGATGTGCGGGCTATTCAGTTGGCGAAAGGCGCGTTGCGCGCCGGCATCGAGCTGTTGCTCACCCACGCCGGTGTCACCGAGGTCAGCGACATCCGCCTAGCGGGCGCCTTCGGCAGTCACATCGACCCGGTGTACGCGCTCGTGCTCGGACTTGTCCCCGACTGCCCCGTCAAGAACGTGCGGTCCGTCGGCAACGCTGCCGGTGCTGGTGCCGTGCGTGCACTGCTGTCGGTTGCCGCGCGTCGCGAGATGGAACAAGCGGTGCGCGGCGTCATCAAGGTGGAGACCGCAACTGAGCCAGCGTTCCAAGCGGAGTTCGTCGCCGCGATGGCTTTCCCGCACGCGACCGCTACGCCCACGCACCTATCGACAGTCGTGACGTTGCCGGAACGGACGGTCTCCGTCGCGGGCACCCGTCGGAGGAGGACACATGAGCGAAACTGAAACCCCCTCGCGTCGATCCGGAGGTCGCGCTGGCCGCGCCGCGCTGCGCGCATCGCACGTCGTCGATCGGGTGCCGTACTTGTCGCGCACAATGGCGCCATTCGAAATTGCGAGCGAAGAAACGCTGGCGATGATCGAACACACCGCCGACACGGTCCTGTTGGAAGTCGGCATCGAGATTCGCGACTACCCGGAAGCGCTGCCCATCTTCAAAGCCGCCGGTGCCGACGTCGATGGCACGCGCGTGCGTTTCCCGCGCGGCATGTGCCGTGAGATCGTTTCCAAGAACGCGCCAGCAACGTACGTGCAGCACGCGCGCAACCCAGCCAACAACGTGATCATCGGCGCTAACAACACCGTGTTCGCTCCGAACTACGGCAGCCCGTTCGTGCACGATCTCGATAAGGGTCGGCGTTACGCCACGCTCACTGACTTCCAGAACTTCGTGAAGCTCGCGTACATGTCGCCCTGGCTGCACCACTCGGGCGGAACCGTTTGCGAGCCGGTCGACGTTCCAGTCAGTAAGCGCCATCTCGACATGGTGTATTCGCACCTCAAGTACAGCGATAAGCCGTTCATGGGTTCCGTCACCGCTGGGTCGCGGGCAGCCGACAGTGTCGAGTTGGCTCGCATTGGCTTCGGCGGCGACCTGCAGGATCGCACCGTCATGACCAGCCTGATCAACGCCAGTTCGCCACTGGTGTGGGACGGCACGATGCTGGCCGCCGCGCAGTGTTACGCGCAGAACAACCAAGCGACCATCATCACACCGTTCATCCTCGCCGGTGCGATGGCCCCGTCGACGAGCGCCGCCGTTGCCGTACAGACGCTGGCCGAGGCGCTGGCGGGCATGACATTCACGCAACTCGTGCGCCCGGGTGCGCCGGTGGTCTTCGGTTCGTTCGCCAGTTCGATGAGCATGCAAACCGGTGCGCCAACGTTTGGGACTCCCGAGCCCGCAATCGTGCTCTACACGATGGCCGCACTCGCTCGTCGGCTTGGCGTTCCATTCCGGTCGGGCGGGTCGCTGACCTCGTCGAAGCTGCCTGATGCGCAAGCGGCCTACGAGAGCGCTAATACCTTGCAGCCGACGGTGCTCGGTGGCGTGAACTTCGTGTTGCACGCGGCTGGTTGGTTGGAGGGCGGTCTCGCGATCGGCTACGAGAAGTTCGTGCTCGATTGCGACCAGCTGGGAATGATGACGACCTTCGTGCGCGGCCTCGATGCCTCCGAGAACGGCGTCGCACTCGATGCGTTGCTCACCAACCCGCCCGGTATGCACTTTCTCGGCACCGCGCACACGCTCGCCAACTTCGAGACGGCGTTTTACCGCAGCGACACTGCAGACAACTCGAGCTTCGAACAATGGACCGACGATGGTGGCCTCGATGCTGCGCAACGCGCCAACGCATTGTGGAAGCGCCGACTCAACGAATACGAGCCACCCGCGCTCGACTCAGCGATCGACGAAGAAATGCAAGCGTTTCTCGCAAAGCGCAAGGCCGAACTCCCCGATGAATTCGCATGACGTTTGCATGAAACGCCCAAATGAGGCTCACATGAAAGACCAGTTTGTATGAAAGGCCAGGGTCGCAACCTGATCGCCAACGCCCGGTATGAGGTCATACCGATGAAAAGCCTCGAGTCGCAAATACCGCACATTCCAGCGAGTGCTTCGGTCTCTGTGACGTGCAGCCCAACCAAGGGTCTGCAAGCAACGTTCGATCTCACCGCTCGACTGCAAGATCTCGGGCACAACGCGGTACCGCACATCTCGGCGCGCCTTGTGGAGGACGATGTCGCCGTCAAGCGCATCGGCGAGTTCTGTCGCCGCCAGGGCCTGCAGGAAGTGTTCCTTGTCGCGGGCGACGCGCAGACACCGGTCGGCAAGTACGACGGCGTCGTCGAGTTCTTGCGCGACTTTCTTGGCACCGACCACGGGTTGCGCGCGATCGGCGTCACCGCCTACCCGGATGGCCATGCGCTGATCGACTCCCCCACACTGCACAAGGCATTGCACGCCAAGCAGGCGCTGCTGGCCGCAGCCGGTGTGCCGGGCTACGCGAGCACGCAGATGTGTTTCGACCTCGGTAAGTGGCGTTCGTGGGTGACGACAGAGCGCGCCGCCGGGTTCACCTTGCCGCTACACATCGGCGTTCCCGGCGTCATTGATCGCGTCAAGCTGATGACGATGGGCATGCGTCTCGGCGTTGGTGCCAGTCTCCGTTACGTGCAGAAGAACGGCGGCCTGTTGGGCC